>Ga0209348_1000851_pt1 | contig 15340 bp, 16 predicted proteins | sample ETNvirenome_2_30_FD_184065 | JGI IMG/M metagenome (GOLD analysis project Ga0209348, IMG submission 184065) | Marine viral communities from the Pacific Ocean - ETNP_2_30 (SPAdes) (version 2) | ecosystem: Environmental > Aquatic > Marine > Oceanic | place: Pacific Ocean | collected 2013-06-22 | reverse complement strand
AAAAAAATCTGCACCTAAAGTAAAAACAGTAAAATTTCAAGATGGATATGAACATCGAATATTATTTGGATTGGCTGCCCATCAAAATCCAAAAACATTTACATTTACTTTTGAAGTATCTGAAACAGATGCAGACACCATAGAAACATTCCTTGATGCCCGTGCTGAAGATGGTGCGAGCTTTGATTTTACTCCACCTGGTGAAGCAAGTTCCTCTAAATTTGTATGTCAAAGCTGGACCAAAACAATACCATATTTAAATAGAGCAACAATACAAACAACATTTAGAGAAGTATTTGAACCATGAGTACAACTAAAGTATTTGATGAAATACAAAAGACGAATCCATCTGCAATCATTGAGTTGTTTTCGCTTCAATTAGATAATTCTTTACATGGTGCAACAACAATTTATAGATTTCATTCTGGTTCAAATTTAAATGCTAATGGAGAAATAGTTTGGGCTGGTAATTCTTATTTAAGATTTCCAGTAGAAGTAACAGGATTTGCTTTTCAACGTGGACAGTTACCTAGACCAAAAATGAAAATCAGTAATGCTTTAGGAACAATGTCAGCAATATTATTAACAGTAAATCAAACCACAGCAGGAAATGATTTAACAGGATCTACAGTTACTCGAATTAGAACAATGGCAAAGTTTTTAGATGCTGTTAACTTTTCTGGAAATACAAACGCAACTGCTGATCCTACTGCTGAATTTAAAAGAGAAATATATGTTGTTGACAGAAAAGCAACAGAAAACAGAGATATTGTAGAATTAGAATTAGCTCAAGTTTGGGATTTAGCTGGGGTTCGTGCTCCCAAAAGACAATGCACTCGCTCCATATTTCCTTCTATTGGCACGTTTAATTAATGACTTGGAAATACAAAGCATTACTTCATGCTCAACGAGAAGATCCCAAAGAATCTTGTGGTTTGCTTTTAAATGTAAGGGGTAAAGAAAAATATTATCCTTGTCGTAATCTTTCAATAACAGATTATCAATGTTTTATTATTGACCCAGAAGATTATGTAAAGGCAGATAATACAGGTGAGATTATAGGTGTTGTTCATAGTCACCCGATAACACCTCCTACTCCTAGCCAAGCAGATAAAATTAGTTGTGAAAGTAGTAATTTACCTTGGTATATTGTTAACCCAAAAACAGAAGAGTGGGCAGAGTGTATTCCAGAGGGCTACGTTCCAGAGTTGTTAGGTAGGCCGTGGGTTTGGGGAGTTACTGATTGCTGGAGTTTAGTTGTCGATTGGTATAAACAAGAAAGAAATATAAAACTTAAAGATTGGACTAGACCTACAACACCAGAAGAATTTTTATTAAATCCTTTGTTTGAACAATGTGCGTGGAGAACTGGTTTTAGAGAACTAAGACATAATGAGCCTTTACAAAATGGAGATGCTTTATTGATGTCTATTGGATCACCTGGGTTAAATCATGTGGCTATTTTTTTAGATGGTATGGTTTTACATCATTTAACAGATAGACTATCTTGTAAAGAGCCTTACTCTGAATGGTTATTAAAATGTACAGGTAAGAGGTTACGTTATGCTCACGAAAGTTAAACTTTATGGAGATTTAGCTGATTTTGTCGGCCATAAAGAATTAGAAGCTGTAATCCATTCAACTGCTGATGCAATTAAGTTTCTTATTTGTAATTTTCCAAAAGTAGAAGCATATATGGCAAGTAGACATTATAAAGTTTTAGTTGATAAAGAAGAATTAACCACTGATGAAATACATTACCCGATTGGCAAAAGCGAAGTAAGTATAGTGCCTATAATATCTGGAGCAGGAGGTAATACTGGCAGAATGATTTTAGGAGTTGCTTTAGTTGGAGCAGCTATAATAGCACCTGGTTCGGGTATGGTAGGACTACAGTTTGTTGCTAGGGGTGGACAGCTTGCAAGTCCATTAATGGCAAGTATAGGTAATATTGGCCTTGGATTACTTCTTACAGGTGTAAGTAATATATTATTTCCGCAAGAGCAACCAGAAGATTTTGAAAACGATCAAGACCCTAGAATATCATTTAGTTTTAGTGGTGTTCAGAATACTTCAAGGGCTGGAACTAGCGTACCTATAGTGTATGGAGAAATGGTAACTGGATCTGTTGTAATTTCTGCTGGCATAGACACTGATCAGGTACACGCATGACTAAGTATATTATTGGCTCTGGTGGTGGTAGAGATAGGAATAGAAAGCCTACAAGAGAACCTGATACTTTAAATAGTAAACAGTTTGCTACTGTTCAAGATTTAATATCTGAAGGAGAAATAGAAGGTTTCGCAACACCATCAAAAGCAGGATTAACTAGAGGAACTGAAACATATAATAATGCTGGTTTAAAAGATATTATCTTAGACAATACTCCTGTACTTACATCCACTGCCAGTAATACAAGTCCAAGTACATCAGATTTTAATTTTCAAGATGTTGAGCTGACACCTAGATTTGGAACAGCAAGTCAAAATCATGTAGCTGGTATTGTTGGTTCTCAATCATCTTCATCTGTTGGTGTCGAAGTTACTGCTGCTGGAGGTGGTGTTACTAGACAAATAACCAATACTCAAGTTGATGCAGCAAGAATAACAGTTACTTTTCCTTCTATACAAAAGACAAATGATGAAGGAGATATATTAGGTAGTTCTGTTTCTCTAAAAATTCAAGTTCAATATAATGGTGGTGGTTTTTCAGATATAATATCTGACACAGTAAAAGGAAGAACTGCTGATGCGTACCAAAAAGATTACAGAGTAGATTTTACTGGTGCTTTTCCTGTTGATATAAAAGTTGTAAGAGTAACAGCAGATGCTACTCCTGGTGGGCAGTTAGTTGATGCTTTTAATTGGACTACGATTACAGAAATAATTGATGATAAACAAGACTATCCAAATAGTGCATATATGAATCTTAGATTTGATTCAGAACAGTTTAGCAGTATTCCACAAAGAGCATTTCGTATTCGTGGTATTAAAACAAGAATACCAGGAGCAGGAGCATCAAGTTCGGGAACACCAACTGTAGATTTACAAACAGGAAGAATAATTTACCCAACTGGTTATATATTTAATGGAACTATGGGTGCTGCGGTATGGAACTCATGTCCTGCTATGGCGTTAATAGATTTATTAACTACCGAAAGATATGGTTTTGGTACACATATTTCCGATAATGATATTGACTTGTATTCTTTTATTGAAGCGAGTAAATATGCAAATGAATTAGTAAGTGATGGTTTTGGAGGTCAGGAAGCAAGATTTAGTTTTAATGCAAATATTCAAGGATCGAAAGAGGCATTTAGTCTGATAAATGAAATAGGTGGAGTTATGAGAGCTTATCCTATTTGGTCTGCTGGAAAGATAAGTTTGGCACAAGATAGACCTACTGATCCAAGTTATTTATTTAGTTTGGCAAATGTTGCGGAGGGTGGATTTGCTTATTCTGGTAGTAGTTTGAAGCAAAGACATACTGTTATAAGCGTTGCTTATTTTAATATGGACAGTAGAGAAATAGATTATGAGGTTGTTGAAGATACATCTGCACAAGCCAAGTTAGGAATTGTCAAAAAAGATGTGCGAGGTTTTGGTATAACATCTCGTGGTCAGGCACAAAGACTTGGAAAAGCAATACTATTTAGTGAGCAACAAGAATCAGAAATAGTAAACTTTAGTGTTTCTATGGATGCTGGTGCGATTGTTAGACCTGGTGCTGTTATTTCAATTAATGATCCAGTTAGAGCAGGAGAAAGAAGATCAGGAAGAATAAACACCGCAACAACAACTCAAATAACTGTTGATAATGTTGAAAACTTAGATACTTTTACTGGAACTAACAAAAAGTGTAGTGTAATTTTGCCTGATGGAAGTATAGAAACTAAAAATGTAACAGGTATTGTTGGAAGCGTAATTACATTAGATTCTGCTCTTGGTCAAACCCCAAATGCAAATAGCATCTGGCTTTTACAAAGTTCAACTTTAGAAGCACAAACATATAGGGTAGTTAGTATTCAAGAACAAGATGGAATTAATTATGCAATAACTGCTCTTACTTATGTGTCTGGTAAATATGCCAATATTGAACAGGGTATTTCTTTGCCAACAAGAAATGTATCACTGCTAAATCAACTTAAAGATCCCCCTTCAAACGTAACAGTTGACGAAAGAGTTGTAGTTATAAACGCAGTTGCACGAACCAAATTAATTATTTCTTGGATAAATGTTACAGGTGTAAGTCAATATTTAGTTCAATACAGATTTAACAATACAAATTGGGTATCTCAAACTGTGTTTAGAACTGACTTTGAAATATTAGATACTGTTGCTGGACCTTATGAAATAAAAGTTTATTCAATTAATGCAGCTTTAAATTTATCAGCAAGTTCTACTGATGTAACCTTTAACGCTGTTGGTAAAACTGATCCTCCAATAGATGTTCAAAATCTAACAATGGAACCTGTTACGAATAAATTGATAAGACTTAGATGGACAGAATCTACAGATCCTGATGTTATACATGGAGGAAAAGTTTATGTGCGTCATAGCAATAAAACAGATGGTACTGGCACGTTTCAAAACTCTATTGATTTGATTGAAGCTCTTGCAGGAAATACTACAGAAGCAGTTGTGCCTAGTCTTGATGGAGAGTATATTCTTAAATTCCGTGATGACCAAGGAAACTTCAGTACTGGAGAGACTTCTGTAATATTAGACTTGCCTGATCTGATTGATAGTCAAAGGATATTATCTGACAGAGAAGATACAGACTCTACACCCTTTGGAGGAACAAAAACTAATGTTGCTGTATCTGGTGGAGCTTTAGAACTTAGCGATCCATCTTCAAATCTTACTGGCACTTACGATTTTGCATCTACTGTAGATCTTGGTGCTGTATTTTCTTTAAATCTTCAACGATTAGTTCAGAGTATAGGATTTACTGTTGGTGCAGCTAACACAATAGATGTTTTGATACCTACAGGTACATTTTGGGATGACTATGCACAGAATGGTAATTTTGATGGTCCTGCAATCAATGATGTATCAGCATCAATAGCCGTAAGAACTACAGAAGATAATCCATCTAGCTCTCCTACATATACGCAATTCAATACTTTTGCAAACGGAACATTTAAAGGAAGAGGTTTTCAATTTAGATTAACTTTGAAGTCAGAAAGTATTGCTCATAATATTTCTATTCAACAGCTTGGTATCTTTGCTGCTCTTGAATCAAGAACTGAAAGAAGTTATGTAAGTGGAGGAAGTACGTCAACCGCACCTTTATCATCTGGAACGTCTAGTTCTGGTTTAGATGTAACTTTTGGAAGTCCGTTTTTCACAGGAACATCAAGCTTGGGAGGAGTAAATGCTTTCTTGCCTTCTGTCGGTATAACAATACAAGGTGCTGATAGTGGAGATTATTTTGAACTTTCTAGTGTATCAGGAACAGGATTTAATATTAAAGTTAAAAATGGATCAAGTTTCGTAGATAAACAATTTACATTTCAAGCTGTCGGTTACGGCAAAGGAGGGTAGAATGGGGGAAATTATTTTTTAAATGGCACAAGTTGGTAATAAAAATATAGATAATGCTTCTGGTCAGGTAGTAAGACTAGATATTCAAAATACTCTTGCAGCAGTTGCATCAAATAACTTTGGAGCGAAGGCTAGTGCTGGAGAAATACAACCAGCAGAATTTGTGGCTGACAGTTCTACTACACCAAAGAAATTATTGATAAGAGCTACAAGTGGTAACAGTGCTGCTGCTAGTGCAACATTTTATGAAGTAGGAAATTTAGATGAAGCAAATTTAGGCTTAATGCTAAAAGCTGGAAGTACAATGACAGGTCCGTTACTAGGAGATGATGCTTCGGGTGCTGGCACACCAGCTTATGCGTTTGATGGAGATGCTGACACAGGAATGTTTAGATCAGGTGCTAATTCTTTAGGATTTTCTACTGCTGGGACACAAAGATTTTCAGTTAGTGATTCTGGCTTAGATATTACAGATGGACTACCTCTTAGATTTCAAGATAGCAGTGGTGCTCCATTTGTTTCTTTAAAATCTCCAAGTTCATTAGCAGGAAATGTTAGTCTTACCTTGCCAGCTACCGATGGTAATGCTGGAGAGTTTTTACAGACAGATGGTAGTGGTGTATTAAGTTTTTCAGTTGTTACAGGTGTACCATCTGGTGCTGTATTTTGTATGGCAGTAGCAACAATCCCATCAGGTTATCTTGAATGTAATGGACAAACAGTTAATAGAACAACGTATGCTGCTTTATTTGCTGTAATTGGAACGCAATATGGAGCAGGAAATGGGTCAACAACTTTTGAAGTTCCTGATCTTCGAGGAGAATTTGTTAGAGGTTTTGATAATGGTAAGGGAACTGATAGTGGAAGATCAATAGGTACGTCACAGGCAGCAGCGTTTGGGCAACACAATCATGCTGTTGACCTTAGTACAAGCAATAAAACTCTTACTGGTTCTATATCAAGAATTTCTCAATCTTACAGGATAGATGGAGGAGCAACTGGAGTTTTTACAAAAGGTGGTAACGCAAACGCAAGACTCTACGGTAATTCTGGAGGAGAAGCACAATGCGGTAGCTTTGATATGGATGCTTCACACGATCATACAGTTACAGGAAATACAGATAATGCAGGATCAACAAGCAACAGCAATGAAACTAGACCTCGTAATATAGCTATGATGTACATAATCAAGGTTTAACTATGGCAATTATTCCTGGAAAGAAGAATTTTACTGTTGATAGAAGAGCAGACTTTCCTATTAAATTGACATTTAAAGATTCAACTGGATCGGCAATAAATTTAAGTGGATATACTGTAGCTGCACAAGTTTATGACGAATCACGCACCACGAAATATGCAGATTGGACAGTGGCTTATACAGACAGAACCAACGGAATTGTAGATATTTCTCTTACAGATACGCAAACTGCAACTTTCTCTCCAAGTATTTTGTTTTATGACGTATTATTAACAGAACCTAGTGGTAGCAAAAACTATTATTTAGAGGGTAAACTATTTATAAGTGAGGGTTACACAGCATGAGCAATCCTAATCAAGTTGTAGTTTCACAGGTTTCTGATGTAACTACAGTTGAAATAACAACGGCTGGGCCACAAGGTCCGTCAGGAACTATATCTGGCCTTAATTTTGATATTACAGGCAAAGTTGATAATGCAGTTCTGTACTATCACGCTGCATCTGATACATTTAAAGCAGATAGCACAACAACCAAACTAACACTCGTAGATGGAGGAAACTTCTAATGGCTAACACGATCAGGATAAAAAGATCAACTGGATCGTCTAACCCAACCTCAATGGAAAATGCGGAGGTTGCTTTTAGAGAAGGTGACGAGGTTTTAATCTATGGTACGGGTACAGGGGGAGCAGGAGGTTCCGCTACAAGTATTATTCCTATCGGTGGTAAGGGAGCATTTTTTGATAAAGCAACAACTAGAAACGCAAATATTGTATTAGCTGGTCCAGGATCAGGAAGTGCTGCTGCACCTACATTTAGAGCATTAGTGAGTGATGATATTCCTTCATTAGCACATACAAAAATTTCAGATTTTGATACAGGTGTTCGTGCCAATACTCTTGCAGAAATGGCTGCTCCTGCTGGTGCTGTATCCTTAAATTCACAGAAAATAACAAACTTAGCAACACCTACTGCTTCTACTGATGCTGCGTCTAAATCGTATGTTGATAATGTAAGTCAGGGTTTAGATGTGAAAGATTCTGTAAAAGTTGCAACTACGGCAAACGGAACACTAGCATCTGCTTTTGCTAATGGTCAGACAGTAGATGGCATAACTCTAGCAACAAATGACAGAATAATGCTTAAAGACCAAAGTACGCAGACCGAAAATGGTATTTACGTTGTCAATGCTTCTGGTGCTCCCACTAGAGCAGATGACTTTGCCACTGGAGCTACTGTTGCTGGTGCATTTGCTTTCGTTGAGCAAGGAAGTACTAATGCAGACTCAGGTTTTGTTGTTAGCTCTAACAAAGGATCAGATGTCGTTGGCACAAACAATATTGTTTTTACACAGTTTTCTGGAACTGGATCAGGGGTATCAGCAGGAGATGGATTAGATAAGTCTGGTTCAGTAATGAGTGTTGATCTTAAGGCTAATGGTGGACTTGTTATTGAATCTACTGAAATTGCTGTTGATCTTGCTGCTAGTTCTATAACAGGAACACTTGCTATTGGCGATGGTGGAACGGGTGCTACAAGTGCAAGTGCTGCGAGAACAGCCTTAGGATTAGCAATCGGTACAAATGTACAGGCTTTTGATGCACAGCTTACTGATATAGCTGGATTAACTCCAACAGATAGTAATTTTATTGTTGGTGATGGATCTAACTTTGTTCTTGAATCTGGAGCTACAGCAAGAGCATCTTTAGGAGCACAGGCATCTGCAACAGACTTAACAAACTTATCTTCTTGTCAATCTGGTGGATCTGCTGCTTTAGCTGCTCTTACTTCAACAGAAATTGGTATTCTCGATGGAGCAACAGTTACGACTGCTGAATTAAACTTAATTGATGGTGGAACGTCAGCCACTTCAACCACTCTGGCAGCAGCAGATAGGTTCCTCTGTAATGACGCTGGAACGATGAAACAAGTTGCCTTATCTGATTTGGTTACATTCTTAGAAGATGAAAGTGCCTCTAGTTTCGATATAGATGGAGGAACATACTAAACTTTAATTATCAGGAGGTCGAACAATGGCAAACACAATTAAATTAAAAAGAGCAAGCGGTAGTGATCCAGGTAATAGTGATCTTGCAACAGGTGAATTAGCAATACGAACCAGTAATTGTAAGTTATTTAGTAAGAATGATAGTGGCTCTGCCATTGGAATTGTCGCTGGCTCGGCTGATACTTTAACGACAGCAAGGACAATAGCTGGAGTTAGTTTTGATGGATCGGGAAATATCTCACTAAATAACAATGCTATTACTAATGGTGCTGGTTATATAGCAGATATTGTCAGTGATACCTCACCTCAACTTGGAGGTAACTTAGATGTAAATGGTAATGATATTATTTCTGCTTCTAATGGTGATATTGATTTAAGACCAAACGGAACTGGGGCAGTTGTATTTAAAGGTGTTAGTGGGAATGGTGGTAATGGTGCAGGGCGTTTTAAATTAAACTGTGAAAATAATAGTCATGGCATAACAATACAAGGTCCACCACATAGTGCAGCAGCTAACTACACACTTACACTGCCAAATAATGATGGTGGTAGTAATGAATTTTTAAAAACTGATGGTAGTGGTGTATTAAGTTGGGCTTCTGCATTATCTGATTTAGTAGATGACACATCACCACAGCTAGGCGGTGACTTACAAAGTAATGGTAACGATATTGACTTTGCTGATAACGATAAAGCAATATTTGGAACAGGGTCAGATCTTTCTATATATCACGATGGATCTCACTCATATATACATGACGCTGGTACAGGTAATTTAAAAATAAAATCTAGTAGAGTAGATATATTGAATTCGGCTGGCGATGAAGATATGATCGTTGCCGTTGAGAATGGTCAAGTAGAGCTTCATTATGATAATTCAAAGAAGTTTGAGACTACAAGCGGTGGAGCATTAGTAACGGGTGATTTATTTCTTAACGACTCACATGCAATAAAACTTGGTACTGGACAAGATTTATGGCTATATCACGATGGGACAAACAGCTATATTAATGATGTCGGAACTGGAAATTTAAATATTTTAGGTTCACAAATTGTTTTAGCAAATGCTGCTTTTAATGAAAATATGATAACTGCTTCTGAGAATGACTCAGTTGATCTTTTCTATAATGGTGTTAAAAAATTTGAAACAAGTGCTTATGGCGTCTACGTTACTGGAGGTGCAAATGGTAACTCTGATTCTCATAATGGAGGTACAGTAACATTTGACTTTTCTTCTGCTGCATATCATTTCGTTAATATGAACGCTAACTCAACTTTTGCTGCTCCTGTAAATACGCAAATAGGACATAGCGGGACAATATTTTTAACTCAGGATGGAACTGGATCAAGAACTGCATCATTTAACTCAGTTTTTAAATTTGTAGGAGGTACAGCACCTACACTTTCTACAGCAGCCAATGCCGTTGATAGATTAGATTTTGTATGCAAAGCCACTAATGAAATACATATAGCCGTTTCATTGGATGTTAAATAATGCCATTTTTTACAGATAACATTAGGGCTGGAGCTTCTGGAGCGACAACAGGTTATGAAATAGAAAGAAGTTTAAGAATGGATGGAAGTAATGGCTATCTAACAAGAACACCAACATCTACAGGAAATAGAAAGATTTGGACTTGGAGTGGTTGGATAAAACGCACCAAACTTTTTAATGAAGATTATATTTTTAGTTGCAATTCACAATCTGGAAACGATGGCATAGCAGCATTGTATTGGAAAAGTGGTAATAATAGGCTTCAGTTTTATTTTGATACTAGCGGTGCAAACCCTTACGGAGATATAAATACTCGTGAATATAGAGATGTAGGTGCTTGGTATCATATTGTTTGGCAAGTTGATGCAAGTAATACTACACATAGAATATGGGTCAATGGAGTCGAGGAAAACATAACAGGTGGTCAGCCACCAAATTATGACTTTGCAATGAATAGGTCTGGTTATGCTCATGCAATGGGTTCACAAGCATGGGATGGTCACACTAATAGAGGTGATATGTATTTTGCAGAGTGTCATTATAGTGATGGTTATAAGTACGAGGCATCAGATTTTGGTGAAATAAATTCTGATACTGGAGTATGGTCTCCTAAAGAAGTAAATATTACATATGGTACTAATGGTTTCTACCTAAAGTTTGATGACAACTCAAACAATACTGCTGCGACAATAGGTAAAGATTCAAGTGGTAATGGTAATAACTGGACACCAAATGGAATATCTGTGAGTGCTGGTGTTGGTAATGACTCATTAGAAGATACACCAACAAATAATTTTTGTACAATAAGTAGGCTTGATTCTTGGAGGTCAAGCACAGAAGTAGAAGAAGGTGGTTTGAAATTTAGACGACACTCGAATAATTTTGGTCCAGCAAGAGGTACTTTTGCTGTTAAAACAGGCAAATGGTATTTTGAATTTACCAAAGGATCTGGATTGGTTCAAGCGGGTTTTGTAAATACAGACCACAATTTAAATTATAATGGTGGTGACGTTGGTTTAAATTCGTCAGGCAGTAATCCATGTGGTATTGCATACGATAGTAGAGGTTATTGGTATGGATATACAGGAAGTAATCCAAGCAGTATTTCAGATGATGATATTATCGGAGTAGCATTTGATGCTGATAATTTTAAGTTTTATTTTCACAAGAATGGTACATATTACGGAAGCGGAAACCCATCAACAGGATCAAATGGTATTCAACCAAACGCAAGTAATACAGTAACAAAAACAGATGATATGATGTTTGCTCCATATTTTAATGGAGAAAATGGTAATGGGCATGCAAATTTTGGACAAAGACCATTTGTTCATTCTATTCCAACAGGTTATCAATCATTATGTTCAGCAAACTTACCCGATCCAACGATACTGTTACCTAATAAATATTTCAATACTCTGCTTTGGTCTGGGAATGGAGCATCAAGTCGTGCAATTACTGGATTAGATTTTCAACCTGATTGGGTTTGGTTGAAAAGTAGAACTAATACTGACTATCATCAAGGACATGATAGTGTTAGGGGTATTTCAGCAGGGGTTTTGTTTATCAATGAGCCTGCTCCTGAAGATTCAAATTACCCTTTAGATAGTTTTGACAGTAACGGGTTTACCACCTCGGCAGATGCAAGTGATCAACAAAATACAAATGGGCAGAATTATGTCGCATGGAACTGGGAAGAAGACACTACTGCTGGTTTTGACATAGTTCTGCATAATCTTAATAGTACAGGTTCAGACTTTACGATTAATCATGGTTTAGGGGTTACACCAGCAGCTATTTTTGCAAAAAACAGAGATGCGAATCATAGCTGGCGAGTTTTTCATCAAAAAATTGGTGTTTCTCAAACAGAATTTTTAGATGATAGTGGGGGAGTATCTGGCAATGCTAATCGTGTAAGAGCAGTGTCAAGCTCAAATTTTACTTTTAGAACAAACTCTTCTGGTAATTTCGTTTTTTATGTATTTTCTGAAGTTTTGGGATTTTCAAACTTTGGATCGTATAAGGGGAACGGAGATAGCAACGGAACATGCGTAAATACAGGGTTTAGACCAGCTTTAATAATTTTGAAAAGAACTAACTCTGCTGCATCTTGGGTAATACATGATGATAAAAGGTCTGGATTTAATGGAGACAATGATTATCTACACCCTGATAATGCTCAATCAGAATCAGATGGTTCAAGTGGAACTTTAGATATATTATCAAATGGATTTAAATTGAGAATGACAGCAGGAACACATAATGGGAATGGAGATAATTATATATATTTTGCTTTTGCACAATCTTCTTTTAAATATTCAAGAGCAAGGTAATATATAGTTATGGCATTTTTACTAAATGGAAACCCATTAGCAGTTGATGTTCCCTTTACAGTTGGAACAGGGGAAGATGCTGTTAATTACCCTGCTAATTGGTTAAGACTATCAACATCAGATGAGAAAACAGCGATTGGTATAACAGAGGTTGCTGACGCTCCAATGTATGATTCACGTTTTTACTGGGAGGATGGAACTGCAAAAACACTTACAGATACAAACCAAGTTGATGAAAATGGTAATCCAATATTAAATATACATGGAAATCAACTTGTTGTTTTAGGTGTAAAATCAATTTTAAAACAAGAAGAAAAACAAATTGCAAAAAGTTTGTTAAATCAATATGATTGGCAAGTTGTAAGAAAAGCTGAAAAAGGAACTGAAATAGATTCGGATATTGTTACATATAGAGATGGCATACGCACAGCCTATACGACACGCAAAACAGAAATTGATAATTGTGCAGATACTACAGCATTGGTTACTTTATATGGCAGAAAAGAAGATGGAACACCAAATATGACACAATATCCAGAAGATCCTTACAGTTTATAATTTAATTGATACTATTATATTAATAAAGTATCACTTTAATGGCTATTAAGGTACAACAAAAACTAGAGGCTTTGAAATCTGAGTTACAACAAGTAGCAGAAACTTATAACAAGGCTCAACAAGTTTTAGAAAATTCTAAGACTAAAATAATTGAACTTCGAGGAGGTATAGCAGCTTGCGAAGATATTATAGGAACTAAATCTAGTTAGGCTTTTCTTGCACTTGTCTAGTCATTATGCCCATAGTGACGTATAAAGGAGAGAGAGCTACAATAAGCAGTAACACAAGCACACTTGTAAAAGATAGTGCTTTCAATATCGCAAACTTAATCATGTTTCAGAAGATAGCAAATTGTTTGAGTATTATCTCATTTCTAATGGTAGCTTCCATGACTGCTACAGGAGTAATAGGTTACAGGTATGTAACTTCGGAACAGTTTAAATCAAAAGTTATGAATGAAATTCTTGGTAATGTTCAAGGAATGATGCCTAAAGTATTAGAAAAAGGATTACCTGATCTTACTGGCCCATCTTTACCAGTGCCACCAACGATGAAAAATTTAAAAATATGAAGTGTTATTGGTGCGATACTGAATTAACTTGGGGTGGCGATCACGATATTGAAGATGATCCTGAGTTTTCTATAAAGACTAACTTAAGTTGCCCTACTTGTTTTTCAGAGGTAGAAATAATGAAAAAACGAGATGCCTACGATTGACATACCTCATTTTCAAATAAACAAGGTTGAAATACATAAAATACCAATATGGAATTTTAATAATCCAGTAGTAAATCAAATAAATAAACCTGTTGTAGATATTCCAGGTTGTGTAAGAGTTCATAGAAATAACCTTACTAGCCTTATTGATAGTACAAAAGATGAATATGGTACTTATACAGAATGCGGTAATTTCAGTATTCCTAGTTTTGAACCTTTGCAGTATAACCCCAACGAATTTAAGTACACGCAATCAGAAACCCCCACAAATCAAGCACAAGAATTTGTAGAACCTACAGTAGAGCCTCCAAAATACGAACCAAAAAAGAAAGAAGATAAATCGCTTTTCGTTGAGTGCCCTGGACCAAATGACCAAAGAGTAGGCCAATATGCTTCAGAGTTTAAACTGGAGCGTGTTATCGGGCATGAAAGAAGCGAAGATGGTAGTAAATGTATAACGCTTTATGAGGACGTTACATTCATCGAGCAATACATACCGAATCCTCCACAGCTTATTAGCACTGCTGTTATTGCTACTGTTGCTGCCTCTACTCCATTACTGCTTAATATCGTAAAACCTTTAGTAAAAAATCTAATAAAGAAGCTGACAAAGAAGAAAGATAAGGTAGAATAATTATCCGTAGATAAGTGTAATACCCGTGACTTGTCTACTTTAATTTGTGAGTATGTGGAATAACTTGATTAGGTTTTGGAGCGATACGGACTCCTTCACATAATTTTGCGTATTCACTTTTGGGATCGAAATAAATTCCAGCTAACATTAACTCTCCACAATTTTTTAGTCTGGCAATTTCATAGTTAAGCATCTTTGCATTTAATTCTTGTTTTTGTAGTTTTATTTGTGTGTTGGCTGCGTCAAGACAAGAATCTTGAAACCTATTATCTAACGGAATATTGAATGTAAGTGCGAATCCAAAGTTTAATCCTAAAGAATCTTTATTGCCACTATAGTTTTCTTGGTAGTAAAGTATATTTCCTGGATTATCAGGTACTCCATCATCATTTGCGTCTGTTGGATCGTACACGGGCGTATGATAAGTGTAGTCCTGTGGTCGCTTTTGGTTAAACGAAGTGGTGACAAATGGGCTAACGGTCATCTGTGGTCCAGAACATTTAATTTGATTACCATACATATTTTCTACCATCGGTCCACCCAAAACTTGGGTTGCAAAGTTTGAAACCGATCCAGATGCCGATGCACTTGGAGCAGCAGTATTTGAGGTGTTAGCTAATACAGGATTACCTAGCAGACTTATTGCGAGAAGATAGTTGTGGTATCTGTGACGCTTGTGCTTTGGATGGTGCGAGTTATGTCGGTTACAGATGTCATTCCAGGTGCTTGATATACTTCTGTAAATTGAAAGGCATCTCCCTGATTTGATTGAGTCCAGTTTGGTCTTTGATCTAGGTTTAATCCCTGCCATGTATGAGTAGTTCCGTTTATTGTTTCACTAACTGAGGTAGC
>Ga0209348_1000850_pt1 | contig 15342 bp, 14 predicted proteins | sample ETNvirenome_2_30_FD_184065 | JGI IMG/M metagenome (GOLD analysis project Ga0209348, IMG submission 184065) | Marine viral communities from the Pacific Ocean - ETNP_2_30 (SPAdes) (version 2) | ecosystem: Environmental > Aquatic > Marine > Oceanic | place: Pacific Ocean | collected 2013-06-22 | reverse complement strand
CTTCAGAACTAAGAGGCGCAGCAGAAAACATTGCAGATCTTAAGTTTGCTGACAATATGAGAGATAGAGAAGAAATGGATGCTCAATTGCAACGTGATCGTGAAGAATTCAGTGACTAAATAACAAATACAAATAAAAGATGCCATAGAAAGACTCCTCCAAACAAGGCCGCTACCCATTTTAAAAGGTGCGGTCTTTTCTTTTGTATAAAGTCAATGGCTACAGCAAAGATAAAGATTTTTGTGAATATAAAAAACCAAGGCGATATGCTTATTGTCCAAGCCATAAACGGATTTGCTTCTTCGACGCCTTTGCCTAATGCGTATAAGGTTAGCAGCAAATCAGCGACGTTTCCTAAGTGACAAAGCCAAAACCATAATCGTGTGCCCATATAATAAATATAGTTAAAAACTAATAACTTAAAAAAGTTGTTGCTTGTCATTACTATTTATAAGAGAGGTATAGTATGAAAATTTGTTGGAAACCAACAGACGGCGGTATGAAAGAACTTATATATTCGCATGAAGAATTGATTGGTTATGTTGAAAAAAAGTGGAGTGTGCAAAAATGGAAAGTTGTGCCTTACTTTAATTTGGTTGCCAGTTTTGGCTCTGAGTTAGAGCAACTTTATCGGTCCTCTTATGAAGCAGGGAAAGCGCTGGTTAAGATGTGGGAAAAAGAGCAGTATTACTCAATGCAAATTGCAGATGAAGAAGCAGATGAGCCTTATTGGGAAGATGAAGATGATCCTTGGGATCCTAGAACAACACAGCCAATTGATATGAGTAAAGTATGGTCAAAACCTTGAGGGAATAAAATGAAAAATATATTTGGATTAGTGTTTGTAGCGTTGTTTGCGTTGTCATGTACAGAGACAGAGCAAGGTGGTAATCTTGCGCATTTTACTCCTGATGTTATTAATGCTATTACAGATGTTGAAGAATTGATCGCGGTGCCTGTGCCTGATCTTGTTCCTGACGAATGTGTTGAATGTAAGTGGTATTTTTGCCCACCTCTTAACGAAGTGTGGCAACAAGAAATATGTATGAACATATGTATATATCCACCAACTGTTGTGTCAGAATCTGGATGTGTAGAATATTTAGAGTGTAATCCTTTACAGCTTTTAATTGAGACTATTGAATGCATCACAGATGATGGTTATCCAGGCACACAAAATAAACTTTGTAATAAAGGAAAAATACAATATACTAACTGTGAAACAGAGTGTACTGAAGAATCTTGTAATTATTATGATGATGACTGCGATGGCTTAATCGACGAAGAACAGCTCAATGTTTGTGGTGATTGTGGCATTGTTCCTCCAGAAACATGTGATAACATTGACAATGACTGTAATGGCGATACAGATGAAGATCTTATTCGCTCCTGCGTTACAGCATGTGGTACTGGCTATGAGCTATGCGATTCCGGAAACTGGTCAACCTGTTCCGCTCCACAGCCTTCAGATGAAATATGTGATGGTTTTGATAACGACTGTGATGGTCAAATTGATGAAGAACTAGAGTGTATATGTACGGTACAAGATGTTGGTGTTTTATTTCCTTGTCGTGAAGATCCTCTTATTTGCGGAGAGGGATTTAAAACATGCGAATGTTTAGATGATGCTTGTACTGACATTGTTGTGACACCTTGCTACGCTCTTTGTCATTGGTACCCACCTGCTGACGCATCAACTTGTAATCCACTTATTGGCCAAATTATTGAGCAAGAAGAATGTAATAATTTTGATGAAAACTGTAATCAATTAATCGATGAAGACTTGCTTGCTTCTTGTTATAGTGGGCCACCAGGCACTTTAATGCAGGGAATATGTATTCCTGGCACAATGACGTGTGAAGCCGGTGAATGGGGTTCCTACTACAATGAACAGTTTACGCCTAGCTACTGTGACGGCGAAATTACACCACAAGAGGAGATTTGTAATGGTTTAGACGATAACTGCGACGGCGAAACTGATTATGGCGAAGAAATGAAAGAAACAGATATATTGTTTGTTATTGATTGGTCTGGATCGATGAATGATGAAATAACTGCTGTTCTGACAGCTTTAAACCAATTTGCGCAAAACTATAGCGATGAGGACGTCCTAAAGTGGGGTGTCATTCGTGGACCACTGCGCTATCAAGCTGGACCTCCTCACGAACATCTTGAGTTGACACACAACTTGTCTGGGTTTAGTGATTTTCTTTCATCTATGTCTAGCTTAAACGTTGTTTCCGGTATGAATACAACCATGGAGATGCTAATTGATGCTGTATACTTAGCCATATATAATATAAGCAGCACACTTCCGATTCCTTTAGAAGATCTAGCTTGGAAGGGAATTGTATCTCCCAACGGCTATGGAAGCGCTGTAAAAGAGTCCGTCCCTCCTCTTAGCGACTTTAAAATTAATTGGCGTCCTGATGTTGATAGAGTTATCATTGTTTTTAGCGATGAGAGGCCTCAAAGCTACCTACACCCTCCTATCTCTGCAAACCAGCTAGAAGCGGCACTTGTGGCCACACCACGCTTGAAATTATACACATTCTCACAGTACTCTTTCTGGAGCTGGGATGAGCTAGCCCTGGCAACGGGTGGTAAAGACTTTCAATTAACAAACAACCCAACTGAGATGTATAATAGTTTAATGGACATACTAGATGAAATCTGTAAGGATGGGCAAGAATAATGGATGAAAGAGAAAAGCTTAAAATTGCCATGAAGAATGCAAAAAAAGTTATTGAAGAAATGAAAAAAGAAAATCAAAAACTTCAAGAGGAAGTTGATTCGCTTTGGGCGATGATGGATGAAATGACAAAATCTGATATTGAAAACCATGCGCATCTTCTTAAAGAACTTGAATCTGATGCTCTTATAAGAAGCCTTATGATTACAAAAAAGAAAGTTGACTGTTGAGGAAGCATGAGTGAAAAAGAAAATATTATCAATTTTAATTATATTATTATTTGCTGTTAGCTGTAATTCTCATAATAATGTAATATTTTCAAATACTTATACTAAAATTTATAAAAATTCTAGATGTAAACCATCTAATGGTTTTCCACAGATGATTATGATTCCGTTCTTTCACAGAGCAACACAAATTGTTCCTGACTGTAAGACTTATCCAAAACACAAAACTGCTTTAGCGTTAATGGTGTTTTATCACAAATGGCAAGAATATTTTGGTGATGATGATTACGCGGTTAAAGAATTACTTAATAAAGTTATGATTAAGTGGGGCCGACATCTAAGAACAATTGAAGCTAGAGGTTTTAACTTACATGGAGAACCTATTACTAAAGCAACAATTCAAGGCATTGTAGAGACTGATACAATTATTTGGGTTTGGCAAGCATATGGTAAAATATCAGAAACTAGTTTAATTCACGAATTAGTTCATATTTCTTTGAAAGCAAGCATCGGCACAACTGATCCAGATCATGAAGGTGATGTCTATCATGGCTGGACGCCGGCTCACACAAGAATGATCAAAGAAGCCAAAGATATGCTGCGTGCGTTTAATATATAAACATCTATTTATAATATGAAAAAATTGTTTGAAAATTGGCGTAGCTTTTTAAAAGAAGGTACTCCTTACGGTGGCTATAATCCAGGATATGCTGGAACTTTAGACTTTGGTCAAGGAACTTCGTTTATGTCACACAAGCCAGATAAAAAAGATCCTCCTGATGATGTCGACACAAAATTTGTTGTCAAAGCTGTGGTCCACCGAAGTGGTGAAGTGGTATTACTTCTCAACGATCAAGGTTGGGATTTGCCTGGTGGCCACAAAAAAAGAAACGAAAGTGACAAAGAAGCGTTGAAAAGAGAAGTTGAAGAGGAGACAGGCTTAGAAATTGACTTATCAACTATGACAAAAATAAAACAAAAAGGAAGAAAAACTTACTATCAAGTTGAATATATGAACGATGCTTTTATGCGGCCCAGCGATGAGCATAAAGAAATAAAAACGTATACTTTAGAACAGGTTGAAGATCTCGATAACATAGATAGCTTGTTTAAAAACTTGGTTTTAAAAGTATTAAGTGGAGATATAGATGACCAAGATATTATTAGCTGAAAGAAAAAGAAGACCAACACAAAATATCATGAACAGGGTGCGTTCAAATTATGGCGCTCAAAGTTCTAGAGCAGCTGCCGAGCTTGGTGTTGAAAGAGAGATAATAGAGAGTATTATTGCTGCCGAGTGCGATGGTCGACCTCCGTATCCCAATGGCCAACTTCGTGTTAGGTTTGAATATCACTTATTTTCAAAAAAAGGCTATAATCATAATAATACAAAACCATTACCATCGGGAGCTAGTGGTCATCGGTGGGATTCAATTAATAAAGCAGCCAAAGTAAGCAAGTGGGCTGCGTATGCTTGTACATCTTTTGGACCATATCAACTAATGGGCTGGCACTATAAAACATTAGGATATAAAAGTCCAATGGCAATGGTCGAAGCATTTCAAAATGGTGGATTAACAGAACAAACCAACGCTTTTATAAAATTTATTCGCAACTATAGAGGTGGCCAGATTCACACTGCTATCAAGAAAAGCCCTCCTGACTGGGGAACTGCTGGGTTGCGTTATAATGGTGTTCGTCGTTATGGCGATTACATGAAAGCTGCGTATGATCTAGCAAAAAAAGCTCCTGGCGGATCATCGCTGGCAGCTGGCAGCATGGCTTCTTTAGTACCAGGCGCTGTTACGCCAAAAGCTGCAGTCGGCAAAAAACCAACACTAGATAAAAAATCAATTGTAGTGGCAAGTGATAATGTTAAAAATATTAAACATTTATCACCTGGCAAAACACCAAATATCGAGATAGCTAAAAATTCACAAGGTCAGTACACTATTTCATATACTGGCAGTGATCCTTTAAATGGAAATATAACTTTTGACAACAGAGATCTTAATAAAGAAGTTAACAGATTGTTTGGTTATAATTCTTGGAATGAGTACAGCAAATCTAATAAGTCGATCGATGGCAACCCTAGTGTACATGCTTTACATGTGGGTTATGCTTTAGAAGAGTTTAAAGCAAATTTTGATCCTAATGATTATGTTTTGGTTGGTGTTCCTAAAAACAACTTAACTCCAACTTCTTTTAAAATTAAATTAATTTCTGGACTTCGAAAAGGATTGTTTGGCGATGATAAAGGAACAGTCTCACTTTCTAGGCTTGGAATATTAAATTCCGCGATGTATGCCCCAAAAGATGGATTGGCTAACGTCGATGTTGTTGACAGAGCAAAAGAGAAAACTGGTATTCTACCACTTGTGACAAGTGTAAAAAGCTCAAATATGCCAGTTGAACATCCAGATGGAGACTATTGGAATTCTAGTTTTAAACCTCAAACAACAAATTCTATCTCTGATGCCTTAACAATTAATCCATCAGAGGAAAAATCAGTTGCTCAATTATTAAAAGAAGCAGCAGAAATGACAGAAGAACAGTTACAAGAACAATTAATTTCAGAATTTTTTGATCTTCAAACAGGATTAAATAAATTATCTAGCTTAGGAGCTGGCGCTGGCGAAGCTGCGAAAAATGCTGGAAGAGCAGCTAAGAGACAATTAAAAAACGCAGTTAATTCAGTAGGAAAAACACTAAACAAAGCTGGGCGCCGCGCTTTTAAAATTAAAATGTTAAAATTACGCAACATCACAACAGCAACCAGCTTAGCTACAATGAAAGGAATAGGAGCAGCGATAACGGGTATCGGTGCAGTTGGTGGAGCTGTTATCGCCTGGAATATGCTGCCTGACGATGCTGATATTGTAGATATAATCATGTATCTTGTTTTAGGATCTGGTATTGGTGCTGGGATCACTTCTTTAGGATTGTTTTTATTAAAAATGCTGCTTCTTAAAGTACTGGGATTTGCTGTAGTCGCTGCTAAAACAGCTGCTTTAGTTGTGACGGCATCAGTTGTCGCTTTAGCCTTAAGAATGTTGTATCTTTACGTTACTGATGAAGCAGCATTTAATGTGTTGTTTAGAAAAATAAAATCAGGACTTAATTACGCTTGGCAGTCACTAAAAAAACAAGTTGGCTTATCAGCTGATGTCAGTCTTGAAGAATATTTAAAAATTGCTGATCAAGATAAAGATCTTACTGAAAAAATGATAGCTTTGGCCGGCGGCGAAAAAGTTACACAAAAAACTTCTGAAGCTAGCTCTTCAAATGATTTAGAGTACTTTTTACTTCCGAAGAATTGGAGAAATGGTGTTTATTACACTAAAGCAGAAGGCATATTAGCACAAAGAGTTGGTGCTAATTTACAAACTGGCTTAGTTGTTACAGACAAAGGGGAGTTTAGAAAAGATCAACTTATTAAGTTTAATAAAGCTGCTCTTGGAGCAGTTGGACTAAAAGGATCTGCAGCCGGAAAACCAACTCAATTTGCTACTAGCAAAAGAAAAATAGTTTCTGTAAAAGGTGGAAATGCTTTAATATTTGGGCACAGCCAGTCTGGCCCAACATCAATGGGCGGTGCTTTGGAAGATATTTTAAAAAGCTCTGGCAAAAAAGTAACTAGAATTACAATAAACGGTGCGAATGATGAAAAATTAGCAGCCGGGTTAGACAGAATTCCAAAAAATAAATATAATCAAGCATTTTTGTTTTTAAATGGGAACATTTATCGTGAGAGATCTAAAAAACCTGAAGCTTTACAGGTAAGTTCAAAATCTCAAATTATTAATTTTATGTTACAGCAACTTGGCATACCAAAACAAAATATTGTTATAGTTCTGCCACCAATCAATACTGACAGCAAAAAATCTTTGAGTCGCGCTGGTTTAATAAAGAAAGCCAGATCTCTTTTTGAAAGGAACGGATTTAAAGTTGCGACTGTCATTGTGAGTGGTCAAGATAGTTTTTCAGACAGCATACACATTAAAGGTAGCGACGCACAAGTACAATCTTCTATGAGAGACATCGCAGGTCAAAAGCTTTTTGAAACTTTATTGGCATACAAGACAGATTTAAGGAGAGAAATAGCATGAGTTGGTTAGTAAACAGATATAATAAAAAATCAGCAAAAAAATATGGCTGGCATCCATCTTGGTTTAGCTCTACTTTGACAGAGTTTGATCAAAATCTTATTGAATCTATAAAAAGATTTCAACATGATCATGAGTTGACAGTTGACGGCAAAGTTGGACCTAACACATTTCGTCGTCTTTTGGCTGAACAAGATTTAGAGGAATCAGATAATTTTATCCTTTGCGATGGACAACAAGTTGATATTGATTGGGATGTAAAAATTGATTTACTACCTAAAAATTGCTATCGCACAAGTAGAAACAGAAGAAAACCAAAAATGATTGTTACACACTGGGACGCAACAACTTCTGCTGAAAAATGTAAAAGAGTTTTACAAGCGCGCAATATTTCATCACATTTTTGTATTGACAACGATGGTGTAATATATCAATATGTTGATACAAATCATACTGCTTGGCATGCTGGCAAAGTCAATCGCTACTCAATTGGTATTGATTTTACCAACGCTTATTATTTAAAATACGCAGACTGGTATGAAAAAAAAGGCTTTGGTCCAAGACCGGTATGTAAAGATAGCAAAGTACATGGCAGAAGACTCAAGCCGCACTTGGGCTACTATCCCATTCAAATTAGAGCATATAAGACCCTTTTAAAGACACTTTGCGATCATTATGGTATAAACCATAACACACCACCTATTGACGGCGTATGGGACGCCGCAGCGTCGGGCAGATACAATGGCATTGTTTGTCATTATCATTTAACAAGAAACAAAATTGATTGTGCTGGTCTAGATCTAGAAACTATTGTACAAGAGCTTTAGAGACAACTTCTAATCTATGTGTTTTAATTTGATTAACTAACGCAAAACGAGCAGCTAAGTCTTCGTTAAGCCATAGTATTTCATGCATTCTAAATCCTATCTGCTTGTTGACAATTCCAATTGGCGCCTCAGTTTGTTTCGATAAACCCTTAAGTGTCACAAGATCTCCGATCTCAATATCCAAAACATTTGTTCCTTCGCAGTACTAATTATAATATAGTCACGGGGGAGACTAATGTTAAGTTGTGAAAATAAATTATTTCGTAAATTATTAATTTTCTCTTTTATATTCTTTGGTTTAAGTTTAATTATTAACTCTGTAATGGTCTATGCCGCGACAACAAATCGCCACTATGGCAACAAAAACAAAATTCAAAAAATAAGAAAACAGCAGAGAGAAATAATGAGAAAACTTAAAAAGATAGAAAAAAGAGGCGACATAAATATTATTCATCAAGGATAGCTAATGGCAGTTAAAAATAAAAAAGCAAAGGTTCTTGAGCTTGATAATTTGTTAAGTGTTCCAACTTTTAATAGAAAGATTAATTTTGGAAAAAACAGCGCGGCAATACAGTTTACAAACTCAACTTCGCCTTTGATAATATCAGGCTCTAACAGTGGTTTAAATCTTGGAGGTAAATCAATTTTCTTTGATGGCGCCGCTGTTGCTTCTGGAACAATTGCATCAAGTAATAATTTTTTAGCACTGGACGCGAACAATAAACTTGTGCGCAGCAACCCTGCAGCAAACTTGAGCTTTCCAGATGATACTAAACTTCATTTTGGTGATGATAATGATGCACACATAGAATACAATGAAGATGGCGATGATTTTCTTACTATTTCTGGATCGTCTGCCGGTATAGTCTTGTCGGGTTCAAAAATTCAAATCGCTGGTACTTTAGAGGGTGCATCGCCTCTGCGGATTGGTGGTGAATTACAATTTGTTTCTAGTGGTAAATCAAATGCGTTTAAATTTGGCCCTAATCAGGAGGCTAAATTATTTTATAGAGATGGAGCAGACGGAACCTTGGTGCTGTCAGGCTCAAGCGCTCACGGCACTGAATTACAAGGCACTGCAGTGGTTGTTAAAACTACTCTTGGTCTAGGTGTTGGAGTTGACAATGGAGATATCACTCACGCCATTACTTTGCCGAACAGAGACAACCCACGTGGTCAAATAAAAGCAAACGCATTCTTATCTTATTCGTCGCAAAGATATAAAAAAGATATAAAAGTTTTAGATGATCCAATGGATACATTAAATAAAATTGATGGTGTTTCATTTAAGTGGAAAGACACCGATCGCTTAGACTATGGCTTCATCGCTGAAGAGGTTGGAAAAGTGCTTCCCAACATAGTATCGTGGGAAGATAACAAACGTGATGCTCAAGGTATGGACTACCTAAAAATAATTTCTTTTTTAGTAGAAGCGACAAAAAAACAGCAAAAAGAAATAGATAAATTAAAACAAATGCTTGAGTAAGAACTAGTTACTTTTTGAGCCTGACATTAGAGCAGCACAACGTTTTTTATTGTTGTTTCCTCCTGGTGAGTTCTATTTAGTATGTGCTGGCGCATAGGTGTATCTTCATCTAGGCTTGGTACAAGATTACTAACATTTAGTTCAATAACATATGGAGGAATTTTAAATGGGATTCAGTAAATTAAATCAATCGGGTCTTATGATGACCCACTCAGGATCCGCAGGCGATCGTTCAGTTGACGGTGGCGAAGGTGCGGTGATGTACTACGGTGAGGGCGAGCTTAAGTTTAAACTTGATGCTAGCGCTACCGAGCACGAAGTTGCAAAGAAAGCAGATATGGATGCTGCTGATTTGTCTTTAACAAACAGAGTTGCTAGCGAAGAGAGCGCACGTGCTACGGGCGATGCTTCTTTGGCAACTGCTCTTGGCGTTGAGCAATCCGCTCGTATCGCTGGAGACAGTAGTGTTCTAGCTGCAGCAACAGCATTGGCTGCTACTCAAGAGGCTCGTATCGACGCGATCCTTTCTGGCTCAAGCGAGTCTTTAGATCAGTTCGTCGAGGTTGTGGCTGCTTTTGAGGCTGCTGATGGAAACCTTCAAACTTCTATCACCAACCTTTCGAACACGGCGTCGACAGACCGCGCTGCAATCCGAGCAGAGTTTTCTGCTGCTGACAGCGCTATCCAAAGTAGCCTTGACGTTGAAGAGGCCGCACGTGCTGCTGGTGATGCTGCTTTGTCCGGCTCTTTGGCAAATGCTAACGCTGCGTTCGTTAGCGCAATGACTTCTGTCAATGTTCACATTGGTCAAGAAGAGGTTGCTCGTGCTGCGGGTGACACATCGTTAACAACTGCAATGAGCAATGAGACTTCTGCTCGTCAAAGCGCAGACAACTCAATCGTTACTGCTCTTAGTGGCCACGTTAGCGATTTAGAGACTGCGGATACTTCGTTGTCGACTCGCGTTGGTGATGAAGAGAGTGCACGTGCTGCTGGCGACGGTTCTTTAGCAACTGCTCTTTCTAGTGAAGCAAGCACTCGCGCATCTCAAGATCTTTCTTTAACAGTGCGCCTTGGCGCGGAAGAGACAAACCGTGCTACTGCTGTTGCAACAGAGGCTGCAGCGCGCTCTGGCGCTGACTCGTCGATCGTTGTTGCGATGGGCGAAGGTGATGCATCTTTAACAACTCGTCTTGCTAGTGAAGAGAGTAACCGTGCTACTGCAGTTTCTAACGAGGCGGCTGCACGTTCTGCTGCTGATTTATCTTTGACAAATCGTATTGCTGCTGAAGAGACTGCTGCAAGCACTGCTGGTGCGTCGCTTCACACAAGAATTGCTAATGAAGAGGGTGCTAGATCAAGTGCAGATAGCTCCTTAACAGTCGCTGTTTCTGATGAGGCTTCCGCACGTGCTGCTGCTGACGGTTCTTTACAGACTCGCCTTGCTGATGAAGAGTCTGAACGCGCTGCTGCTGTTACTGCAGAGGCTGGTGCTCGCTCAACCGCAGATAGCTCAATCGTTGTTGCTATGGACGCTGCGGACGCATCGTTGTCCACGCGTGCTGGTAACGAGGAAAGTGCTCGTGCTGCTGCTGACACTTCGATTGTTACTAAACTTGAGGCTGATGACGCTTCCGTAATCGCTCTCTTAAAAGGTGACGTTGCTGCAGATTACGACACAATGGGCAAGCTTGAAGACAAGATTCAGGCTGAGGAAGCACGTGTTGACGCAATTCTTGCTTCGGCTGCTGCTGACAAAGACTCGTTTGTTGAGATCGTTTCTTTAATCAACTCGGTTGACACAGAGAACGACAACGCATTTGCTGGCCACGTTTCGACCTTTAACTCGACAGTTACAGTTTTAGAGGGCGAGGACACTAGCATCAGATCTGAGTTTGCTGCTGCTGACGCATCGGTTGTCACACTCTTAAACGCAGAGTCTGCTTCCCGTGTTGCTGGTGATGCTTCTTTAACAACACGTCTTGCTGCTGAAGAAGTTGAGCGTGCTGCTAAAGACAACAGCATTGTTACTGTTGTCAACGGACATGTCGCTAGCCTTAACGCTGCCGACGCATCGTTGCAGACACGTATTGCTGCTGAGGAAGACGCGCAAGAGAGTGCTGTCTCGTCCTTGCAAGGACGTCTCGCTGCTGAAGAGAGCAACTCAACGGCTGCTGGTGGCTCGATTGTTGCTAGATTTAGTTCTGCCGACAGCGTGCTCCAAGACAACATTGACTCAGAGGCTTCTGCACGTGCAGCGGCTGACGCATCTTTGACAACCCGTCTTGGTGATGAAGAGTCTGCTCGTGCTGCTGCTGACGCATCACTGCAAACTCGTCTTGCTAATGAAGAGGCTGCTGCTGTTAGTGGGTTTACTGCTGCTGGCATCGCTAGAAACACTGGTGACGCTTCGCTTGCAACATCGATCAACAACGAGGCTACTGTCCGTGGCAACGCTGACTCCTCGTTGACAACACGACTTGGCGATGAAGAGACTGCACGTGCAAACGCTGTTAGTTCCTTACGCGCTGCTCTTGACGTTGATCTCTCTGGCAAGGCTAACCTTGCTGGTGGTAACAACTTCTCTGGCGATCAGAACGTTAACGGTGACATCGAGCTTCCGGTTGATCACAAAGTGAAAGCAGGTGAGTTCTTAACTTACTCTGACCGTAACTTAAAGACCAACATTCAGCCAATGAATGATACTCTTGACAAGGTCATGCAACTTGAGACTGTTACATATGACGTTAAGCGTACCGGTAGACAAGAGATCGGCTTTATCGCTCAGGAAGTTGCTAAGGTCCTCCCAGAGGTCTGCGCAATTGATGCTGGTGGTGAAGGTCGTGCTATCGACTACGGTCGTATGACAGCACTCCTCGCTGGCGCTGTGAAGACACAGCAAGTCCAGATTGAGGAACTTAAGGCAGTTCTTGCAAAATTACAAAAGTAATAGTGCTTAGTTAGTGTTTTAAGTGGGGGTCGGGTCCATTGCGGCTCGGTCCCCTTTTCTTTTTAACCATTTAATACATAGGAGGAAATTATAAATGGCTACAACAGATATGACGAGGTATAAGAAGTTTGTTGACTTCCAAGATATCTCAGGGGAGGCTGTCCCTACTAACGATGGCGCTTTTTTCTATAAAGACAGTGCTTTCGAAACAAACAGTAAAATTAATGTTGCGGGTGACATGTCGTCGTCTGCCAATGTTTATGCTTCTGGCAATATGGTTGCTCAAGGGGAAATTACTGGTTCTGGTATTCACTCTTCTGGTCAAATCACAACAAATGGGACCAATTCGTATATTCATACGAAAGGAAGTAGCAGTGAAATTTTTACTAGTGGCGTAAATTCTGACATTTACACAAAGGGCATAGCTTCTGGAATTTATACTGAAGGTAATTCTGCTCCGATTTATACTCAAGGCACAGCTTCTCAGATTTATACTGCAGGTGAGAACGCTCACATCACTACGACCGGCGCTAATAGCGCCATCCGGACGACGGGCGGCGGCAGTATTTTGACCATCAACGGCGGTGACATCTCATCTTCTGCTAATGTTTATGCTCTTGGTAATATGGTTGCTGATGGCAATATTGTCGCTCAAGGCGCAATCACTGGTTCTGGTTTCCGCTCTTCTGGTGCTGGATCTGGTTCTGATATTTATACAGATGGCGCAGGGGCTGGCATTTACACAAGTGGTCCACTCTCCAAAATTTATACTCAAGGTCACGCTGCCAAGATTTATACTCTAGGCAACTATGCTGCGATTCATACTTCAGGTGACAACGCGGCGGTGTACACGGTTGGCGCCGGTAGCCACATTTTTACGTCTGGCGGCGGTAGCATCTACACTGGTAACGGCGGTGACATCTCATCTTCTGCTAATGTTTATGCTGCTCAAACAATTGGTGTTGGAAAAGTTGCTGACAGTGGATACGCAATTGATGTTGCGAACGGTCTTGGTGATATTCGTGCTTCGGCATTTGTCACTTACTCTGACAGAAACCTAAAGCAAAATATTAACCCAATCAACAATGCGTTGGAAAAAGTTATGAAACTTGAGGCAGTTAGTTATGAAATGAAAGGCAATCAAAAGCAAGAAATTGGTTTTATTGCTCAGGACGTAGCAAAAATTATTCCAGAGATCTGCGCTATCGGTGACGATGGTGAAGGCAAAGGAATTGACTATAGTCGCTTAACTTCTATGCTTGTTGGTGCTATCAAAGCACAACAACAGCAAATTGAGGAACTTAAAGCGATAATCAAAAAGTAAAATCTTTTGATACTTATTGTGTGCCCTCCTGAGTTTTTGGGAGGGCACATTTAATCTATTATGAAAAACAAAAGAAAACTAAAAAAAATAGCCTTGCTTTCAGAGTTTGTATCTTTGGAGCAAGAAGAAGTTGATGAACAAGCACAACAATACGCCGCTGAGTTCAACATAGACTTTAAAAAAGAACTTGAGTTTCTAGAAATCATCAAAGGAGCGGCACCAAAAAAACAAGAGGAAGAAGTTCACGAGGTAGAAGTTTCTAAAGACAAGCCAAGCAATGTTACAAAAACGTTACATAAAAAATTAGCCAAACTTACACACCCTGACTTAAATCCTGAAAGAGAAGAAGACTTTAAAGAAATACAACGCGCCTATGAAGAGCGTGACACAGCAACTTTAATACGACTCGCAGCAGAAGAAAATATAGATGTGGAAGTCGACGAAGAAGAATTATTTGAAATAGAAAACAAACTAATGGAAAAAAAGAACTCGCTTGGTGACAAAAAAGAAACGTGCCAATGGGTCTGGTGTCAATCAGATAAAAACGAAGAACTTAAAGCACATATAAGATATTTGTTGGGAATTGATGAGGCAACGTTTCAGAACTGGTTAGTCAGTAAATAGGCCCTCGATCAAATCAACATATCCCTGTATGTTGTCGGGGTTCTCTGGAGAATGTTTCCAGATGTAATCTTTGCCTGCTTCGCCATTAATTAATTCTGTGCGTGGATCATCAATTGCTTTTTGTAATTGATCTGCTCCTTGGCTTACGTTAAATCCTTCATAATAAAAGCCAGCGTCTTTAAAAGCGCGCGAGTTGTGCACAAGCGGAATATCTAAGTGGAACGCCTCTAAGTAAAGATAATTTAACTCACAATGATGTTGGTGTGATAAGAGGGTGCCGCAATATTTTGAAAAAACATCAGAGAAATGAAATCTTTTTTCAAAGAATATTTTTTTGTCTTTTACAGTTTTCATACGATTAAACAACGCAATCGCAGTTTTGTTTTCTATAAGTTTGTGAGAGTTAAAAAGATAACAACCTAACTCTTCATCTTGTGTTCTGTTATATAAATTTTCAAATATAGCAGCAGGTATCATACAGGTTTTTACAATTCCCAAGTTAGGCTCCATAACTGATATTGATTTTCTGCTTTTCTTTTGTAAATCTTCTTTTTCCAGGCCTGTATCTTTAAGTTGTTGATCGATAAACTTTGGAGACCATATATAAGGGGCTATGGCTCCTTTAGTGCCATACATAGTTTCATACCAACTTAGCGTCTCAGCGAAATGAGGTGATATCCACACACCATCTCTGTTTTGAGCAAAGTCTGGTGGCGCCTTGTCACTGCCGTTGGTTAATGTTTCAGCAGCACCAAAATAGATATTACCATAACTAACCATAGCAACCTTGATGCCTGGATTTGCTTTTTTAACAATCTCAATGTCTTCTGAACCAAACATATAGCCAACTTCCAGCATAACATCAAATTTTGATCGATCGTCCAAACCAAACATAATTTCTTTATGGCAAATATCTAGGTGTGGATATACTTCTTTTACATCTTTTTTAACTTGAGCAAAGTCTTTGTAGTCTTCTTTAATGTCTGTTGTTGAGCGGTCTACAATAATAGACACTTCATACTTGCCTGTGTCTTGTAAAAGATTGTAAAGGCTATAAATATTTTGGAATATGCCATTCACAAACATTCTTTTTTTCACATCAAGTG
>Ga0209348_1000846_pt1 | contig 15359 bp, 26 predicted proteins | sample ETNvirenome_2_30_FD_184065 | JGI IMG/M metagenome (GOLD analysis project Ga0209348, IMG submission 184065) | Marine viral communities from the Pacific Ocean - ETNP_2_30 (SPAdes) (version 2) | ecosystem: Environmental > Aquatic > Marine > Oceanic | place: Pacific Ocean | collected 2013-06-22 | reverse complement strand
CTACTGGCTAAACCTGCAACTGGTCCTAATAATTGTCCTATCATGTGTTTTTACCCATGTTTGTGAAACCATAGTAAGCCCCAACTATAGCAGCAATACTGACATAATAAATATTACTCATGCTTGCCAACATTACTGAAGCCTGTGGCAGCTCCATCCACTCAGTAAAGATAACACCAAATGGAAACACAAGCATACCTGTCAAACTAAACCAAGCCATCCTACGTTGCGCATCTCTTTTCGCATCAGAATCAATCATAATCCTACGGCGATCCTCAAGCATTATTTCTCGCTCTTCTGGGTCAATCTTGCCGTTGTCGTTTAAATCGTATTTTTGCTTGGGCATCTGAATACTCCTGTACTATCTTTCTATTATATCCCAATATAATCAACTTACCATTTTTATCATAACCTGCAAACTTTTTGCCATGTTCTACTATTGTTGGGCGTTCACCTCTAGGCAAGTCACCTTCATACTGTTGTGTGTCACCATTATTTTTGCCTTTTCTGCTTGTTCGAGGCATTCTTGTTTATCCGAATATGTGCCGATTTGATAATAATATAACCGATCTGTACTAATGAAATGTAAAAAAATTAAAACGTATATCATGGGAAGTAATCCCTCACATCAATCCAATTCATATAATGCAAATAAGCAGCCGCACCAACAAACGTAAAAATCAACAAGACAAGTATACCTGCTACAGTAATCATTAACTCTTGCTGCGCTATTTGATCCCTTCTGGCTTGTGCCTCGGCCTCTCTTTTTTCTTGCAAGACTTCTCTTCTAATTTTCAAAAGAGTTTGCCAGTGTGACGGCCCCAACGTTTCTGATATGTATTTTTTCAATTCCTCTTCGGCTTCAGCGGCCTGTCTAAGTTTAGCAAACCTCTCCATTGCTATAGCATTTACATTTTTACCAGACACACCTTTCTGCTGTAACTTCTTCTTAGCGCTGTCTGTTGCATCAAAAAACTGTCCTATTTGTTTGCTCAAAGAAGCCACGGATTTGCCTGCAGCCAGTCCTGTTTTTAGTCCTGCAAGGATTGTGATAGGGTCCATATTTACCTACCATCAGAGTTCATAGGGCGTCTTGTGAGGTATTCCATTGTATTTTCTAAAGTTTTTATTCTAGCTTGCAATTTGATGATTTGATTAAATTGTAGCAAGAATCCTTCTTGCGTTTCGTACACATCTTCAAATTCAGAATAAATGTCTTCTATTGTTTCTTCACCATCTTCTTCAACTTCAACAATATAATCTATTATTTCATCTATTCTTTCGCTGTTTTCTTCAACATCTCGCATCAAATTTGTCCTGTCGGTAGCATTGTTTTCTACCGTCAAAACGTTCACCGTTTCTTCAAGATTAGCTATCGTACTAGCTTGCTGTGCAGTCCACCAAATAAAGCCCCCAATTTGAGCTATCACTACACCTACGACAGCAATGCTGACCTTTGGTAGTTTATCTCCCATCAGCCTGATCCACCAGATATTTGTTCGGGCATAGTCACAGTTATAGTTGTGCTACGCTTTTCGCTTCCTGTCCATGACTCTCCACAGTCAGGGCAGTTGCCATCTGGATAAGAGGCAATTTCCTCTGGAGTATCTACTGCGTTATCACAGTTTGCGCACTCTACTACATCTGTGCTTGTAGAAGGCTTCCATCTACTGCCATCTGGCATAATAAGTATGTCTGTCATGATATCACCACCGTTACTGTTCCTAATGCTGTTGTTCCAACGTTTGTTGTTACAGCGAATGCACTTGCCTTTTTAATTTTTACAAAACCATTATCTTCAAAAAGATCACCCTCTTCTAAAATACTAGCTACGCTTACGTTTGGCATATTAGGTATATTTAAAAGCGGATTTCTTTGATCTTCAATAACATTGTCTAATGCTCTAGCCAATTGATTTACATACGTTGACTCGTACTGTTGAGGCGCAATCGGGATAATAGATCTAATAATCTTTGTACTCATCGCCTGCCATCCGGTCTCACATCAAGTCTAGGATTGCCTAATCGCCATTTAACGCCAGTTGTGTTGCTTTCAACCTTTAAGCTCATTTGACGGCCTCGTAATCGCATCTGAACTTGATCGGTATAATTATCTGTACCAGAAACAACAGAAGATCTTACAACATTGCCATTTTCTGTGCTTTGCGTTGCGTTACCATTGAAATTTCTAGCACCCATAGTAAACGTAACTTGCGGCTCTGAAGCTACTGAATCAGAAAAGTTAAGATCTGGTATGACTCTATTCATAAGCATAAATTGTTGACCATCGCCAATATCAAAATCAGCAGATTGAACAAAAGCATTAACAGCCACTGGTGGGTTTACGCTACCATCATCTAAACCATTTTCGTGGTTATACAAAGCGCCGTCTGTACCGGGGGCTTGTGGAAATAGTCTATTACCAGCACCTCTGTCATTCCAAGCTGTTCGGGTTAGCGTTCCGTAATACCATACTTTTTCTAAATAATTATAGATAACGTAACGATCTATTTCATTACTGCTTTCTGAGCAATAATACCACCAAACCTCTGAATTGCTTGATAAACTTCCTGAAAAGAATTTAAATGACTGGTTTCTATTTATGTCATTAAAAACATATTCTCTTACTGAACATGGTATTGTTTGTATACGACCATCGTATAAATAAAAGTTTTCTTGACCCATCCAAAGAACAATATCATTTACTGAAATTGCTGTGTTTGGACCCGCAATCCGAACATTTGTACCAATTAGTGCAGTTCCAAAAGTAAATGGAGCGCCAACAAACTGTACGCTATGCAAGCTATTTTCTGTAAAAACAAGAAACTGTCTAGTGGTTCTGATAGCTGTTACTATCTCTGAACCTTGTGATAACCTTATATCACCTGCTGTATTAGTGGCTGTCGGTGTCCAATCTGTTACGCTTTCCTGACTAGACCATCTAATTAATAGAGGATCGAGTGTTGAGCTACCAAGCGGGTTTGAGCCAAAACATAATACATGCCTATCAACATCAGAAACCATAACTTTACGAACTATGGTAGGAACGTTTGAAGCACCCCCAACGGTAGCAAGCTCAACCATTCTGGCATCTTTACCGTTTGTAGCATCCCAGTAATAAAGACTTCCATCTACTAAGTTAGCAATTAGATCTTCACCCCAAGAGTCAGACATCCACAGTCTGAGATTTTGTCCTGCTAACGATCCAGCGCCAGAACTCCAAGTAAAACGACCCCATGTACCTGCGCCCCAACCATTGCCAAGAACTGTAGTATTTAAGCCAACATCTATTTCCATAGCTGCTGTAACAGACCCACCGCCCCCTGCTGTAGATCCAGAGGAAGCTGACCCGCCTGTGTCTACCGTAAATGAATTACCGTCTGTAGCGACAGTAAGTATCTCAAAGTTTTGATTTATCTCAGCAGCCGTTATACCATCTGTAGTCGTAGCACCTGCAAGAGTAACGTAGCCTCCTGCCTTAGAACCGTGTGAATTAGCCGTAACAGTAATAATTCCTGAACCCGCAGTTCCTGTTGTAATAGGATTAGAGCCAAGGGTTAGCGTTGTACGAAGAGGCGTAATATCATAATAAGTGCCGCCATCTTCAAGATACGCTTTTTCGTGCGTACCCATGAACATAAAGTTTTCTGAAGCAAGCGTAACAAAATTAAGCATGTTACGACAGGTGCCTTCAAATGTAGTTGTTGCTACCTTTTGCCAGCCACCAATACGCTCCACATAGCCAGACTTAAAACGGATTTTATCTCCGTCAAACCAACCACCTTCGTTAGAATAGTTGGTGCCTTCTCGGTTGATTCCCGGCTTGAACTGGAGCTTGCTTAGTGGCATGTAACATTACTCCGCTGCTTGGATCTCGTTGCCGTCTTCTTCTGCCCACTCAAGGATGGCTACATAGTGAGCATTATTTGGATCTAAAGGCACACTCCACTTAGTCCCATTTATTGTACAATTAATACAAGTATTGTTTCCATTGTCGTCTGTGTGATATTGTGCGTTTGTAATTTGCATATTTATTCCTATAGCTCTGCTTCAAATTTTAATCTTGTATTTGTGCTATTATTTGCAGCAATAGTGGCTCCTTGCCCAGCAGTGAGAGAAGCACCAGAAGCGTTATATTTAACATGACCCATGTGTGTATTATTATAATCAGCAACTATACTAGTTACATCACCATTAGATGCTGAACTAGCAATAAGAAGATCACTAGTATATGCTACAGAAGGAGCAGAACGCATAGTAACTGGAAAATGTGTTACACACCTTGCCTGTGTTGAAGAATTGTTAAAACCGTCAGCAAATCTTTCAAAAAGTCCTTCACCACCCATTTGAAAAAAATATCTCTGACATCGTGCAAGATCATCAGCAAAACTTCTATACTCGAAATCCGTGGCAGTATCGCCTACTTCTAGCTGATAGCCTGTGATATAAAAGGTACGACTAGTGCTGTCAAAAAAAGAAGTTTGACTATCCCCTACTCTTTGGTTGTTAGTAGTATGCCATACGTTATCTGTATGTGTGCCACCCGTAAAGTTAGACCCTGCGTGTAACCAAATGTTTAATTTTAAAGAAGGTCCGTTGTCATTATCGAAAGCACCAGTTGTGTCAGCGGCAAATGTTTTTGTAACTCTTGTCCATCCTGTCGTTACAGAAAATTCTTGAGAGTTATATCTATTATTGTCTGCATCTTCTAATTCAATAGTGTAAGTAGCCGAAGCGTTCGCTTTTACATAAAAAGAAACTGTGACTTGTTTTGCAGAGGAAGTTCCTTTTGCTATTTGCTGTAAATTTTGTCCTTCAATTCTTTGTTCTAGTTTAAATACTTCTCCAGCCGCAACAGAGGTATCAGCAGTAGTACAAGCCGCTTTTAAGCTGTTTGAAAATCCATCTGGAGAATCAGTATCTTGTGTAACAGTAGCTCGTCCTGCTGTAGCAGAATCAAATGTTGCAAACCTATCTAAAGTGTAAACAGCCCCAGTTGACCCACCTAAACCAGTAAAGGACGTACCCCTCTGTGACACCTGCATCGCCCCATTAATAACAAGGTTCCTGTTCCCATACTGGTTAACGTTGAGGCCAGCTTCGTTGATTCTTGATACTGCCATTATCCTGCCTCCAGTGCCGTTAGCCTAGCTTCTATACTAGTTAGTCTTTGTTCTGTTGCTGCACCAATAAACGCTAGTAACTCAGGGTAACGGAGACTCTTTCTGTTACGCTCTGTTGCCCCCTCTGGTGCTTCTTCTTTTGTTTGGTATGTATCTGTGCGAGTGTAAGCGTCTTGCGCTTCTATGCCGTTTTCCTCGTCAGCTTCAACAGCAGGAACTTCTGTCTGTGTTTCCCACCAAGTTCCACTAACAAAGAAAGCATAGTTTCCTACGTCTAACCCTGCGTCTGACATTGCAGTTTCTACTTGTTGTGCAATATGACCAGTATGTGTTCGAGCCTTGTCACCTTTAGTTTCTACTGCACTATTCCATTTAAAAGTTTTAAACAGTTTGCTTAAAGCTTTTGCTGCTGTAATTTCTGCATCTGTAAGTGATGCAATCTGTTGTTTTTCTCTTTCATCAGATGTCTGGATAGTTGTGTTACCTGCATATATATCTCTAAACACATTTCCGTTTTGGCCTAAATCTGTTCCATCATCGTTTACAGCTTCTTCTAATGAGGGCAAAACTGATCTTGTTGCAAAAGTTAATCCTGCGTGAGCGGTTGCAGTACCAGATATGTATATATTATTACCACCAGAAACACCAATAGCTCCATAAGTTCCTCCACTACCTTGAATAAACATAACGGTACCGTCATTAGTTAGTCTCCGTACATATAATGCAGCAGCACTATCAACAGTGTGAATACCAAAACTATTAGTTCTTAATTCATGACCAACTACACCACCATCAGAACTAGTTTTAGAGTGCAACAAATTACCGCTGCTGTCGATACGCATACGTTCTGTTAAATTAGTATCACTACCAGCGTTTGCATAAGGCTGATGATTAAAGGTCATAAAGTGACCAGTAGTCATTGAAAAACCACAACCAGAACCACCAACACCCTGTTCTAAATGCGCTGCACCATTAAAGTTAGCTTGTATTTTAGGTAAAGAACTATCTTGAACGGTTAGCTTGCCAGTACCGCTATTTGTTCCTATACCAACTTTTTGATCAGATGCTATCCTCATAGCCTCAGTTGGACTAGCACCATCAGAACCATCATTAGTTCTAAATATCAAATCGCCTTTTTCATCGTCAGCCGTACCGTCATGGCTAGCTTGAATCTGGGCAAGCGTACTTTCTTCACTACCAGATTGTTTACCTTTAAAAGTTACCGTAGACTCTCTGCCTCCGTCAGTGTCCTCGGAGGTAGTGTTTGTAAAAGTAAGATCAGGAGAAGTATTGCTTACACCAATATCGGCCTCAAAAGTCCCACCATCAGCCTTTGAAACTGTGTCCGAGATTGTCGCTATGTCATACGCAATGACTTCTAAAGTGTCATTTAACGAAGCAGCTTGAGTTAATACGATGCTAGTTTTTGTACTGGCAGTATAGTCTGTTCCCGGCACAAGGCACACGCCATTTAAAAATACGTCAACGTATGCAGAATCTGCGTACTTCAGCGTTTTGCTGTTATCGTCAGCCCCTGTGAACGTGGTCTGGGAGGCAGTCGCTGTATAAATAAAACGGCTTCTTACACCCGTTCCCGGTTGATTACCTATATATGGCATTAATCAGCCTCCTGTATTGTGTTTCCATCTTCTTTAGCCCATTCGAGGATAGCGGTGTAGTGACGGTTTGCTGGGTCTAATGGAACAGAAAGAATAGTTTCTTCATCGTCATTTAGCACTAAAGTAACAGACACGTTCCTACCTTCACTGCTTTTGTATTGTGCCGATTTAATGTTCATTTATAACTCCGCATCAAATGTTATTTTTGCCGTAGCATCGTTTTTATTTCTAACCGCAGCCACTCTCCCTGCAGTCAAACCACTTGCTCCTACATCTACTCTGGCAGTGTAATCTGTCGCATCGGCTATGCTTTGACTGGTTATGTCATAAGTGCTAAGTGCATCTGCTACTTGAAAACTTCCTGACGTTGCAAGAGTAGGTGTAGCTCGCATTCTAACTGGATATTGATAAAAAGTCAGAGCGTTTGACGTTGAATTACAGTAACCGCTAAGTGCTGTCCAACTATATGTTTGACCAGTAGGCGTTACGAAGCAATATCGCTGACACCTCTGCAACTCATCCCCATATGACCGATACTCAAAGGGCGTGGCTTCTGTTCCGAGTTCTAACTGAACGCCAGTGAAAAAAAACTCATTACTTGTGCTGCTAAAAAAATTATCATTTCCTACAGCCATCGTGTTATTATTTGGACTACCCCAAGTTGTATTAAGAGATGTACCACCAGAGTAAGTAGATCCTGCAACTAACCAAAACTGTAAAAATAACTGTGTGGTATTATTATTGTTTAACACTGAACCAACACTTGTTGCTGCAGGAAAATTAATTTCAAATCTTTGCCATGAAGATGTTACATTAAAAGAAGCAGATATCTCGTTACTCCCTCCTGTTTGTAACTGAGCAGTATACTGTGCATTACCATTTCCTTTTGCATAAAAAGACAAAGTTAATGGTTTAGCACTAGCCGTTCCAAACCCAACGCTTTGAATGTTAAATCCTTCTATTGGTTGATTTAAAACAAACAATTCATTTGCAGCAATAGATGTATCTGCTGTTGTACAAGCAAATTTTAAAGCACTCCTAAACCCTGCTAAATCTGTTATTCCAACAACAGAACTTGTTAATCTACCAGAAGTATTAGAAAAATCGTGTTTCCACCTGTCTGCGGTGTAGTATCCAGTGGTAGCACCCAAGCCAGTGCTTGACGTTCCTCTTTGAGCAACTTGCATTGCCCCATTAATAATTATATTACGGTTCGACAAGGCACCGCTATCGTAAACCGCACCTAGTTCAGCTAGTTCTCGTGCCTTGCTCATTGTCTACTCTCCTAATAGCGTGGCTAAATCCAACGCTTTTAATGCGTCTGGCGTTGATGCGTCTGCAATCTTGCTGTCAGCCGTCACATCACGAAGAGTTTTCTTCTTCGCAGCTATAGCATCTGCACCGCTACCAGCTTCCAACGCTTTCATATAATCAACGTCCAAAGCTTCTAATCTTGGCGCACGTTCTGCTCTGAGATTGTCTTTGTGTATTTCTCTGGCTGCTGCCATGTCGATTTCTACGGCATCGCCGTTGAACTTCCATGCACCACGAAATGTGCGGTCACTTGGAACTGTAAGGGACGATGCGTCACGAACATCGCCGTTTATATTGATGTAGGTGGTCATGCTGCCATCTCCGTTTCTTGGTTAATCCGCCATGCATTGCGGAAGTTTCGATCACTTGGGATCAATTCTACAGGAACAATACGCATAATGCATCTGTTTCCTTCGTAATCACGCCATACATTTGGCGAGATGTCCTTCATAATTAGATATTCTATCGCCTCTTCCTCTGTCATCGCAGGGATTGGCGCAGCGTATGGATGCTCTTTAGGCTGTCCATCAGGCACATCTCTGTCACGCTGGTAAGTCTCTATAGGTGGCAGTATCCCACCCTCCAATGCACACGCCATCCAGTTAGGATCTGGTACTAATACCTTGGCTGGTTCGTCAGGTGCGGATGGGTCTTCGAACAGCACACGATACTTAGACTGCACTGGGTCTAACCTAGTCTTAGCTTCTGCTAACCTATCCCATAGATGTCCGTGGGTCATGCTAGGTCTCCATGAATAGTTAAAGAAGCCCTGTCAAAATCTATAGCTGAACCATCTGCGGCTCTACTACTGTGATCGTAGACACTTGCAGTTCTATCGTTTATATCACTAAAAAAACCAACTGAGCTTCCAAAATGTCCACCAACTCCTGAAACAGAGTAATCATCGTTACCCATGTTACTTGTAAATGCTACAGCAGTACTACCAGTAGCTTGGTCAGTAAGGCTACTTACATTTAAACTATCAAATAAATTTGTGCTTGTTACTGTGTTATAAAAAGCCCAAACCTTTGCAGACCCATTGGTAACAAACGTAGTCGCTACAGTTGTTGTGCCATCGTTGAGATTTGATACTTCTAGTGTACTCATGCTAAGTCTCCAAATAAAGTAACACTACAAAACTCTGCGTCTGTATAGGTGTTGGCGTTATCACCGTCTACCATACCCGCTCTTGTTTCACTTGAACTTACAGTGCCTCCGTAGTCTTGGTTAACTATCTGTGCTTTGTTAGAGCCGCCTAAAGTATCTGAGCATGTAGCCTGAAAAACATAGTTTGCATTAGTAAAAGCATTGGTAAATTGTGGAGAAAGTCTACCAGTTGCGCTATCCGTTATAGAAGAAACATTTATAGAAGTTCCTTGAATTGCCCCAGACATATTGTATCTAACAATTACTGCAGCAACACTTGTAGCAGAACGACTAGCTGTTTCACCTGTGGCTTTGATGTTTGTGACCGTTATCGTACTCATGCTAGGCCTCCAAATGCTACAGTAACGTGCCTTGCGTCTTGATACGCACTGCCATCGTAACTGTTTGTACTCCAACCAGTAGCTGCAATATCAGCCACCCACCATTGGTCATAGTTATTGTTATTTAAACTTAGTTGCGGAACATATGTTGTAGTGGCAAAATTCGAAGTTACATTGTGAGTTCGTTGACCTGTGCCACTATCTGTTAAAGAACTTATATTGAAGCTTTCGTTAATTGTCGTACCATCCGCAGTGGTATTGTTATATGCTTTAGCAGCAGTTTGCTTAGTCAGCGTAACAGGGCCAGTGCCAGCCGTATCACTTACCGTTGTAACTCGTATCTCAGACAATGGACAAGTTCCCCCCTGTTGTGATGGTTATTGTTTTACCACTTGCTACTGCAAGAGGTCCGGTGCAGGAGGCATTCTCTGTCGCGTCTATTGTAACGTCACTATTCAGAGTCTGCTCGTTAATTCTAAAAATATCACCGCCAGAGTTGGTCTGTCCAATCTCGCCGCGCTCACCCTTAAACAATCCACCAACTGTGTTTGCTGCGGGAACAATACTAGCTGCGGGTGGACCTAAATGAACAACGTAGATGTTGCTCGTTCCTGTAGGAGGTGCCGAAGTAAAAGAAAGCGTAGTGCCTACACATGTGTACGCGACTCCGGGATCTTGGACAACATTCTCTACAACTACACGAAGAGCGTTGTTATTACCTGCTTTAGACAATGTAAAATCAGTAGTAGAGCCATCACCGTTGAAGCTATCCTTCGTGGTGCTAGTGTATGCTACGGCTGGTTCGTTACCTAAATATGGCATCTATAGCTCCTACGTTGATGAATCTATTTCAAGTATATCCAAAATCGCATCAATTGACGATGCTGTATCAGACGTAACTTTTATCTGATCATTATGCTCCATAACGACTTTCATATCCCCACCAATTGGTATCAACGCACCGCCGCTTGGTATTGGTGCATCCTTAATAATATGAACTGTATCACCCGCTTGTGTGTTCAAAGTAACAGTGGCAGTCACTTGAGAGGCTGATACGTTAGCCAAAGAAAGACCTATCGCTGTGGTCTGTACATCTAGCAAAACCTGATAGCCACCAACCGCCGTAGCCGTGGTGCCTATGTTTGTTGAGAACTTTCGTTTGAAGTTGTTTGTTGCCATCTAACTATCCTAACGCAATCGCTAATGCGGCAGCAGTACCCGCCGCGTCTACATTTAAACCAGTATGAGCTTTGCCCTGTGCAGTAGCATCTGCCATGCTCAAGTCTGTCAATCCTGTCGCTACACCACCTGTGATCTCAGGGTTTGACATCGCCAGAGTGTCACTCAAGCTTACCATATTTGCTCCTGATCCGCCACCGTCACCGTATACAATACTGACTTTTCCTGTGCCGGGAACGGTAACGTTTGTTCCGCTACCTTGTGTAACAACTATATTTCTATCAGCAGTTAGTGAATTTTTAAAGATAAAAAACGCCTGAGTTGTGTTTGGTGCTATTGTTACAGTAACATCTGCACCGAGATCAGATCCTGAGTCTTTGAACTCAATCACACGATACATACCGTCTGATGCGTTGCTCGATCCAGAAGATGGAGAGCTTGGTCTAACAGTTAAAGTGTGTGTTGTACCTGATACGGTGACGCTTTTGTATCCAGCCAACCTATCAAATATATCAAAGTTAAGGTTTGTGGTAGTACCCCATGTACCAGATTGTTCACCAGTACCCGGCTTTTCAATCGCAAAGTTTGTTGTAAACGTACTAGCCATATAATTCTCCTATGCTACGTCTTTCCATGTTGGGGCTTGTAAACGATCCCCCGGAACAAATCCACCGGGTACTCCTTCAGGCTCCCTATAAGAGGGGCTTGATAGCGGATCGCCGGGCTGTGTACCCGGCACAGGTGGCTGAAAGCTTGGTTTTTGATCTGGAATAACCTGATCAAATACTCTAACATTTCCTGCATCTCCTGTTGCCTCAACGCCAGTTACGATAGCATCTGCGTTTGCTTCTACCGTTACATTACCAACATTTGTGCTACTAGACAATCCCGTTGTTACAAACTCTACAGAAATACCAGCAATGACAGTGCCGACATATCCTCTTACAAAAGCAAAGTTAGAGTTTACAGAAACATTTGCTGCTGCATCAACAGTAGCCGTACCTACCGCGCCAGTAGCCTCTTCACCTGTCGTAACAACATTACCAGCAGCGTCTATCGTGACACTACCAACGCCACCTGTAGCAGAAATACCTGTCTCTGGAACGTTGGCTGCACCTGTGACCGTTACAGAATCTAGCCCACCTGTAGCAGCAGATCCTGTAGCTCCAACGTCTGCATTCGCGGCAACGGTTACACTACCAACGGAAGCTGTAGAAGATAAACCTGTTTCTGGAACAATCGCATCACCGCTAATCGTTGGTGATCCTACGGCTCCTGTACCCGCAGATCCCGCTGCGGAAATATTTGCTGTACCTGTAACAACGACAGAACCTACAGAGCCTGTGCTTGTAGAGCCTGTAACCTCTACATCAGCAGCAGCCGCAACGACAACAGAGCCAACGCCACCTGTAGCCGCCAGCCCTGTCTCTGGAACACTAGCTTCCGCAACGACAGAAACAGATCCAACCGCACCTGTTCCCGCCACTCCCGTAACAACAACTGGAATGGGTTCGCCCCAAGTCCCTTGGGACCATGTGCCTCGCGCCCAACCCGAAATTGCTGCCATAGGACTTAACCTTTAGGCGATACGGATAATAGCGTTACTCGCGTCCGCTGTTGGGAACTGAATAGTAAAGTCACCAGCAGTTGATGTCTTATCGCCACCAAACGCCAAAACAATTACCGCCGCGTCATTAGATGCGTCATCATTGTATATTAACGCTCCATTTGCTGTAATTGTCGCCGTTGAAAACGTCAAATCAGCAAAATCAGTAAGAGCAGTTGTACCACTTGTACTAGGATCTACTCTAGTTAGAGCCGATCCACCAGCAGAATAACCTGTGCCACTAACTTCATTAGTCGTAGCATAAGCTGCTGTTGAAGCACCTAGGGTTGCTGATGAAGTGTATAGAGCAAGCTTAAAAGCGCTTCCTCCTGAGTTTTTAAAGTTGTGTCCTGCTTCAAGAAGCTCTTTCTTGAAAGAAGTACACATTGCTTGAGTGATCGCCATGTCATAATCTCCTTATTGCGTCAGCCAGTTTTGGATGCCCTGCATCTCTAAGGGCATTATACACGGTTGTGCGGTCACTGCGAATAGCTTCGCGCATATAAAATGCAACCACCTTTTCCATGTGCTTTTGGAACGCTTTTGCCTGATCCCTTATAGCAGGATGTGCGTCATCAGATACACTAATCAGCTTTTCTACACAGCGTTCTGCAACTTCATCGGGGGTAAATCCTCGATTTTGTGTTGTTTGTACATTAACGATTGGATCGCTAGGTACATCAAAATTTAATTTAAACATTATTGTTTATTCCTCACAATTTTACCAACGCGATAATCTTGCGTAGTTTCTTTTGCTTCTCCCAACATTTTAAGACCTTGTAATGACTCTGCGAACCTTTTGTCATACATAGCCATCATGTCTTGCTCACCCTTCATAAATATATACGCTTCTACCAAAGAACCATATAATAAAGAAAGCTCTGCATTCTCACTTAACCAAGATGTAGCTGTGCCTGCACCAGATGTTAAACTAGCAGGTCTAAACAAATATTGAACTTCTACTTCATAATCAGCGTTAGGTGTAGGAGCTAATATAAAGTTACCCACATCAAATTGAGCATAATACCTTGGTTTTCCTGTTTCTGTTTCATTAGGATGAAAAGACTCAATGTAAGATAAATCTTTAAATTCAAGAAATTCTTTTTCGCTGTTAGACGTTAAAGTCAAAGAAAAAGGAGCTAAAAAATCACTAGGCGCACCAAGAAATTTATTTCCTGATGACATAGTACCTTGCTGATTACGCATAAAAAGATTTAATTGAACGCTTTTAAGTATACGTTCTTCAGCCGCCCTAATAAAAATAGGAAGATTAGTTACGAAAGTTGTTTCAGAATTTTCTGTATAATCTTGTATTGCTTGCTTTAAACTATCAAATGTAAAACTCATGGTGTGTTCGCTTGGCCTCCCATACCTGAATGGTTGGTACAATAGTAATGCAACGTGGGCGCACCAGAAGCAACTGTTATCTTCGTATAAGATCCTGCACTGCCCGGAGTTCCCACTGTCGTCACTCCCGTGGTATAAGCTGAACCACTGTTATGCGTACCGTCTGCGGTGGTGCTAAAACGCAAAGGATGTGAGCTATTGCTAGAGTCGCTCTGATCAAACCAATAGGTACTACCTTCATTTAAGGTGAGAGTTGGTGATACAGATCCATTAATGTAAAATTTATTACCTGTTCCATAAGAGTTTGTTCCCGTGGCAACCGTAACAGCGTAATTAGTTACATTTGTTGAAGTAGTCACAGAACCAACAGAAGCAGCGCCAGCAGAACCTGTAACTACAGCGATTACATTTGCCGTTGAAACAGTTACAGTACCAACAGAAGAGGAGCTGCTAGATCCTGTAACTGAAACGACTATTCCTTCTTCAACAGAAACAGTTCCAACAGAACCTGTTGCAGAAGCAAAACCAGATACCGCAACTGTTACAGAAGCGGGTAAAATTACTGTTACATCTCCAACTTCACCAGTAGCCTCTGATCCTAAAGTTTTAGGAAAGAAAAGTGTGACCGTACCAACTTGACCTGTAGCAACTAAATCATTTTCTTCAACTATTCCGGGAACAGTTTTAAAACCAACAGGATTAAAACCATATTGAAACGTTCTTTGATTTACCAAATCTGTTTCTGGCCTAGCGTTTTTTATTGCTTCTGGGTCTGCGACTTTACCAAAAGGCTCTAATTGAGGGTGTTTTTCTTCGTATTCATCCTTACCAACTAACAGGCCATTCCACTCTTTGCGCATGTCTTTTAGACGGTATCTGAAGCCAGACCTGTCTGAAATGCCAAAAGCATGTTTACCTGTTGCAAACCTAGACAATACGATAATTCCTTAAACTTGGAGATATTTGAAAAGAAGCTCTGTCTCTGTCTTCATCTATTGCTCTACGAAACTCTTCTTCATAGACAGCCTTGAGCATTTGAACTCTTTCTGGCGCACGTTTTAACGATAAATAATAAGCCAAACCAGCAGCTAAACATGGATAAAACCTAAATGGAACTTCCATTGTGTTTTTAGCTGTATCAGCGTCATTTATTCTAGTTAATGAGTCATATACTATAACATCTGTGCTGTTCTCAGGCAAAGGCCATATCTTTAAATTCGGCGTTATTTGCCTGTCTAGAAAGAATTGAGTAGGTCTTCCCTCAGTTGTTTTAGTAGGAATTGCTAAAAACTCATCACGACTTACTCTACTAATATTAAAATCAGTGCCGTCCCTACGCACAACAACAGCTAAAATATCAATAACATCAGGATCTAAACTATATTCACCATCAGATTTTACTAAAGAAATCGTTCTTTGCTTTATAGTCCATTGATTTAAGCCACGATTTGCCCAGTCAGCTAACATCAGATTGAGAGATCTTGTTGCTGTTTTTAAATCATATCCTGTTCTAGCTTCTAAGCCACAACGCTCAAAAGCCTCTTCAACGTAATCTGCTACGTCTAATTCAAAGTCTGTTGAGCCTGATACCGCCATTATTCTTCCTCATTATAAAGGTTATCAAATATTCTATTGACATCTAGTGTATAGTCTAAATCACTTTTTGAATAGTGTATATGTTGTGA
>Ga0209348_1000845_pt1 | contig 15369 bp, 18 predicted proteins | sample ETNvirenome_2_30_FD_184065 | JGI IMG/M metagenome (GOLD analysis project Ga0209348, IMG submission 184065) | Marine viral communities from the Pacific Ocean - ETNP_2_30 (SPAdes) (version 2) | ecosystem: Environmental > Aquatic > Marine > Oceanic | place: Pacific Ocean | collected 2013-06-22 | reverse complement strand
ATGGCACGATGTAACTCGTAGAGAAACCATAGAAGGTGCAGAAGCAGCAATTGACGGAAGCATCGACCACTTCTCAAAAAAGTTAGAGGCAACGAAAGGCCCAAAAGTTATTAAAACATTCGAGTAAATTAAATTAAATTAAATTAAATGGAATACAACTTACCTAGCGAGATCGTCAAAGACTTAAACTTTGGCGATCAAGCTAAAACTAGAATAATAGCTGGCGTTGATAAGCTAGCAGAAGCCGTAAAATCCACTCTTGGCGCAGGAGGTAAATGCGTCATTTATGAAGATGGACGCGGTAAACCGGTGATTACAAAAGATGGTGTAACCGTTGCGCAAAGCGTAGTCTTATATGATCCGGTTGAAAACATCGGAGCTACCTTAATTAAAGAAGCTGCGCAAAATACCGTAAAAGAAGCAGGTGATGGTACTACTACAGCAACTGTTTTAGCTCAAGCTTTGTTAAAAGAAGCTACAAAACTGCAAAAAGACGGTGTTTCTACAAGAGATATTAAAATTGGCATGAACTCTTGCCTTGAAAAAGTAAATAATCATCTTGATAGAATCAAAATTGACGTAAAAGGTGACATGTTAAACAATGTTTCTGCTATATCATGCAATAATGACGTAGAACTTGGTAAAATTATAGCTGAAGCATACACAAAAGTTGGTAAAAATGGCGTAGTTTTGATGGAAGAGTCAGAAACTGATGAAACTTACGTAAATTTAGTTGACGGAGTACAATTAGAGTGCGGTTTAACATCACCAAATTTTGTAACAAACGCAGAAAAGCACAAATGTGAGCTAGAAAACCCATATATTCTTATAGTTTCTAGCGAAATACCTAATATTCGTAAAATACAACGTATATTAGAGCATGTAATTAAAAAAGGTAGAGCATTATTAATAGTAGCGCCAGTTGCACAAAGCGTAAAAGCTGCATTGATGATGAATAAAGTAAAAGGTAACATAAAAGTCAACATAATTGACTTACCAGGCTTTGGTCCTACTAAAAAAGATACTACTGAAGACCTTGCTATATTAACAGGTGCAACAGTAATTAATGAAGAACTAGGTGATGATCTTGATTTAATAGATATTAATTGCTTAGGTGAAGCTGAGTACGCAACTACAGATGATAAACACACTGTAATAACAACACTAGATGATATTCAACAGACTATACAGGAACGAGTCAAAGTCGTTTCAAAACTTATATCTGACGAAAAAAATGGTTTCATTAAGAAAAAACTGGAACAAAGACTGTCTATGTTATCGGGTAGTGTTGCAATCGTCAAAGTGGGTGCTAATTCTAAAGTAGAACTAAAAGAAAAGAAAGATCGTGTCGAAGACGCTATATATGCTACTAAAGCTGCTATTAAAGAGGGTATTGTACCCGGTGGCGGTATTGCTTTATTAAACGCTGCTCATAATGTAATTTATGGTAATGATTGTGAAAAAGCTTTAATAAATGCTATAAGAGCTCCTTATAATACTATATTAGATAATGCTAGTATATATAGAGCTTCAGAACCTACAGATGGCAAAGGTATTAATGTTATAAACAACGAAGAAATAAATATGATAGAAGCAGGTATTGTAGATCCAGTACTTGTAACTAAGTCTGCACTTAAAAACGCTGTAAGTGTAGCAACAACGATTATGTCAGCTGATTGTGTAATTTCAAACATACGTATCAATGAAGGCAGTTAATCACTATATAATCGTAGAAAAAATTAAAACTGAACAAAAAAAGATAGCTGGCCTTATTGTTACTGAAGATATAGATGATGACAATAGGTATATAAAGGCTAAAGCTATATCTGTTGGCAATTTAGTTGAAGGTATAAAACAAAACGATATTGTATACTACGATAAACATGCAGGCCACGGTGTTCAGTATAAAGATATATTATACCAAGTTATCAGATCTGGTGACGTGGTACTAATAGATTAAACCTAAACCAAAAACTTAAAACCTTAAACTTAAAAACGAAAACTAATTATTAATCATTAAAAACAAAAAAAATGGAAAAATATTTGTATTTTGCAAGTGCAGCTGCTGATGCTACAGCTGGAACTGAAGAAGTAATCATGGTTAGAGCAGAAAACGTTTCTCACTTTGAAATGGACTCAGCAACAAGACTTAATATTCACTTTAAGAAAGATGTTGCTCAAGAAGTTTTAGGTGGTGATGGTGACGATCAGAATTTAGTAGGACTTACTATTACTTCTGGTAAACACAAAGAAGTTTTAGAAGCTATAGCAGGTGGTATAAACGCTGCTAGTGCGATTAACTCTCCTTTCGTTGTTATAGCTGACGCTGAAAACTCTAAGTTTATACACCCAGATATTACAGCTGTTGCTGCAATAAGTATAGTTGACGCATCGTAGTAAATGCGATTAACCGCGCAAGATTTGCGTGAAATGAATATCCTTAAGTATTACAGGCTCGTTAGAAAATGGGCCTGTAAAACTTACGGATTAAAAGACGCAGACTTAGAACTTTTAATTTATTTAGATTGTAAAAAAAGATTTACACGACAAGAATTTATCGACGGTACATATACATACTCGTGGGATAAAAACAGATGGGAACGATTAAGACGTGATGGTTGGATCGAAGCTTGGAGACACCGCAATAGAACAACAATTAAATACTCAGTGTTTAAAACGTCGTTTAAATGTTCTCAATTAATAACTAGAATATATAGAGTGTTGCTAGGTGAAGAAGATTTACCAGTATCTGAACGTAGCACTTTTTTTAACAATAAATCATATACAGACAAAGTTTATAACAAAGCTATTGATGATATGATAAAAGATAATACAAGATGAAAAAACAAAGTGGTTTTAAAATGAAAGGTTTTAGTGGTTTTGGTAACTCACCAGTAAAACAAGATCTTTTAAATACAAAAATAAAAGATATTCCAGGTAAAGTAAAAAAATCTGTAAAAAAATTAGGTGATAAAACTGTAAAAGATGTTATTAAAATGACACCACCAGGCCAAACTTACCAACGTGTTCAAAAATTGCTTAATCTTTTTAGATCACCAAAAATTAATATAACTAATCTTCCAATGGGTGGAATAGAAGCAGTTAGCGAAAGGCTTGGCACTATGACAAGAACTAAAACAAAACCTGATAAACCTGCTAAAGGATTAGAGCCAGAAATAAAAATAAAAAAGATGAAAGTATTACCTGTTAAACCAATGCCTAAAATTAAACAAAAAAGATTTGATAAAGTAACAAAAACTTTTAGATAATGGCATATAAACTAGGTAAAGCATATAAACCTTATATGACAAACGGTAATTTAAGAACTAAAATGAGATTTAGTCAAGAGGCTGGTAGTGATGCTTCTGTGCCTGGCACACCTGTTATTAGAAAACCTTTAGCGCCTGGCGTTATGGGTGAGGCTAATATGGATGGTACTATATTTATTAGTGATAAAATAGTTCCTGGAAGTAAAGAAGAAAAAGAAGTTTTAAACCATGAGATGAGACATGCTACTGACATGCGTATAGGTAAACTAGCTTATGGAGATGACTTTGTAAAGTATGATGGCACTACTTATGAAAGAAAAGATATTAACGGTAAAGACATGATTATAGTTGACGGTATTGCAAAAGAAGCTGGTGATCATGACTTTCCATGGGAAAATGATGCAAATAACGGTAAATAAATGAGCTTAATAGGTAATATAGATAATATACCAGTATTCACAAGTATAGCTGAAGCTGAGCTTTGGGGTAGTCAATACAATATAACAGGACATCACACACATACTATACTAGGTGTAACTGGATATATGGCTGGTACTACACATGCAGATATTACAGCTGCAGATTTAACTGTAGTTGTAAACCCTATAACACCACAGCAATTAATGAACGCAACTGGCTCAAGTTCTTCACCAACGCCAGTAGCACAACAAAGTTCTAGTTCAAGTAGTGGTGGCGGCGGTGGAGGATATTAAAAAATAAATTATGAGTATATTAAGTAAAGTATTTTCAGCAGGAGCTGGAGAGCTTGTAAAAAACGTAGGTGGAGTATTAGATAATCTAACTACAACAAAAGAAGAAAAATTAGCTGCACAAGCTAAAATAAAAGATATGATAATGGGTTACGAAGCTGAAATGCAAAAGCAAGTAACTGAAAGATGGAAGCTTGACATGAACAGTGATTCATGGTTGAGTAAGAATATAAGACCGCTAGTATTAGTGTTCTTAGTAGTAAGCACAGTGTTATTGGTATTTATAGATGCTGGCTTTATAAAATTTAACGTAAAAGACTCATACGTAGATCTTTTACAATTAGTATTAATAACTGTGATCGGTGCTTACTTCGGTGGTAGATCATTAGAAAAAGTAAAAAAATAAAATTATGGGAAAATTTTTTAGTGTAAATGTAAATCCAGATTGTATCAATGGAGATGTTTCTGAAAACAACGGTACAGACGATATAGGCATTGGTGAGATAGTATTTGATTGGACGGCAGTAGATGTTCCTAATGGATCTAGCCTGCTAAGAAGTATTATAGCTGTTGCAAACGGTGAAGACGGGGCGGTTGCTGGTTCTGCTATTGATATTGAATTATTATTTGCAAAATCAATAGACGGTATTGCACCACCTTCTTTAGGTGCTATTAACGCGTTACCAGGTGCTGCAATGCATGGAACTAACTCTTGGTCAAACCACGTAGTTGGAGCTTTTAGATTAGAAGGTGTAGCTGGAGATGGTACGTTAGGTAAAACCCCTACAAGAGTTGTTTATACAGCGCCTGGTAACGGTGCTGATACTAACCTTGGAGGTCCAACTGTAATGGACACTGAAGCTAATACTGGTACAACAAAAGGATTTGGTAAACTATACGTTGCTGGAATTCAGGTAACTGCAAGAAATTACGGAACTGGAGTTTTAGCTGATGGGGCAGTTGATGCTTCTTCTGCTCAATCTACAACTGTAACTGTTAAAACTACAGATGCTAGAAAACTATTTAGTATAGGAGATCAAGTTTATGTTGTAGGTAACGATACTCCAATACCTGGTACGTTAACTAAAGTAGAAGCTACTACGTTAACATTTTCAACAGCTAATACAACTGTAGATATTGGTGATGGTGTTGAATTATTAAACGCAAATCCATACAAAATTAAACTTGGGTTTGAACAATAAATAAATAAATTAAATTAACTTAAATTAAATAAAAATGGCAAAAAAAGAAAAGTTGGTTGACTTAAAACCAGAAAAAATAACTGACGAGCAGTTAAAAAAATTACAAACTGTAGTTAACAATATAAATAGAGCAAATATAGAAGTTGGTAGAATTGAAGCACAAAAACATAGACTGCTTCATGACGCTGTTACTTTACAACAAGACTTGCAAAACATGCAGAGTGAGTTTGAAAAAGAATATGGCACTGTTAATATAAGTATTGAAGACGGCACAATAAAATATCCAGAAAATGGCGAGGCTGATAAGAAAGATTAGTGTAGGTAAAGACTACAAGAATGACGCCATGCATTACGCTGTAGGTCAAGAAGTTTATGGTGGACATACTATTTGTGATATAATAGAAGAAGAAGAAAAGTTTTCTATATATATCAAGAAAAATAAAGATGTTTTACCATGGAAAGACTTTAATAAAAACATGGCTGTATCTGTAGAGTATAATCTAGAATACTAATGAAAAGCGTTTACAGCTTTGTTGTAACGCCAATAGGTAAAAGATATAATAACGTAAAGAAGGTTGGAGACAAAGAGTTAATTATTAACACTGAAATCTTCAACCATCAATACGTTAACAGAAGAGCAAAAGTGTTATCAGTACCTATAGTTGGCGATACAAATATAGAAATAAATGACGATGTTATATTACATCATAATGTTTTTAGACGTTGGCATAATCAACATGGTATTGAAAAAAATAGTAAAAGCTATTTTAACGAAAACACTTATATAGTACAGCCAGATCAAATATTCTTATATAAAAGATTTTGGGAGTGGCGTACACCAAAAGGTTTTTGTTGGGTTAAACCTATAAAAAACAAAGATAAATACGCTAATAGCGAAACACAAGAAAATATTGGTATTGTAAAATATACTGATGGTACTTTTAAAGTAAATGATTTAGTAGGTTTTACACCAATATCTAACTACGAGTTTGTTATTGATGGTGAGTTATTGTATAGAGTGTATACTAAATTTATTACAATTAAATATGAATATCAAGGAAACGAAGAAGCTTATAATCCAAGCTGGGCACAAAGCAGTTGAAGAACTAATTAACGTTGCTAAAGAAAAAATAATAACTAACACAGAAGATGATGTTAGCGCTGATAGATTAAAAAACGCCGCAGCTACAAAAAAGCTAGCTATATTTGATGCGTTTGAAATATTGAATAGAATACAAGAAGAAGAGAATATACTTGATGGTAAAGAGGTTGAAGATAAAGCAAAAGTATTTAAAGGTTTTGCTGAAGGTAGATCAAGATGAGTTACAAACAAACATTAGTTAAAATAATCGAACCTATAAAACGTACGACTATAACTCGTATGAATAGGGGTAAAAAATGGAAATATGGATATAATAAAGAACACGATATTATCGTTATATCAAAAACTGGTACAATTGGTGAAGTCATTGAAATGCAAGGTTTACGAATTGCGTTACCAAAGATGCCAACCAACGTGCACGTGCATGCCAAACGTAAATGGCAAAAGCTAGAATATCCAAAAGAATTATCTAAACTAAAAAATATATTTGACTGGCGTAGTTATCCTGAAGAAGCTAAAGATAAGTGGTATGATTATATAGACGAAGAGTTTAAACGAAGAGACGAAGGTTTCTGGTTTAATAATAACGGTAAGCCAACATACATAACTGGTAGTCACTACATGTATTTACAATGGAGTAAGATAGATGTAGGTGCGCCTGATTTTAGAGAAGCTAATAGATTATTCTATATATTTTGGGAAGCTTGTAAGGCAGATAAACGTTGCTACGGTATGTGTTACTTAAAAAACAGAAGATCTGGTTTTTCGTTTATGTCATCGGCTGAAACAGTTAATTTAGCCACTATATCTAGCGATGCAAGATATGGTATATTATCAAAAAGTGGAGCAGATGCAAAAAAAATGTTTACAGACAAAGTTGTGCCAATATCTGTTAACTATCCGTTTTTCTTTAAACCGATACAAGATGGTATGGATAGACCTAAGTCTGAGCTTGCTTACCGTGTACCTGCGAGTAAGTTTACTCGTAAAAAGATTACTGCGAACGAAAAGCAAGAAGACTTGGTTGGACTTGATACTACTATTGACTGGAAAAATACAGGTGATAACAGTTATGACGGAGAAAAGCTTAATCTGTTAGTACACGATGAAAGTGGTAAGTGGGAAAGACCAGATAACATATTAAATAACTGGCGTGTAACAAAAACATGTTTACGTCTTGGTAGTAGAATAGTAGGTAAATGCATGATGGGCTCAACTTCCAACGCCCTAGATAAAGGTGGAGACAACTTTAAAAAACTGTACAATGATTCAGATGTATCAAGACGAAATCGTAATGGACAAACAAAGTCTGGCCTTTATTCTCTCTTTATCCCAATGGAGTGGAACTACGAAGGATTTATTGATGAGTACGGAAATCCAGTCTTTGATAATCCAAGTGATGATGTATACGGACCAGACGGAGAATTAATTGATTATGGAATAATAGATCACTGGCAAAATGAAGCTGATGGTTTAAAAAATGATCAAGATGCTTTAAACGAGTTTTACAGACAGTTTCCAAGAACTGAAGAACATGCGTTTAGAGATGAAGCAAAAAACAGTATATTTAATTTAATAAGAATATACGAGCAAATAGATTATAACGACGGTATAAAACCGCCGATTAGTATAGGTAATTTTCAGTGGGTTAATGGTGTAAAAGATAGTCAAGTTATATTTTATCCAGATGCAAAAGGTAGATTTAATATAAGTTGGGTACCACAAGCTGAATTACAAAATAAAATAATAATAAAAAATGGAATCAAATATCCTGGCAACGATCATTTGGGCGCTTTTGGCTGCGACAGCTACGATATTAGCGGTACTGTAGACGGTAAAGGCTCTAAAGGTTCTTTGCATGGTCTTACAAAATTTAGCATGGAAGATGCGCCGCCAAATCATTTTTTCTTAGAATATATAGCTAGACCACAAACAGCTGATATATTCTTTGAAGATGTTTTAATGGCACTAGTGTTTTACGGTATGCCGTTACTTGCAGAAAACAATAAACCAAGATTATTATATTATTTAAGACGTAGAGGTTATAGAGGTTATAGTATGAATCGTCCTGATAAATCTTGGAACAAGTTATCAACAGCTGAAAAAGAAATAGGTGGTATACCTAATTCAAGTGAAGATATTAAACAAGCTCACGCTGCAGCTATTGAAATGTACATACAAGGTCACGTTGGTCAAATGCAAACAGGTAGTTATGGAAATATGTATTTTAACAGAACATTAAACGACTGGGGTAAATTTGATATAAACAAACGTACAAAATTTGATGCTGCAATTAGTAGTGGTTTAGCAATTATGGCTTGTAATAGACATTTGTATAAGCCAAATCCAAATGTAGAAAAACAAAAATTAAACATAAATATAGCTAGGTATAGTAATACTGGTTATAATTCTAAAATAATAAAGTAAATATATGGCAGAGTCTGTTATAAAAAGTTATTTTCCAAGTCAAGTAGTAAGTGACGCAGAAAAATTAAGTTATGATTACGGTTTAAAAGTAGCTAAAGCTATTGAAAACGAGTGGTTTTATAATGACTATAATCAAACAAGATATACTACAAATAAAAATAATTATCATAACTTAAGGTTATATGCTAGAGGTGAGCAGTCAATAGAAAAGTATAAAGATGAATTATCTATTAATGGTGATTTATCTTATTTAAACTTAGACTGGAAACCTGTACCTATTATACCTAAGTTTGTTGACATAGTTGTAAATGGTATAGCTGAGCGCACATACGATGTTAAAGCTTATGCTCAAGATCCTTATAGTGTTCAAAAAAGAACAGAGTACATGAACGACATATTATCTGACATGGAAAATAAAGTTGTTAATGATTATGCTATGACAGAGTTTCAAGTTAACAAAAGAAAATCTGATGTGCCTGAACTTCCTGAAACAAAAGAAGAGTTAGCTTTACACATGCAACTAACATATAAACAAGCTATTGAGATTGCTCAAGAACAAGCTTTATCAGTTTTAATGGAAGGTAATAACTATGAGTTAATTAAAAAAAGATTTTTTTACGACTTAACTGTTTTAGGTATTGGCGCTGTTAAAACAGATTTTAATACTTCTGAAGGTGTTACTGTTAAATATGTTGATCCTGCTGATTTAGTATATTCGTATACTGAATCACCATACTTTGATGATTTATATTATGTTGGTGAAGTTAAAAAAATACCTGTAAACGAGTTAGCAAAAGAGTTTCCGTTTTTAGAGCAAGAAGATTTAGAAGATATAATTAAAAATAAAAATTATCATCAAACTAATTATGATCAAGGTTCTGCTCAATATAAAGAAATAGACAACAATAAAATTCAAGTTTTATATTTTAATTATAAAACTTATATGAACGAAGTTTATAAAATAAAAGAAACTGGTAGTGGTGCAGAAAAAGCTATAGAAAAAGATGATACTTTTAATCCACCAGAAAATAAAGAAGGTAATTTTAGCAGGTTGCAAAGAAATATAGAGGTTTTATATGAAGGAGCTTTAATACTTGGTACTAACAAGCTTTTAAAATGGCAAATAGCTAAAAATATGATGAGGCCAAAAAGCGATTATACTAAGGTTAAAATGAATTACTCTATTGTAGCGCCTCGTATGTATAAAGGTAAAATAGAAAGCTTAGTAAGACGTATAACTGGTTTTGCAGATATGATACAGCTTACACACTTAAAACTACAACAAGTTATGGCACGTATGGTACCTGATGGTGTTTATTTAGATGCTGATGGTTTAGCTGAAATAGATTTAGGTAATGGCACAAACTATAACCCACAAGAAGCTTTAAACATGTTCTTTCAAACAGGTAGTGTTATTGGTAGATCATTTACAAGCGAAGGAGATTTAAACCCAGGTAAAGTACCAATACAAGAAATAACAAGTGGTAGTGGTGGTAATAAAATACAAGCTTTAATCGGTAATTACAATTATTATTTACAAATGATTAGAGATGTGACCGGGTTAAACGAAGCTAGAGACGGTGGTAAAATAGATAAAAACGCTTTAGTTGGCGTACAAAAACTTGCAGCTGCAAATAGTAATACAGCAACAAGACACATATTGCAGTCTGGTTTGTTTTTAACAGCAGAAGTAGCAGAGTCATTATCTTTGAGAGTATCTGATATATTAGAATATTCGCCAACAGCTGATGCGTTTATTCATGCTATTGGCGCACATAATGTAGCTATTTTAGAAGAAGTTAAAGATTTATATTTGTATGATTTTGGTATATTTATAAACCTTCAGCCAGATGAAGAAGAAAAACAATTGTTAGAAAACAACATACAAATAGCTTTATCGCAACAAACTATTGAGCTTGAAGACGCTATAGATATTAGAGAAATTAAAAATTTAAAGCTCGCAAACGAACTTTTAAAACTTAGAAGAAAAAGAAAACAAGCAAGAGATCAAGAAGTTGCTCAGCAAAATATAACCGCTCAAGCAAATGCTAACGCACAAGCTCAACAAGTAGCTGCTCAAGCAGAAGTTCAAAAAAACTCTGCATTAATGCAAAACGATGCTCAGCTAGCTCAAGTAAAAGCTGAGCTAGAATCGCAGCGTATGATGCAAGAAGTTCAGTACAAAAAAGAGTTAATGGAGTTAGAGTTTAACTTTAACATGCAACTTAAAAATACTGAAGTGTCTGCGCAAAAGCAAAAAGAAAAACAAAAAGAAGATCGTAAAGACGAAAGAACTAGAATACAAGCTTCACAACAAAGTGAGCTTATAGATCAAAGAAAAGGTGATAAACCGCCTAAAAACTTTGAGTCCGCAGGTAATGATATACTTAGCGGAGAATTTGGTTTAGGTAATTTTGATCCTAAATAAACTTATTAATTATTATTATATTATATTATGGCAGAAAATAAAGAAACAGTAGTCGAAAAGACTACAAAAGAAAATGTTACAAAAGTTAACATTAAACAACAAAATAACGATGATAATATCATCAAAGTAGATTTAACTAAAAAACCAGAAGAAAATGCCGTTCGAGAGCAAGAAACAAATGAGGTACCTGTACGCGACGAACAAACCCCTAGCGGAGAAGTTCAGGAAGAAAACGTCGAAGCGACAGATGAAAAACCTACCGGAGAAAGCACCGACAACGTTCAAGATGAAACGCCAGTTATTGAAGAAGTAACAGACGAAGAAACTGAAAAACAAGTTGAAGAAAAAGTAGAAGAATTAGTTGAAGAAACTAAAGAAGCTATAACTCAAGCTCAAGAAACAGGTAAGCCTTTACCAGAAAACATACAAAAGCTTGTAGATTTTATGGAAGAAACTGGTGGTAGTATTGAAGATTATGCTAGATTAAATACTGATTATAGCAACTATGATGATACTACTTTGTTAAGAGAATATTATAAACAAACAAAAAAACATTTAACTGATGATGAAATTAGTTTTCTTATGGAAGACTCATTTTCATATAATGAAGAAGAAGACGAAGAGAGAGATGTTAAAAGAAAGAAATTAGCGTTTAAAGAGCAAGTTGCCAGCGCTAAATCCCACCTGGAAGGGCAAAAATCCAGATACTATGAAGAAATTAAAGCTGGGTCAAAGTTGACCACTGAACAACAAAAAGCTGTTGATTTTTTTAATAGATATAACAAAGAATCAGAAGAGAATCAAAAAATTGTAGAAAGCCAAAACAAAACTTTTAGATTAAAAACTGATAGTGTATTTAATAAAAACTTTAAAGGTTTTGAATATAATGTTGGTGAAAAAAAGTATAGGTTTAATGTTAAAAACGCAAATGAAGTAAAAGAAACTCAAAGCGATATTAATAATTTTGTCAAAAAGTTTTTGAACAAAAATAATGAAATGTCAGACGCTGCAGGTTATCACAAGTCTTTATTTACGGCAATGAATTCTGATGCTGTTGCAAAACACTTTTACGAACAAGGCAAAGCCGATGCTTTAAAAGAAAGTATGGCTAAAGCTAAAAATGTTGAAATGAATCCAAGAAAAGCTTTTGGTGAAGTTGAAACTGGAGGTGTTAAAGTAAGAGTATTAGGTGATACTTCTAATGATTTTAAGTTTAAAATTAAAAATAACAAATAACAATTTAAAATTTAAAAATTATGGCAATTAATGCAGGAAACAGTTTAAATAGTGTTCCATCGTCTTTACAACAGGCGTTGTCAACAAACTATTTAGACTTAGCGTCTGAAGCTGGCAAAGGCTGGGCGCAACAATACGTGCCAGACTTGATGGAGAAAGAAGCTGAAGTTTTCGGACCGAGAACTATTTCAGGTTTTTTATCACAAGTTGGTGCAGAAGAGGCTATGACTGCTGATCAAGTAGTATGGTCTGAACAATCAAGATTACACTTATCTTATAAAGGTGAAGTTAAAACTAGTACAACTATTGAGATACAATCAGATATTGACGGTAATAACGAAGATACTACTAATGGTATTTCTGGTTCTGGTAACTCACCAATCAGACACGGTGTTAGAGTTAACGATACTATTCTTGTTGCTAACAGCAATGGTATTAAAAAGTGTTTAGTTACTATAGTAAGTAATGACACTATTACTGTAGCGCCTTATGACGGAGCTGACTTAGGTTATTCTACTACAGCTGCTTTAGCAACTACTATATTAGTTTATGGTTCTGAGTTTGCAAAAGGTAAAACTTATACTAACGCTGCTGGTAACGCTGACACTGATACAAGAGGAGCTAATCAACCAGACTTTAAAACTTTCAATAATAAACCAATTATTATGAAAGATTACTACGAAGTATCTGGATCTGACGCTTCTAGAATTGGTTGGGTAGAAGTTTCAACTGAAAGCGGTCAAGGTGGTTTCTTGTGGTACTTAAAAGCTGAGGCTGACACAAGAGCTAGATTTACTGATTACATTGAAATGGCTATGCTAGAATCTATTAAAGGTGAAACTGGTAACACTGTTGATACTGAGTTAGGTGGAGCTGATACTGACGCTGTTGGTACTCAAGGTTTATTTGACGCAATAGAAAAAAGAGGTAACGTAACTACTGGTGTAACTGGTGTTAACGCTGCTACTGATTTAGCTGAGTTCGATGCAATTTTAGCTGAGTTTGATAAGCAAGGTGCTATTGAAGAGTACATGATGTTTGTTAACAGATCAACTAGCTTAGCTATTGATGACATGTTAGCTTCAATGAACTCTTACGGAGCTGGTGGTACATCTTATGGTGTATTCAACAACTCTGAAGATATGGCATTAAATTTAGGTTTCACTGGTTTTAGAAGAGGTTCTTATGACTTCTATAAGTCTGACTTCAGATACCTAAATGACAAAGCTACAAGAGGTGGTATTAACGATGCTGGTAGCACTGATGCTATTAGAGGAGTTTTAATTCCTGCTGGTACTTCTTCAGTTTATGACCAAACTGTTGGAGCTAGTATGAAGAGACCTTTCTTACACGTAAGATATAGAGCTTCACAAACTGATGACCGAAGAATGAAGACTTGGGTTACTGGTTCTGTTGGCGCTGCTACATCTGCTTTGGATGCAATGCAATTACACTTCTTAACTGAAAGATGTTTAATTACTCAAGGTGCTAATAACTTTATGTTAATGAAGTAAGCACTTATTATTTAAGGATCGAGGCTTCGGCCTCGACCCTTTCTTTTTATTAATTTTATTATATATTATATTATGGCAAAAAAACAAAAAACAAAAGAGGTAGAGGTGCCTGTTGTTGAAACACCTGTTGTTGAAACACTAAAACCTAAAAGAGTTGAACCTACAAAACCAAAGTGGGAAATAAAAGATAGAGTTTATTATTTAAAAGATAATAAAAAACCTTTATCTTATATGATAAGAAGTTCTAATATATTTTATTTTGACGAAGAAAAAGGTTTTGAAAGAGAATTAAAATATTGTCAAAATCAACAGACTTGTTTTGTTGATGAAATGAAAGGTGATCAAAGATTAGATCATATAATTTTTAGAAATGGAGCTTTATTTGTAGAAAAAAATAAAACAGTATTACAAAAGTTAATGTCTTTATATCACCCGCATAGAGACAAACTTTTTTATGAATTTAACCCTGTTAAAGAAGCTGCTGATGATATTGAAATATTAGAACTAGAAGCAGATGCAATAGTTTTAGCTAGAGATTTAGATATTGATTTAGCAGAAGCTATATTAAGAGTAGAGTTAGGCTCTAGAGTGTCTAAGATGAGTTCTAAGGAACTTAAAAGAGATTTATTACTATTTGCTCGTAACAACCCTGCTTTGTTCTTAGAATTAGCTGCTGATGATAATGTTCAACTTAGAAACTTTGGTATAAAAGCTGTAGAGCTTAATATCATTAAACTTTCAAGTGATCAAAGAAACTTTTTATGGGGATCAAATGATAGACCTATAATGACAGTTCCTTTTGATGAGCATCCATACACCGCTTTAGCACATTGGTTTAAAACTGATGAAGGTATGGAAATATATGCAAATATAGAAAAACGATTAAACTCGTAACAACCTTAGTAGAGTAACCACTCTTCGGGGTGGTTACAATACTACAATAAAGAAATATGGTAAATATAGATACAGTATATCAAAAAGTTTTAGCAATAGCTAATAAAGAACAAAGAGGTTATATAACTCCTCAAGAATTTAATTTGTTTGCTGATTATGCTCAAAAAGATATTTTTGAAAAATACTTTTACGATGTAAATCAATTTAAAAGAATACCTGGTAATAGTACAGATTATTCTAATATGTTAAATAATTTAGAAGAAAAAATAAGCTTGTTTGAAATATTTGACCAAGAAGTAACAGTTGTTAATGATCAAGGAGATATTAATCTTACAAATGATATTCCAGATTTATATAGGTTAGGTAGAGTTACAGTTAATTATAATCAAGAAATAAGATCAGTAGTTGAACAAAGACAAATAAAAGATATTTCAATATATGGTGAAGGAGGTCTTACAGGTTACACAAAAGCAAGGCCAGTATATGTTAGGTTTAAACCAAGGTTTACTGCTGCGCTTGATAGAATAAAAATATATCCTCATCCAAGTCAAGATAGCAATATAGATAAAGTTCGTATTAGCTACATA
>Ga0209348_1000844_pt1 | contig 15378 bp, 34 predicted proteins | sample ETNvirenome_2_30_FD_184065 | JGI IMG/M metagenome (GOLD analysis project Ga0209348, IMG submission 184065) | Marine viral communities from the Pacific Ocean - ETNP_2_30 (SPAdes) (version 2) | ecosystem: Environmental > Aquatic > Marine > Oceanic | place: Pacific Ocean | collected 2013-06-22 | reverse complement strand
AAATGAAAAAAGGAACAGTAATAAATTATAAAGGTACAGAAATTAAAATACCTTTTGATATAGCTGTTAATCTAAAAGACTTGCATAAGGTACATACAGTAACAAATGAATACTCAGGTAGATCAACAATACTACCTACTTTTGCTGTTGCTGTTTACTATACTATAAAAGGTGCAGAAGATTTTTATAATGCAGGAGATTATAAGTTAGCATCAACCATGAATAAGGGCCGTGAGTGGTTCCAAAAATATTTCACTCAGGAATATTATGTTCTACTTGATTGAACATTTTAACAACTTAGACATTGTACTACGGGTGTTGATCATGTCACCCGTGGTATTCTTTTTTTTATTTCTTTTAAAAAAACTCTGATCATACTAGCACGGAGACGGGGCAACTTTTCAAAACATTTGACACATATTGCTTTTGGTTATAAGCTAAGATTATAACAAAGGACTAAAAATATGAAAGCAATAATGTATGTCTCTTTACTATGGGTTGTGCTTGGAATATTGATCAGCTTTGTTGCAGTATAACTATAGTAAAGTGAGGTAGTAACAATGTACCTAAGGCCCCCTGTGTCATTTGACATGGGGGGTTTTTTTTTGTACTATGTAATTCTGGGAGTTGGTGAAAGCTGTAATTGTACTCATGCTCACATACTACAACAGTTGAGTACCCTTCCAGATAACAGAAAGGATATACAATGGCAGATCAAACTAGTAATGAAATCTCACATGTACAGTCTGTTAATAAAGGCCGTGAGCATGTAAGAAAACAAATCAATAGTGACTTAGATGTATCAACACAGGTTACTATACAAAAAAGAGAAGAGTTGGTTGGAGTAGAACAAGTTAAAAAAGAAATACACTTATTCTTTACTACACCACTTGACCAATTAAAATGAATATTGTAATATGGAATTGTATACAAGCGGACAAGTAAGATCTTTGAGCCATTGGTAAACTTGTCGGCTCGGTGATGGTTAGTATCCGTAGTCATCTAATTGTTGGTGATATGCAATAACTTGATCGGTAGGCACCCGCAAGGTGTCGTTGTAAACCCTGCCCCCTATACGTAGGGGGTGGACTGAATTAAAAAATTATGCTAAAAGAAATTATATATTTTATACTGTTTTTTGTTGTTATGACAATACTAAGTTTTTTGTTAGCAGTTCATAATGGTATGTTAATATAATATTAAACAATCTTTTTTCTCTCTATAAGTTAAAGTTTCCCCTCTGTAGAAATACAGGGGGGTTTTTTATTTGACCTATGTAAATGTTTATTGTAAGTTGTAATTACTTTAAAGGAAGGATAAACATATGTTAAAAAACATAGAAAACAATCAGTCTACACAAGATAATAGACCTGTACTTGACTCTTCGCATGAACTAAAATGGAAGAGGACATATAGGAAACATCTTATAAATTGTTTGGTACTGATCGAGAATAAAGGCAAACCTACAACAGAGTTACTGTACGAGCAGAGGAAAGCGAAGGAGGCATTAAATAATTGGAATAGTGATAGTGCTACATTTGAAAAACATCAAATGGTTTTCCCTATTTCTGCGCCAGTTCCACAGACTGAGTTACAAAAGCCACAGGTAGAGCCAGTAAATACAGATTGACCAATCGAATCTGTTATGATATAAACTAAGGGCAGTCAGGGAGACTTGGCTGTCCTTTTTTGTTTGTAGATGTGACTCAATGAGAATCAAATAATCAAGGGGGAGTGCATGAGCCTCACACTAGGGCTAGTCTAAGTCGTATAAGCACGCAAGTGTCGACAAGGTTTTGTTAATTACATTAATCATGCACTTCCGAAATAATCAATCAACCAAAGGATAATATCATGCAAGTAAATATAGAAATGGGTAAAGTATCTGATCTTATATATACTTTACTTACACAAACAAAGTCTAAGAAGTTCCGAGCAGGATTTATGAAAAAAGATGGGACATACAGAGTTGGCAAGTTTGATTTAAAAAATAGAAAAACTTGGAAACAAACTGATGGTACTATGTATAAAAGAAAAGGCAAAGCAAGAACTACAAAACCAGATGAGTATATATTGGCCCATGACTTAGATATAAAACAACCTAGAAATATTTCTATCAGTAAGTTAATATGGTTTAGTGTAGGTAAAAAAGTTTATACAGTAAACAGATTATTAGATACAAATGATACTGTAAATATTGTAATGTTTGAAAGGGTTAAATTTAATTCTCTTAAAATGTTAATGAGTAGTAAAGAGATTAATGCTAAGTGGGCCATGAAATTTTTAAATTAATGGTTAAAACTTTTAAGCGGTATATAGTATATACTAACCCCCCCTGCAATGACAGGTTATCATATCACAGATCGTTTCAAAAATCAATGCGACAGGTTGACCAAAGTAAAAAATTATGTTATCAATGTGACTCAAAAGCAGTGATAATAGTAAGTAAAAAATACTATTGTGCAACCTGTGGTATTAACAAACAATAATTAATTACATCATGGAAAAAGCATATACAGAAACTAGGACAAGAACACCCGAAGAAAAGCTACAGATAGCAATCATCCAACAAAATATGGAGGATGCTTTTGCTTTAAGTATGTCTACCAATATATCACAAGCAGAAATAGATACGGCAAGAAGATGGTTCTATACCAAAAGATGTGAGGAAGTGTGCGATCATATTGGTACAAGCCGAGAACATATACAGAGGCTATATGAAAAACTAAGAGACAAGTACAAAACTGGACAGATTGATGCTGTTAAGTTAAGATTTGCAATTAGAAAACTGGAATGGAAGTTATGAATAGAAAAGATATAGAAAAAAAGATAGGCACACTATCTAATACAAGTAAGATGCCTGCATTTTCTTGGGGTATACCTATTGAGTATTGTAATACAGGTATGAAACTAGCTAAGATAGATGGTACAATATGTAATAAATGTTATGCAGGTAAGGGTTGTTATATATTCCCTGCAGTTAAAGCCATGTACCAAAAAAGATATGATGCTATACTCATGAATGAGTGGGTGGACTATATGGCAGAACTTATTACACAGAAATATAAAAATAAAAAAAAGGAAGATAGATATCACAGATGGTTTGATTCTGGTGATGTACAATCTTTTGCCCATCTGATGAAAATATTTGAAGTTTGTGAACTTACACCACACATAAAGCATTGGTTAGCTACTAGAGAGTATCAACTAATTAATCAGCTTGATGTAAAAGATGTACCAAAAAATTTATGTTTGCGTGTGTCAGCTATTAAAGTTGATGGGCCAATACCTAAGTTCTGGAAGTGGACATCTGGTGTACATAAAGATAAAAGACATAGAGGTAGAGAGTGTCCTGCATATAAACAAGATGGTCAATGTAAAGATTGCCGTGCTTGTTGGGATCGTAAAGTTAAACAAGTAAGTTATAAGGAGCATTAGTTATGGATAAAAACAAATGGGATAAACTTCCAATTATGTGTTGGAGTTTAACACTATACAAAGAAGATGAAAAAGGAAATCAAAAATTTTATGAATACGATGGAGATCATAGTTTTATTTCTGAGGGTATTGACAATGAAAATTTACGAGAGATAAGTTGGGAGGATGTATGACAGCATCATATGGATTAGGTATGTTATTAATGGGTATAGTTGCACTGAGTATTGCATCAGTAATAGCCTATCTTATTATAACAAAAGTAGTAATGAAAAATAAAAAGTTAGAGGAGGAAGACAATGGTTGATGTAATAGAAATTTTAAAAAGTATAGTTGACATAGTGCTACTAATTGCTGTAGAACATATGTTATTCTTAGATGAAATAATTAATGGAGTTATAGTATGATAACACAAAAGAATTCTAGACGTAGAATAGGTAACTTAGAACCTGTATTAAAACCAGTGATCAATGGTTTTTAGCTAAAGTCCTAGTATGAGGTAAGACTTTTCCTCCCCTTTGGTCGTTGGGGTATAACGACCATTTAACAATAAGGAGTAATATGAGACAATACACATTCACACGAATGGGTGGAGATAAAAAAATAATAGAAGCTAGAAGTTTAAAGAAAGCTATAATAAAATATGATGGTAAACCAAAAGATCATGACGACCATGCATATATAACTTGGACAAGTAAAAAGAAAAATGATAGTGAAGCAGCTATTAAATTACCATATGTAACAAGAAAAGAAAGAAAGGGAAGACTATGAGTTACGGAGAAAATATAAGAAAAATATTAGAGCATCATTATCTTTGGTGTAAAGCAAATGGTAGAAGTACATCATGGTATAAAAAATATAAAAAAGAAATAAATAAAAAATCAACAAAGGTTTATTAGTATGTTAAAATGTGAGCATTGCAATAGTGAAAATTTAGAATATTACCCAGATGTAGATGGGGGTAGTTGGGTTAATCATATATATGAGCAAACAAAAGATGGTTGGAAGATAGTAGTATTTACTGAGGACTCTGATGGCAAAAGAAAAGATGTAACAAATATTAATGTTGGCGATATATATTATAATGATGGTATGCCTTTTATGTACTGTAAAGATTGTACAGCGGAGTTAGATGGAAGAAGACTATGACATTTGTTTGGAAACATCCTAAATATTATAAAAAACCTAAAAAAAATTTGACAAACGAAAACTTTTCTGATAAAGGAGATGACCATGAAAAGATACAAAGTAAGATTAGTAGGGATGGGGATAGTAGCATTAGCAATAATTCCATTCGACAACGAGCCAACAATAGAAAAAATAGAAAATAATGTAGCATACTATCTTAACAATAATTTAATGAAGATAGAGCCTGATCATAATTTTTATGATCCTAATAGATATATGCTAACTTATGAGGAAGTGTAGGTTGAATTATAGACAACAGTTAGAAGTAATTAAAGGTCTAGCTATACCACCAGAAACACAGACAAGAATGGATTGTCCATTCTGCAACGGAAGAAATACATTATCAATAGACACAACTGAAAACAAAATAGGTTGGTATTGTTTTCATGCATCGTGTAATTCAAAAGGAAAATATGAAGGAGAAAAGAATATGCAATATGTACAGAGAGTATTTCATGGTAATCAAACATTACACATAGAGGATATAGAATTTAAAATACCAGATAGTTTTCAATCAATATATTCAAATGAAAAAGCTATGCGTTGGCTATCTAACAATAATTGTTGGGAGTCATGGTCATGGGGCAGAGCAGATTTTAAATATGATGTAAAGCAAGATCGAGTTGTGTTCTTAGTTAAAAATAGAATATCACATAAGATAGTAGGCGCAGTAGGTAGAGCATTAAATAAAAATGAGTTTCCTAAGTGGTTTATGTATGGTAATAAAGATGTACCATTTAAATGTGGTGAGTGTAGTGATGCGGTTATAGTTGAAGATTGTCCTTCAGCTTGTGCTGTATCTAATATACTTACTGGCATTGCGATAATGGGTACAAAATTAAAAGAAATACAAAAGTCACACTTGAGGCCATACAAAAATTTATACATATGTTTAGATAGAGACGCTACTACAAAAGCATATGACATGGCAAAGAATTTAAGATCCTCTGGATTTGAAAATGTAATAGTAAAACCTTTAGAAGATGATCTTAAATATTTTAATACAGAACAGGTAAGGAAAATATTTTATGGATAAAAAAATGAAACAAGAAATTCTTGATAACTGGAATAGTTGGAAGTATGATATTAAAGATATGAATAGATCTGAGTGGACACAAAGAGATCAATCTATATTAGATACGATAGAATTATTATTAAGAAAGGAGTATGGAGATGACGATAAATCTAGATAGAGGTCCTGCTGATCTTGAGGAAGTAATAGATAAACAGCAAAAGCAAATTGATTTTCTTAAAAAACAAACTAAGAAAACACAAGATGATAGGATAGCAGAGATCATGGCTTTGTATGCAGAAGTCAAAAGATTAAAAAACGAGAATGAAGATTTAAGATTAAATAAAATTAAATCACAATATACTATAGAAAATTTAGAAAAAGAATTGAAAGAAATAAAATGAAATGTTTTTACTGTGACACTAAAGTTAGGTGGAATAATGATTTTGACACCGAAGATACACATCCAGAGTCTGAGTATGATATAGTTAGTATGTATGAATGTGACAAGTGTAAGGCTTGGTATGAAGTTTATACTGTTAAAAAAAATAAAAAGGAGGATAAATGATAGAAAAACAAATGATTAGGCTTATGCTTAATAAAAAATTTTATACACAGCATAAGGGCATGTTATCTCCAACAGTATTCTCTGGAGATATAAGTTCACTGTATGAGACAGTACAAAAGGCACATGAAAAATATGAGGAGGATATAAAAGTTGATGAGTTATATTCTTTGCATACAGCTATCTTTAATCCTGCATTAACCCGTGCCGCTAAAGAAAAATTTAGTGAGTTAGTTGAAGACATCAAAGAAGTACAAGAACCTAGTAAAGAAATAGCAAAAGATATAATGCGTATATTAGCTGATAGAGATCTTGCACAAAGAATAGCTGTTGAGGCAACAGAAATATTTAATGGTAAAGATGCGAACTTCAATGAGATATCTACAATGATAGATAATCATAAGTCAAATGTTAACGAAGATAAAAATCCTGCTGTAACAAATGACATTCAAGAAGTTATAGATCTATTAGAAGTTACAACTAAATGGAAATTTAACATACCAGTTCTTAGAGAAAATGTAGGTGGTATAGGTGGTGGTAATTTAATGATAGCATTTGCTAGACCAGAGACAGGTAAGACTGCGTTCTGGGTTAGTCTTTGTGCGGCCCCAGGTGGATTTTGTTCACAAGGTGCAAAGGTACATGCATTTATAAATGAAGAGCCTGCTATCCGTACACAGATTAGGGCCATATGTTCTTTTACAGGTATGACAAGAGATGAAATTTTATTTGATAGAGTTCAGGCACAAAGAATTTGGAGTAATATAAAAGATAATATATCCATGTTTGATACAGTTGATTGGTCCATAGATGATATAGATGCACACTGTGAAAAATATAAACCAGATATAATAGTTATTGATCAGCTAGATAAAGTTAATGTATCTGGATCGTATGCTAGAACTGATGAAAAGCTAAGACAAATTTACACTAGCGTGAGGGAGATAGCTAAACGTAGAGACTGTGCTGTGATTGCAATATCTCAAGCATCAGCTGATGCGCATAATAGAAACAGTATTTCATTTGATCAAATGGAAAACTCTAAAACAGGTAAGGCAGCCGAAGCTGATTTAATTATTGGTATAGGTAGAAATGGTCACTCTGATTTAGAAAATAAAATAAGAACATTATGTATAAGTAAAAATAAAATCAATGGTTATCATGGAGAACCTGTGTGTACCATTAGAAGAAGTATAAGTAGGTATGAAGTATGAGTAGATTAGATAAGTTAGTAAATTTGGTTATAGCATTTAGTATAATTTTTGTTTTATTATATTCATGCTACATGACATTACAAATACAAGATATGTGGGATATGATTATTGAATATCAAAACGTATTAGCAGAGCAACAAAAAGAATTAAGACATTTAAAAATATTAATTATATCTATGAAAGGAACAGCTGTATGATAACAACAGTAGACGTAGAAACATCTTGGCAAAAAACAGAGACGGGTGGGTATGATCCATCACCATTTCACCCAGACAATATATTAGTTAGTGTAGGTATTAATGATGAATATTATTTTACAAATCATAGTGAGAGAATAGATAGGGGATGTGCTGTTAAGATACAAGATACTTTAAATAAAACAACTTTACTTGTAGGTCACAATATTAAATTTGATTTAATGTGGTTGCTTGAGGCAGGATTTAAATACACTGGTAGAGTTTATGATACTATGCTTGGTGAATATATTTTAAATAGAGGTATAAGAAAAAGTTTAACATTAGAGATGTGTTGCCGTAGAAGAAAGATAGGATCTAAAGATAGTAGTATAAAAGAATACATGGATAGAGGAATATCTTTTGAGAATATACCTGCAGATGTTGTAGAAGAATATGGTAAGATAGATGTACAGATAACAAGAAAATTATTTGATTCTCAAATGGATGATTTTAGATTAGAAAAAAATAAAGAACTATTATCTACCACTAAGATGATGAATGAATTTTTAGTTGTCTTAACTGGTATGGAACGAAATGGAATTAATATTGATGTACAAAAATTAAATGAAGTTGAGAAGGAGTATCGTGCAGAGTTTGCATACTTAAAACAAAAGATAGATAAAATTGTCTACAAACAAATGGGAGATACTAAAATTAATTTATCTAGTCCAGAACAATTATCATGGTTAATATACTCTATGAAACCTAAAGATAAAAAACAATGGTCTAAAATATTTAATGTAGGTATAGATAAAAGCACAGGTAAAAATAAAAAAAGACCACAATTTTCTAGAGTTCAATTTAGAAATTTAATAACTGATAACACTGAAGTAATTCATAGAACTGTAGCAGAGCAATGTATAGGATGTCATGGTAAAGGTGTAATTAAGAGAATAAAGAAAGATGGTAGCCCATATAAAAATTATACTAAGTGTAGCGAATGTGATGGTGATGGTTACACTTACACACCTATGGCCAAAGTTGCAGGGTTTAGACAAAGACCTAGAAGTGTTTATGATATTGCAGAGTCTGGATTTAGAACAGATAAAATTACATTAAGTAAAATTTCATCGGAGGCAGAGGGTGAGTTTAAAGAATTTATAGATGCAATTGTTAGGCATAATGCTGTGTCTACTTACTTAGATACATTTGTAGAAGGTTTAAAAAATTTTACAAATGATAAAGGGTTTTTACATCCTAAATTTATGCAAGCAGTAACTGCAACAGGTAGACTATCTAGCAGAGATCCTAACTTTCAAAATCAACCTAGAGGTAAAACATTTCCTATTCGTAAAGTTGTTACTTCTAGATTTGAAGATGGTAAAATAATGGAGATAGATTTTGCACAATTAGAGTTTAGAACTGCTGTGTATCTTGCACAAGATAAACAAGGTATGGAAGATATACAGAATAAAATAGATGTGCACCAATACACTGCAGATATTATAGGTGTATCTAGGCAAGATGCAAAGGCCCACACATTTAAACCTTTGTATGGTGGTGTAACTGGAACTGAAGATGAGAAAAGATACTACACTAAATTTTTAGAGAAGTATAAAGACATAAAAGTTTGGCATGAAAAATTACAAACTGAGGCCATAAAATATAAGAGAGTTAAGCTACCTACAGGTAGAGAATACTCATTCCCGTATGCAGAAAGAACACCATGGGGTGGATCTACTTATGCAACACAAATAAAAAATTATCCTGTACAAGGTTTTGCAACAGCAGACATAGTACCATTAGCTTGTATAAATATACACAAGATGATGACAGAAAAAGGATGCAAAAGTTTACTCATAAACACAGTTCATGATTCTATTGTAGCTGATGTTTATCCAGGTGAGGAAAATGTGATGAGTGAAATATTTAAACTGGGCACATCAAACGTAATACCCTCGTTAAAAAAGTATTACAAAATTAACTTTAATGTACCATTAGATACTGAATTAAAAATAGGTAGCAACTGGTTGCAAATGGAGGAAGTATAATGTCAAAAGACATAGACGCATTAGATACTCTTGATGAGTATTCTGATGATGAGTATTCTGCTTTTTTAGAATACACCGCGTTGAAGGACCAATGTATGATAGAACCTACTACATTGTATATAAATAAAGATCATGAGTTTTTGTCGGAGTGGGATTACTTTGCAAATGCTGATGGCCTATCCGTAAAAGTAACAGATGGAGAAACAATGATATGCTAGAGAATGTTTTGTTTATAATGTCAATTATATATGTTATGTATTTAATAATCAAAGTATTATATGATGTGACAAAATGAGTATTGAATTTTCAACTAAATTATGTTATACGCCAACGCTAAAATAAGGAGGACAAATGTCTAACAATGATATAATAGTAAAAGGAATGTCCAATGAGCAGATAATGCAAGCCATAGGGCAAGATGATGGATCTAGTACAGGTACTACAATACCTAGACTATCTATCAATCGTACACCAGAGGATGATGATGGTAATCAATTACCTGTAGGTTATTTCTCTACCTATGATTCCAATGTAGGTCAAAATATTTTTGGAAAACCAGTTACACTAAGGCCGTTTATTAGTGCAATGCAATACATGCACTATGATGCAGATAAGAGTGAGTATGTAAATAGATCCATAATCTTTAAGAGTTGGAGAGAGGAAGCTATAGATATATTAGGCGGTACAAAATGTGGTAAGATACCTTTTAAAGAAAGGTCAACGCTAACCCCAGAGCAGTTAGAACGTCAAAGAACTATTAGATGTTACAAACTAGTGTATGGTTTGTTATCTGTAAAAGATGGTAAAACTGCACAAGGTGATGCTATATCAGTAGAGAATATACCAGTTCTTTACAGAGTTACTGGGACAGCATTTTCACCTGTTACATCTGCATTAGATCTTTTAAAGAAAAGAAAAAAACTTATGTTTAATTGTAGTTTTTCTTTAAATACTAAGAGACAGAAAAAAGGTGGTAATGTTTTTTATGTACCAGAGATATCAGTTGATGCAGATGCTAACTTGCAATTGTCTGATACTGATATGGAAACATTAAAAGTATTCCAAGAATCCATTGATGCTGAGAACAAAGAGGTTGTTGAGGGTTACAATTCTGCTAAACTTAAAAGTTCTACGGAGACTATGAATAAAGTAGATGCAGAAATTGTAGAAGATATTGGTAAAGACTCACCAGAAGAAATATTGGCTTCATAATGAATACAATATTATTAAAGGTTCAACAATACCTAGATAATGTATCAAAGAATCCTGTAAAACTAGACAAACGGTTAGTACAGGAGTTTGGTGAGGCGTGTAAAAACGCCTTACTAAAACAGTTTGAAGAGCCAAGAAGAGATAAGTTTGAACCTAGAATGTCAAACATTGGTAGGCCATTATGTCAATTACAGATGGAAGCAAAAGGTATAAAAGGTGAAGGTCAACCTTATAATGTTAAAATGAGAAATACATTTGGAGATATTATAGAAGCATTAGCTATAGTTGTTATGAAATCTGCAGGTATAAAAATTACCAATGAGCAAAAGAAAGTTCAATATAATATTAAAGGAGATAAAATTGAAGGTAGACAAGATGTTGAAATTGATGGAAAAATTTGGGATATTAAAAGTGCATCACCATATTCTTTTGAAAAAAAATTTGGAGAGGCTGGAGGATTTAACGAAGTTGTTAAAGAAGATTCCTTTGGTTATGCATCACAAGGTTTTCTATACGGAGAAAGTCAAGATAAAAAATTTGGTGGTTGGATAGCTATTAATAAATCTACAGGTGAGTGGACAGTTTGTGAAACACCTACCTCTGTAGAAGAACATAAAATTAATGCATTAAAAGTTGCAGAAGATAATTATACAGCAATAAAAGAAGGTAAACCTTTTAAAAGATGTTATGATGATGTTGCAGAAACTTTTAGAAGTAAGCCTACTGGTAATAGAATTTTGGGTTTTGTATGTTCATACTGCCCATACAAACTTCCTTGTTGGGGAAGAGATAAATTGCAGTTGTTACCGCAACAGCAATCTAAAGGTAAAAATCCTAAATGGATTTGGTACACTTCTGTTACAAATCCAAGGGAGGAAGCCGTAGAGTTCGGTGGTGAGTAGTTTGAGGGGTCTATTTGCCATCGATACTCTTAACCCATATAGTGTTATGCTTTACTTTGTAATTTATAAAAATAAAAAAGATACAGAATATAAAATATTTAATAATGAAATATTTGATGACGAAAAAAAAGCTGAATACTTTGGTAAAAAAAGTATGAAAAGAGGTTTTGAGCACAAAGTTATTGAATACAATAAAGAGAATGTAGATAAATATTGGTATGACTAAAAAAGAAAAATTAAACTTAATTAACTCAGTTAAAGTTATTGTAACCCCATGGCAAAAAGGTTTTACTTGTGGTATAATTATGGATAGTAACTCTAAAATGACTACTGAGCAATATGAATTATGTTCTACTATAGCTAGAGGCATGATAAAAATGGCAACTACTGACCCTCATTCAACTTTTCTGTGGGGGCTTCGTGGTTTTGCTGAAGACAAAAAGAAAAAAGACCAAGGTCTAACTATAAGTTCTGTTGCAGAATTTGATGATGAGTCTAATGTAGTTGACTTCTTGGAATATTTAAAAAAGAAAAGAGATAAGGAGTTGAACTAATGGCAACACATTTAGTAATGGGTGATCCGCATTGCACACCTAAAGCAAGCAATGATAGGTTTTTATGGGCAGGTAGACTAGCAGCAGATTTAAAACCTAACACTATAATTTGCATGGGAGATTTTGCAAGTATGGATTCTTTATCAAGTTATGATAAAGGTAAAAAACAATTTGAAGGTAGAAGATATAAAAAAGATATAGACCATGCTCATGATGCATTAGAAAAATTTAACAAAGGTCTTAATGGAAGACGGCCAAGAAAGATCATGCTACTTGGAAATCACGAAGATAGGATAGATAGAACAGTAGATGACATACCAGAACTTGAAGGCACAATTAGCACAGACGACTTTAAATTTGAAAAATTTGGTTGGGAGGTTTATGAATACCAAAAACCTGTTAATGTGGATGGTGTATATTATTGCCACAATTACCCTACTGGTGTCATGGGTAAGCCTATTAGCGGTGACAATGTGGCTCGTTCTCTTTTATTAAAAAATAAAGTATCTTCTACTGTAGGACATATACATACATTTGATTATGCCATGTGCGCTCTACCTTCTGGTAGAAAACTTATGGGATTATCTGCAGGATGTTACTTGCACCATAAAGAAAATTATGCTAGAGCTACACAGCAAATGTGGTGGAGTGGACTTGTAATTAAACGTAATGTATCTAAAGGTGAGTATGATTTAGAAATGGTGGAGTATAATACAATTAGGAGAAAGTATGGTAAAAAATAAACGAGTATATGATAAGAAGATAGATCATGGGCATGATATGTCATATGAGAATGAGATTAGATATGATAATGTTAATGCCCCTGCACACTATCTACATGGCAGAAAAGAAACAATTGATGTGATAACTGACTGCATGACTGATGATGAGTTTCATGGATATCTAAAAGGTAATATACTAAAGTATGTTGCAAGATATAAATTTAAAGGAGAACCATTAGAAGATTTAAGAAAAGCACAATGGTATTTAGATAGATTAGTAAAGGAGGTCAGTAATGGGTCAAGTTAAACAATCACTTATAGAAGTAGAAGATTTTGTTGCAGGTTGTCTAAAACAAGGTAGAACTTTAAATCAAACTATTAGAGATGCAAGAGAATCTAAAGCCGCAAAATCTAATCCGTATCTTGATGATGAAGATTTAATTGAAGATACATACTATCAACTTATAGGAGCACACTAATGAATATACGAGATGATATAATAAAAGCATTAAGAAAAAAATATGAGGCGGACATAGCAGAGGCTATGGCAACTGCTAATATATATCTAGAGAAACCTGTAGGTATAGGTGAACATCCAGATATAATAAAAGAAGTAGATAAACTAATTGAAAAAATAGCTGAAGCTGAAGACAAAGTAAAAATAATTAATCTTCGTTTCGATGATGACATACCATTTTAATAGGAGGGATAGATGGATAAAGAAATAAAACCAAAACAGTATCTTGTTGATGCTAAACAATTACAAGACATGATGAAATATCTTATGTCAAGACCATATGGTGAGGTATTTAGTATAATGAATACAATGGCATCATTAAAACCTTTTAATCCAGAGGGAGAGAAAGATGGAAAAAAATAATTTAGATAAATACACAGGTATATTATTTGAATTAAAAATTGGATTAAATCATAATAATGCCATAGTAATTGATTATGGAGGAAAACCCGTGGCTAAAGTTAGAGAATCTTTAAAAGGTTATCCTTATCATGCTAACCTTTGTGCCGCTGTAATTAATCATGCTAACTCTGTAGGGAAAAAATTACAAGATGATGTTAAACAAATTATACAAAAAATTTAGAAAATTATTTTGGCATAATAAATTTATGGATTTGTTTGAAAGGTATGTTTCTCAGCTAAACAGTTACCTTTGGACAAAAAGATGGGGTGATAGATCTTTGTATCAATCAGACCAAAAAAAAAGACACCCAGAGTAATCTCTGTGTGTCTTCGTTGTTGCCTGCTGGGGAGTCTTTATGGCTCCCCTTTTTTTTTATTTTATACTAACAGTTCCAAGCACGCAGTGCTTTATTAATCCTACTGTTAGGATCTCTAGCTGTCTTAGCAGAAGTAAGTTTCTTCTTCATCCCTTTCATCCTCGCACAGAAGCTAGCACGTCTTTTGTTGCCAACCTTTTTACTAGGGGCCTTTAGATTGCCTCCTGTTGCACGATTGTAAGAGTCACGGCCTTTTTGATTAAGGCCACCTTTAGGATTCTTACCTTCTTTACGTTGCCATGCTGGTGATTTAGCCATTATTTTTTCTTTTTATTTCTTAACATAGCAAAGTCTTTCTTAGTAAGTTTACCATCTTTGTCCATGTCTAGTTTTTTTCTCTTACCCATTACTTTACTTTTCTTTTTACTTGGTCTTCCTTTCATTGAACCATAAGTTCCTTTTCCCATTGGCATTAGCTGTACCTCCTGTATTTAGCTGTTTTTTTTGCAATCCCTTTCGGTTGTTTCACAAACTGTTTTCCCTTCTTTGTTCCTTGGCGTTTTGCTCTTGTCGTTGCCGCATACTCCGCAGATGATAGACTCTTGATAGCTTTTTCTGGCAAATATCTTTCCCCAGTCTCCGAAGATTTCTTGCCAGATTTCGTTCTCCATTTCTGCTTGCCCCATGCTTTTAGGCTTCTTTGCCTCTTTGCGAGTGCCATTATTTTTTTCTCCCTTTTCTAATTGCATCTTTTCCTTTTTTAAATATTGATGCTACCTGCGTTTTGCCCATAACCTTTGCTCTTTGTTCTCCAACAGTTAAGATTTGTATTTTTCTTGCAAATGGTTTAGATATCTTTTTAACTTTTGCAACAGTTTTACGAGCATCAGCAGGAGTCGCAAATTTAATACCAACAGTATCTTTAGGATTCTCATCTGTATAGAGCCTCCTACCAGATCCTTTTGGTTTTTTGCCTGTTCCTACTTTAGGATCTCTTTTTTTTGCCATTACCTATAACACCTTTTAAAGTTTTAGCTTGTGCAGCGTGTGTTTTAGATGCTTTGTTAAGACCCTTAATAACTTTTTTTATTTTTGCTTTTGCTTTTTTCAT
>Ga0209348_1000843_pt1 | contig 15382 bp, 21 predicted proteins | sample ETNvirenome_2_30_FD_184065 | JGI IMG/M metagenome (GOLD analysis project Ga0209348, IMG submission 184065) | Marine viral communities from the Pacific Ocean - ETNP_2_30 (SPAdes) (version 2) | ecosystem: Environmental > Aquatic > Marine > Oceanic | place: Pacific Ocean | collected 2013-06-22 | reverse complement strand
GGGCTTCTAAGAATTCTTGGTTTGGAACAGACAGAGCAATGACTTACACTGCTTTTGAGATACACAAGGACTTAACTGAAAAAGAAGGTTATGATCCTAATTCTGACGAGTATTATGCAGAAGTTGATAAAAGAATCAGAGTTGACTTTCCGCATAAATTTGGTAATACTGAAACAAAGCAATCGACCGCCCCTGTTCAGACAGTGGCTTCAGCTCAAAGAAGCGTAAAGCCTGGTCGCAAAACTGTGAGACTCACATCATCACAGGTCGCAATAGCGAAAAAATTAGGTGTGCCACTCGAAGAATACGCAAAACAATTAAAAAACACGGAAGGAGCGTAACATGGAAAAAGAAAACAAAACTTCTCGTGCGAACCAAACACGGTCAAAGTCTGAAAGACCTAAAGTGTGGGTTCCACCATCTTCTCTAGATGCACCCCCTGCACCTGATGGATTCAGGTATAGATGGATAAGAGCAGAGAGCGTCGGCTTTCAAGACACTAAAAACGTAACCGGAAGAATTAGAGAAGGTTATGAATTAGTTAGAGCTGAAGAAGTTGAAAATGCATCTGATTATCCAGTTCTCGAAGACGGGAAATACAAGGGAGTGATTGGGGTCGGTGGCCTTCTTCTTGCGAAGGTACCTGAAGAAATCGCGCAACAACGTCAAGAGTATATGACTAATCGTCATAAACAAAGAGACGAAGCCGTAGCAAACGATCTAATGAAGGAGCAGGATCAGAGGATGCCAATCAATGTTGATAGGCAGTCTCGTGTAACCTTCGGTGGTACTAAAAAGTAATTTTAAAATATCACTGAATTTAACAAACCGTACTGGAGGCCCTTCGGGGCAGGTACATTAAAAGGAAACAACTATGGCAAATAGAAACACACAAGGTTTTGGGCTTATTCCTGCAGGAACGCTTGGATCAACTCCAGCAACTTCTGGACAAGGTAAGTACAAAATCGATGCGGGTTCGACAACTACTATATACCATGGCGGAGCTGTTTCTTCTAGCGCTGGTTATGTTATTGATGGTCAAACTACTGATGCGGCCATCTTAGGTGTTCTTAATGGAATATTCTATAACGCGGCTACAACTTTAAAGCCGACGTTTGCGAATTTCTATAAACAACCGATAACACCGGCGAACTCAGAAGACATCGACGCTTTTGTATTCGACAACCCACAACAACAATATGTAGTAGCTATTGATAATACATTAGCTCAAGCTGGATATCTAGAAACGTATGACATGAACACATCAGCTGGTGATGACACTACTGGTAGATCATCTGCGACTCTAGACCATGACGACACAAGCGCAGATGCGGCTTCATTTAGATTATTAAGATCTGCTGAAGATCCTGAAAATGATGAAAATGCAGCTTTTAGATCTGTGGTCGTTGTTCCTAACTTGATCAACCTACAAAAAGGCCAATAAGAATAAGGAGATAAATTATGGCAATATCACGATCACAACTAGTCAAAGAACTAGAGCCAGGATTGAATGCTTTATTCGGCCTGGAATATAAAAGGTATGAAAATCAGCACGCTGAGATTTATACTGCAGAAAACAGTGACAGGGCTTTTGAAGAAGAAGTAATGTTATCTGGTTTCGCAAACGCACAAGTGAAAGCAGAAGGTAGCGGAGTCTCTTTTGATGAAGCACAAGAAACTTTCACAGCTCGTTACACTCACGAGACAGTTGCTTTAGCGTTCGCAATCACTGAAGAAGCGATTGAGGACAATTTGTATGACAGACTTGCGTCTAGATATACAAAAGCTTTAGCAAGATCAATGAGCAATGCTAAACAAGTAAAAGCAGTTGAACCTTTAATAAATGGTCTGCCTTCAACGGCTACATTTAAATCAGGTGATGCAAAAGCATTGTTTACAACAAACCACCCTACAGTAGCAGGTACTTTCTCAAATACTTTAGCTACTCAGGCTGATTTGAACGAAACTTCATTAGAACAGTCGTTGATTGATATCGCGGCTCTTACTGATGAAAGAGGTCTTAGAGTTGCAGCAAGAGGAGTAAAAATGATTATTCCTTCTGAGCTTCAGTTTACAGCTGAGAGATTGATGAAATCTCAAGGTAGAACTGGAACAGCTGATAATGATATCAATGCAATCGTATCTATGGGTATGGTTCCGCAAGGATACAGAATCAATAACTACTTAACTGATTCTGATGCATTCTACATCATTACAGACGTACCAAATGGTATGAAAATGTTCACAAGAGCTCCATTAACTACTGCAATGGAAGGTGATTTCGATACTGGAAACGTAAGATACAAAGCTAGAGAAAGATACTCATTTGGTGTATCTGACCCTAGAGGTATCTTTGGCGTAGAAGGTGCGTAATAACTAAATTTTATGGGGCCGCCTAAAAACGGCCCCATTTATCATTAACGGTGAGAAAATGAAAAAATTCAGAGTACAAATATTTGCATATCAATTACGAACAGATTTTATTATTGAGTCTTTAGACGGTCCCATAGATATAGAAAACGCTATCATTGACAGATTGGGAAAATCTGATATAAAATGGGAGTCTCTTGGAGAAATGCATGATCCAAGAGTAAACAGAATAACCTATGAGGAGGTTATGGATGGAGGCGATAATGCAACAACTGGAGACCCTTTACACAAAGAAGAAGGGACTAGATCTTCAATGGGAGCAGGAGCATCTGAAAGAGGGTAGATATACTCTCGATATGGTTAAAATTGATCGAAAGGTCAGAGAAGTAATTAGCCAGATTAAACTTGCAGAAGCAGAAAAAGCTAATGCACAAAACAAGATAGAGGCTTCGCAACCACAAGTTTCTGTAGCTACTTAATAAAAAGCTACATCGTTGAATAAATTCAATTCACATTACAGGCTCTCTTGCGCTCTACTAAAATGTAGTATATAGTTTTATCACTATACAATTATAAAACGAACATAGACGCGTATAGTCGACGGCCTAGAGACTATGTTCAGAAACTAGGAGGATATAATTATGGCTTCAACTACGTTTAACGGACCGGTACGTTCGGAAAAAGGTTTCCAAGTAGCAACTAAAAACGCTACTACGGGAGCGATTACAACTAGAATGAGTTCAGGTATGCCTGACTTAACTGGTTTATCAACAGCAGATACAGCAACAGCAACTAACATTACGTTAGCGGCTGATACTATTACTGTAGTAGACTACACGGGAGCAGCAGCTTGTACTGCAGCTTTACCTGCAGCAACAGCAGGAACAGTTGTAGTTTATGTTCAAGCAAAAGATACAACTGGCGGAACAGCAACATTAACTTTTAATGCAGCAGGTTCTGACGTTTGGGCAACTGGTTCAATAATTGAATCAAGAGGATCAAATGAAGTAACTTTTGATACTTCAACAGCAGGTGAAACACAATTAGTTTTCACACCAGCAAACGCAGCAACAAACTTGCTAACTACTGGTGGACAAATAGCTTTCATTTGTTACGAAAAAGGTACATGGCACATTGCAAGTAAACTGGGTGGCGCAGATGACGCTACTACAGGTGCATTTGCATTTGCAGCGTAATAATTAATTAGTGTGGGGCTTTGGCCCCACATTTAATTTTAAGGAGAAACAAATATGAGTTCAGATCAGAAGTTTACAAATATAGCTAGCACAGGACAGGTAAAAACTATCTCTGGTGGTTCTGTTAATTTAGGACCTTGTAGAGTAACTTACATACAAGCAAATGGTGTAGCATCATCTGTTGTTGTGTTAAGAGATATTTCATCTGGTAGCACAGGAGATAAAGTTTTCGAAGCTGATTTTAATACAGAAGGTTTAGATATCTTCGTCCCAGGAAATGGTATTAGATTCGAAAATGGTGTTCATGCAACTATGACTAACACAACATCTTTGACTATTGGCTACACTGGCTAGGAGTTTAAATGGCTAATACTACTTCGGGAACAACAACGTTCGACAAAACTTTTGCTATTGATGAAATAATAGAGGAAGCTTTTGAACGTATTGGATTAAATTCTGTGGCTGGCTATCAAATAAAGTCAGCCCGAAGATCTCTTAATATCTTATTTCAAGAATGGGGTAATAGAGGTATTCATTATTGGGAAATAGGTTCAACTAATTTAGATCTAATTGAAGGTCAAGCAGATTACGATTTTTTTAGATCAAGTGGTGATGGAACCTCAGCTACAACCACAGATCCAGCTAGTGTTTTTGGTGTATCCGATGTTCTTGAAGCACAGTTAAGATCTAATAGAACACAGACAACACAATCAGATAGTCCGATGACAAAAGTAGATAGATCAACTTATGCAGGATTCTCAAACAAATTATCAAAAGGAACACCTAATCAATATTGGGTAGAAAGATTTATAGACAAAGTTACTATACACGTTTATCCAACACCAGATTCTACTAATGCATCTAAAGATATGCATTTTTATTTTATAAAAAGAATACAAGATATTGGAGACTATACAAACGCAACTGATGTCCCGTTTAGATTTGTGCCTTGTATGGTATCAGGACTTGCATATTATTTATCACAAAAGTATCAACCACAACTTATACAGGCTACAAAACTAGCTTATGAAGATGAGTTTGCAAGAGCATTAGCAGAAGATGGTTCTGCTTCTAGCACACATATAACACCAAAAGCATATTATCCAGGAGTATAATGTCTAAATACGCAACAGGTAAATACGCAAAAGCAATATCAGATCGATCTGGTTTAGAGTTTCCGTATAGAGAAATGGTTAGAGAATGGAATGGATCTTTTGTACATGTATCTGAGTTTGAACCAAAACAACCACAGTTAGAACCAAAACCAACAAGTGCTGATGGTATTGCTTTAAGACATGTTAGAACTGCAAGAACAGAAAACGATGTCCCTTATGCTTTACCAGAAAATGCTTTTGAAACTTATCAATCAGGATCAGGAGTTATTAATGTAACAGCACCGGGACATGGATTAACAAATGGCACAACATATAGATTTAGAGGAGCACCGTTAGCTATAACTGCTTCGGGTGGATCTTTTCAATTTGCAAATCCAGAAAGTTTTGATGGGATTACAGGTGCAAACATTGCAAAAGCTGCTGGTTATTCTATAACTACAGGTATCTTTAGAAGTGGTGCAAGAATTAGCACTGATTTTGCTGTAGCAAATTTCTTCTTCTTTACAGTTGATACAGATACTGCTACAAAAGGAGAGGTAAAAGGAGGAGGTGTTGGCTGTTCAGTAGGACCAGTTACACTAAGCGCATGATTAAAAAAATTAAAAATTTTATTTGTAAACTATTTGGTGTTAAACAATGTGGTTGTCCAGAGATAGTTGAAAAAGTTGTAGAGGTAGTCAAAGAAAATAAACCTGTGTCTGAGACAGAAAAATGGAAGTGTGATACACACAATAGATTTAAAAAAAGTTGTCGTGTTTGTAGACAATTAGCAGGAGTGGCATAATGGCTGGATTAAGTGCATCAGGACTAAAAACACAAATAAGAAGCTACACTGAAACAGACTCAAATGTCTTATCAGATTCTGTTTTAGAAAATATTATTTTAAATGCACAATATCGAATATTTAGAGATGTACCAATTGATGCAGATAAAAAACAACAAATTGGAAATTTAGTGGTTGGGCAAGAAACAATTAATGCTCCAGCGGGAGCAGTTTTTATAAGAGGGATACAAGTGTATGACTCAACTTCAGCTTCAACAGGTGCTAATAGATGGCTAGAAAAAAAAGATGTGACTTATTTACAGGAATATATACCATCAACAGAATCTGCTAAAAGAGGTCAACCTAAATATTATGCTATGTTTGGTGGTGCTACAGGGGAGTCTGATACTACATCTGGTAGAATAATTCTAGCTCCAGTTCCAGATGCTACCTATAAATTTAAGGTTCATTATAATGTAATGCCTGCATTATTAGAAAATGATGACACTAATTATATTAGTCTTAATTTTCCAAATGGACTATTATATTGCTGTTTATCAGAGGCATACGGTTTTTTAAAAGGTCCAGTAGATATGTTGACTTTATACGAAAATAAATATAAACAAGAAGTACAGAAGTTTGCTAACGAGCAAGTTGGTAGAAGACGAAGAGATGACTATACTAATGGCGCTGTTCGTATACCAGTAACCTCAGCAAACCCGTAGGAGATTAAATTATGGCAATATCATCGGCAATTTGCACAAGTTTTAAACAAGAAATTTTAGTTGGAACGCACGATCTTACTGCGTCTAGTGGTGATACTTTTAAAATAGCTTTATATACAAGTTCTGCATCTTTAGGTGCAGGAACGACTGCTTTTTCAGACACAAACGAAATTTCAAACACATCTGGATCTGCATACAGTACAGGTGGTGCGACTCTTACAAGTGTTACACCAACAACTTCAGGAACAACAGCGATATGTGATTTTGCTGACGTCAGTTTTACATCAGCTTCTTTTACAGCTAATGGTGCATTAATTTATAATTCTTCTCAGTCTAACAAAGCTGTTGCTGTTATTGCTTTTGGTGGTGACAAAACAGTATCTAGCGGAACATTTACAATTCAATTTCCAACAGCAGACGCAAGTAACGCAATAATCAGAATAGCATAGGAGGCCACCCATGTCGGTGACTTCAGGATGGGGCCGGTTAACCTGGGATCAATCTCAGTGGGGCGGTTCAACAGTTTTATTACAAGGATGGGGCGCTCGATCTTGGGGTGAAAACGAATGGAATGAGTTAGGTGATGTAATAGTTACACCTACTGGTTTATCCGCTACCACATCTTTAGGTAATTCAGAGGAGTTTAACGAAACAGGTTGGGGAAGATTAGCCTGGAATGATGCTGACTGGGGTGAAGGAAGAGATGAAACTGTTTCTATAACAGGACTAGAGGCGACTGCTTCTCTTGGATCTATAACTCCAGCGTTTACATATTTATTAGAGATGATTGGTGCTAATCACTCTATGACCACTAGTATTGGTACAGTTAGTGTAGACGCTGAACGTGGTGTTCCTGTAACTGGGGTCGAAGCCTCTTTTGCAACTCCAACTTTATCTTATTCAGGTACGTTAGTTGGTTGGGGTAGAGATGGTTGGAACGATAATTCGTGGGGTGAGTCTCCTGATCAAGTTATTGCTTTAGTAGGTAGAGCAGCAACTGCAAGTGTAGGTTCTATAGCTCCTGCAGATGTCGTTGGTTTAACTGGTCAAGCGGCTACAACAAGTGTTGGTTCTACGACTATTAAACTAGATTCAACACCAGCACTTACAGGACAATCAACTACAGCTAGTCTTGGAACTTTAGGTTTAGAGTTTGGACCAGCGTCTATTTCAGGAGTGTCTTCTACTGTCAGTCTTGGAACTTTAGGTTTAGAATTTGGGCCAGCAGAAATAACTGGTATATCTTCAACAGCAAGTGTTGGATCTGTAGAAGTTGGTCCTGCTACTCTTGTTGATTTAACTGGCGTCACTGCAACCTCATCTGTAGGTTCTTTAACTCCTGCAGATGTCATGGGATTAACTGGTGTATCTTCAACAATGAGTGTTGGTTCTATTACTCCAGCAGATGTTGTAGGTTTAAGTTTAGATGCTATAAATGCCTTACAAGGAGAAGGTGGTGTTCAGGCTTTTGCAAACATAAATACAGGATCAAATAGTAGTTTTTCTGGGGTTGCAACCGGATCAAATACAAGTTATAGTGATGCATCAACAGGATCAAATTCGTCCTATTCTGATCAATCAACAGGATCAAATAGTTCGTATTCAGATGTTGCAACTGGATCAAATACAAGTTATAGTGACGCTGCATAGGAGATAAAATTTATGGCATCTACATTTACGCCTTTAGGTGTTGAACTTCAAGCAACTGGTGAGAACGCCGGTACATGGGGATCAAAAACTAATGTTAATTTACAACTTATTGAACAAATATCTGGTGGATTTACACAACAAGCATTAACTAGTGGTGGAACAGTTGCTTTAACTATTTCTGATTCTGGAACTGGTGATGTTGCAGGTCATAGAATGATAGAGTTTACTGGATCTTTATCTGGTAATGCAGTTGTTACAATACCTATTGATGTTCAAAATTTTTATATTTTAAGAAATTCTAGCTCTGGTGCTCACACAGTTCAGTTTAAATATGCATCTGGTTCAGGATCTTCGTTTACTTTTTCTGCAACAGATAAGGGAGACAAGATTGTTTTTGCTGCAGCTAACGATGGTACAAACCCAGATATTAAAACTCTTGCAATTGGAACAGGTATATCAGAAGTTTCTGAGGACACATCTCCACAATTAGGTGGTGATTTAGATACTAATAGTTTTAATATAGCGTTTGATGATGCACATGGAATTAACGATGAAAATGGAAATGAACAAATAATATTTCAAACAACTTCATCCGCAGTAAATCAGTTTGATGTTACAAACGCAGCAACTGGTAATGCACCTAGTATATCTGCAACTGGTGGAGATTCTAATATTGATATCGCTTTAATTCCAAAAGGAACTGGTGAAACTAAAGTAGGGACTGGAGCAGCAGATGCTACAATAACATCTAGTGGCGCTCACAATCTTATTTTAGATACAAACTCAGGAACTAACTCTGGAACGATTACGATTACAGATGGTTCGAATGGAAATATTGATATTACACCAAACGGAACAGGAGATGTTACTTTACAAGCCGATACAGTTCAAATCGGTGACAACAACGCTGATGCAACATTAACAACTCAAGGAACTGGTGATTTAATTTTAAATACAAACAATGGCACAAATGCTGGAAACATAACTTTAGCTGATGGAGCTAATGGAGACATAAATGTTTCAACAAACGGAACAGGTGCAATTAAGTTTAACGACATAGCATATATTCCTCAACAAGCATTAACGTCATCATCTAATGCAGTTGCTTGGGATGCACAAGCTAAACCAAACGCTTTTCATTTAACAACAGAGAACACTACTTTTTCTGCACCAACTAATAATATTGAAGGTTCTTTTATTTGTTTAGAAATTAATTACAACGGTTCTCATACAATAGCTTTTAATACAGTGTTTGAGTTTGCAGCTTCAACTGCACCAACATTTACATCAACAGATGGTAAAACAGATATTCTTGTGTTTAGATACAATGGAACAGTATGGCAAGAAGTAGGTAGAACATTAAATTTAAGTGAAAGTTAAGATATGCATGCAATAGTACAAGATAATAATATTATAGAAATTGTAAGAAATCCTAAATCATTAGTAATAGGAGATGTAAGATATCCTGCTAAAATATTTCAGCTGTGGTCAAAAGTTGAAAAAGAAGCTATTGGTTTATATGAAGTAGTTATTGATTCAACAAATTTTAAAGATTCAGACTATTACGTTAATACTAATGAAGAATATAGTTTTGCAAATAATCAAGTTACAAAATCATGGGGAACTGCAACTGCAAAAGAATTAGAGGACAGATTATACACACAAGAGGATTCAGATAATGGCACTATACCAGATGGAAAATCTGTCGGTGATGTAAAAGTAAAAGGTTTAAAAACTATTAAAATTGAAGATATAAAACAACAAGCGTCTAATTTATTATCCCCAACGGATTGGTACGTGATCAAAGCAACAGAAGTAGCTGACTATAATGTACCGAGTAATGTTACAACATTTAGAACTGATGTTAGAGCAAAATCAAATGAAATGGAAACTTCCATAAATGGTGCAAGTGACGTAGATGCGTTACAAGCTTTATTTACATATACACAACAAAATGACAATACTATAACGAGACCATTAGGTGAATTTCCAAGATTGGAGAACTAATGACTGCCCCGTTAATTTTAGCGACTAATTCTATTAAAGATTCAGGAGGTTACAACGTTGATAACTCTGTAAGATTTGAACATGATAATACATCTAAATTATTAAGGATAAATAGTGGAACTGCAACAAATGAGAAAAAAGGCACATTTTCTGGATGGTGGAAAATGCAAACACAAGGCAATAGCAGTCAATTAGGATTATATATGTCTAAAGCAGATGCTGATGGTGTAGAAAGATTTTTATTTGGTCTTGCAACTAATAACAGAATAAATGGCGGTTTTAGAGGTGCAGGTGGATCTCCAGATATAGATTTTGGTACTTCAACTAGTAACGCTATATTTCGTGACCCTAGCGCTTGGTATCATATCGTGGTTAATTATGACACCACTGATAGTACAGCAGCTAATAGATTAAAACTTTTTGTTAATAATGTACAACAGACATTAACATTTACCTCTGATATTCCACAAGATACAGTCTTTCCAACAAGTAAAAACGGTAAAGACATAGAAATAGGATTTACTCAAGATAACGGTGATGGTTATCAAAATGGAAATAGAGGTTATTTATGTGAAATGGCATTTGTTGATGGTCAACAACTAGCCCCAACAGAATTTGGAGAGTATGATTCAAACAGTCCAAGTGTTTGGATACCAAAAGACATATCTGGTATTACTTTTGGTAGTTTTGGATTTTATTATGAGTTTAAAAATTCAGGATCTTTAGGAGCAGACTCATCAGGGAATAGTAATAATGCAACTACTGTCAATCAATTAGATCAATGCACTGATACTTGCACAAATAATTTTGCAGTTATAAATGTAGCAGATAATTTTTTTGCAAGTGCTACTATAAGAGAAGGTGGTACAAAAGTTACAACTGATTCAAGTGCCGAGGCTATGAACACAAGCACTTTTGCCATGACTAAAGGTAAATGGTACATGGAGGTAGATTTTATATCTGGTGCTGGTGCTAAAATGTGTGGTATAACACCAACTCCATCCTTTCAAACATCTTCACACGGTAAAGCTGGTGATGTTACACCACATACAGTTACTTATATTGGTGGTGGTGCAGTACAAGAGGGGAATGGTTCAGGTGGACAAACAACTCTTGCTACTTATGCTAGTTATGGTAATGGAAACATAATTGGAATTTATATGGATCTTGATAATATGAAAGCATATTTTAGTAAAGATGGATCATTACAAAGTTCTACTGGGATAGATTTAGAACCTTTAGCAAGTAACGGAACAGGACATTATATGTTTTTCGTTGGTGATAATAACTCTGGATCATGCACTATCGAAGCTAACTTTGGAAATGGTTTTCAATCTCTTTCATCTACTGAGACTGATGACAATGGACATGGTGCATTTGAACATTCACCAAATATAACAGGGGACGGTGAAGCAAAAAAATTTTTTGCTTGTTGTTCTAAAAATTTAGCGGAGTTTGGATAATGGCTTTCACGAGTATAGATAATCCAGAACTTTATTTTCAAACTAAACTTTATACAGGAAATGGTAGTAATAATCATGCCATAACTTTTGACGGCTCTGAAAATATGCAACCAGATTGGATTTGGATTAAAGCGAGATCAGTTGGTGAAAATCATAATGTTTATGATTCAGTAAGAGGTGCTGGAATAAGATTAATCCCCAATGGTGGTAATAATGATACAACTAAAACAGATACCCAAAAATCATTTGATTCAAATGGTTTTACTTTAGACTCAGGTGCAGAAGTGAACGATAATTCACAAACATTTGCTTCTTGGAATTGGAAAGCTGGAACATCATTCTCAAATAGTGGTGGATCTAATGGAGCAGATTTAGCATCTGCAGGTTCTTTTAACAGGACAGCAGGATTTTCCATTGTAACATTCACTGGTAACGCGACTGCCAATCAACAAATTTATCACGGACTAAACTCTGTTCCTAAATGGATGGTTTTAAAAAATAGAACAAATACTAATAATGAAAGCTGGTGCGTATATCATGATCGTATAGGTAATACAAAAAAACTAACTTTAAATAGCACAGCAACACCAAGCACTGATGTTGAGTTTTGGCAAGATACAAGTCCAACATCCACAGTTTTGACTGTCGGCAGACAAGATGCAGTTAACGGAAGTGGTAATACACATGTAGTTTATTGTTTTAGTGAGATACAGGGCTATTCAAAATTTGGAACCTACGTGGGAAACGGAAACACGGACGGTCCATTTGCTTTTTGCGGCTTTCGCCCAGCTTGGGTTATGCTCAAAGCTACTGATGCTTCAAAAAGTTGGTATATGTTTGATAATAAAAGACCAGGATTTAATGAAACTGATCTAGCGTTATTAGCAGATGGAGCTGATGTTGAGTTTAGTTCTAAAATTGATTTATTAAGTAATGGTTTTAAAATTAGAACTAGTGGTAGTGGAGAAAATCAAAGTGGCACCAATTATGTTTTTATGGCTTTTGCAGAATCTCCCTTTGTTAATAGCAACGGCGTTCCAAACAATGCAAGGTAGATATGTTACAGAAAATAGGTTTTGCTCCTGGAATAAACAAACAAGTCACACCAACTACTGCTGAGGGTCAGTGGATAGATTGTGATAATGTTCGTTTTAGATATGGCACACCTGAAAAAATAGGTGGTTGGAAACAATTAGGTGAAAACAATTTAACAGGTGCAGGTAGAGGTCTTCATCATTACATAAATAGTCTTGGTCGAAAGTATGCAATCATAGGTACAAACAGAATATTATACGCTTTTTCTGGTGGTGTGTTTTATGACATACATCCTATTAAAACTACAACCACACTTACAAGTGCATTTACTACAACTAATGGATCAGCAGTTGTAACAATAACTTTTAGTGGTGCTCACGGTATAGCAGAAAATGATATCATATTATTAGATAATTTTTCTTCTATAACTAATTCTAATTTTTCAGAATCTGATTTTAAAGATAAAAAATTTATGGTGACTAGTGTGCCATCAGGAACAACTATAACTATTACAATGCCATCAAACGAATCTGGATCTGGTGCAACAACATCAGGCGGTATTAGGGTTCAACATTATTATCCAGTAGGACCAGCAGTTCAAGCAAAAGGTTTTGGTTGGTCCCTTGGAACGTGGGGAGGAAAAGAAATAGGAGCTTTTACTACAACATTAAATGGAGCGTTATCAGATGATACGGCTGGAACTGGTGGAACAGGAACATCTATTACACTAACAGATGCCTCACAGTTTCCAAGTTCTGGCACTAATTTTATTCAAGTTGGTAATGAAGAAATATCTTATACAGGTGTATCTGGAAATACTTTAACAGGAATTACAAGAGCTGTTAGAAACTCAACAAGATCTGCTCATTCGAATGGTGCAACTGTTACGAACTCAACAAACTTTGTTGCATGGGGTGAAGCGGCTTCTGGTGACTTAGTTCTCGAACCAGGTATGTGGTCATTAGATAATTTTGGTGATAAAGCAATTTGTTTAATTCACGATAGCGCAGTGTTTGAGTGGAACTCTGCAGCAACGAATGCAACAGATACAAGAGCAACAATCATATCTGGTGCACCAACCGCATCAAGACATATGTTGGTATCCACACCGGATCGTCACCTAGTATTTTTTGGGACAGAAACAACTATAGGAGATATTACAACACAGGATGACATGTTCATCAGATTCTCAGACCAAGAGGATATAAATACATATACACCCACAGCAACCAATACAGCTGGCACACAAAGACTGGCTGATGGATCACAGATCAGAGGAGCTATTAGAGGTAGAGATGCAATTCTTGTTTGGACTGACACAGCTTTGTTTACACAACGTTTTGTTGGTCAACCATTTACCTTTGCATTTGCACAAGTCGGAACACATTGTGGACTTGTTGGACAGAACGCATGTGTAGAAGTAGATGGTTCTGCATACTGGATGTCAGAGAATGGTTTCTTTAGATACGCTGGTAAATTAGAATCACTACCGTGTTTAGTAGAAGATCATGTCTATAATGATATAAATTTAGATTCAGGTAATCAAATGGTATCTGCAGGATTAAATAATTTATTTGGTGAAGTTATTTGGTTTTATCCAACATCATCATCTTCTGTTGTAAATAGAATGGTAGCTTATAATTATTTTGACTCCTCACCACAAAGACCTGTTTGGACAAACGGAACTTTAGCCAGAACTATGTGGAGAGATTCTGCAGTATTTGGTAGTCCACATGCGTTAGAGTATGATGCATCTAATGATAGTTCCTTTGATGTAATAGGAAACACTGAGGGTAGAACAACATATTATCAACACGAAACAGGGACTGATCAAGTTAAAGGTGGAACTGTTACAGCTATTACAGCAAATATCGCATCTGGAGATTTTGATATAAGTCAAAGAAGAGGTTTAACTGGGCAGTCAACAGGTGTTGCAGATCTTAGAGGAGATGGCGAATTTATAATGAAGATAAGAAGATTCATACCTGATTTTATTTCACAAACAGGTAATACACAAATTACATTACAATTAAGAAATTTTCCCAACGATAGTCAAGCTAGCTCATCGTTAGGGCCATTTACAGTTTCATCATCTACACAAAAAGTAGACACACGTGCAAGAGCAAGAGCTATTGCATTAAAAGTAGAAAATACATCCTCAGCTCAAAGTTGGAAATTAGGAACTTTTAGATTAGACATACAACCGGATGGACGTAGATAATGGCAAAGATAGTACAAGTATTAACAAGACCTGCACCTGATTATGATTTAGGAACAGCAGAAGCACAAGTAAGAGATCTTGATGCAATTGTAGAAAAATTAAATACTACATTTCAACAAGAATTAAAAGATGAGGTAGAAGCATTTAACTTCTTTTTAAATTAATGGCTAATAGTTTTATAAATAAAAAAGTAGATTTAACTACAACCGATCTAACGACACTATACACAGTGCCTAATTTTAAGACAGCTGTTATAAAATCATTGTTAGTGTCCGAGGACGCCGGATCAGGGACCACGATAACTATAACTTTAGTAAATGCTAGCAGTGCTATATTTAATTTATTTAAAGATAAAGCAGTAGCATCTAAAGCAACAACAGAACTTTTAAATCAACCTCTTGTAATGGAGGAGGGTGAAGCTTTGAAAGTACAAGCTGCTGACGCAAACGAGCTGCACGTCATAGCCTCAATATTAGAAATACAGCCAAGAGAGGTAACAACATAATGATAGAAATAAAACCAACAAAAGTAGAAACAACATATAGACACAAGAAAACTGGAGAGCTTTTCAAAGAAAGAAAAGATTGGGAAGCTAAAGGTTATAAGCAAGAAGACATGGCACAAGATGTAAATGTCTTAATGCCTAGCCTTGATTTATTTGGAGAAACAAAATAAGATAGAACGATGGCCATAACTAGAGCACAACAAGTAAAACAAATGTTACGAAACGGCGGTATGTCTTTACAAGAAGCTAAAGACATGGCACCTAAGGGTGAGTTTCTTGCATATATAAATAATAAAGAAGCTAACATGTTAAAAAAAGCTGGTGGCTCTGGT
>Ga0209348_1000842_pt1 | contig 15393 bp, 16 predicted proteins | sample ETNvirenome_2_30_FD_184065 | JGI IMG/M metagenome (GOLD analysis project Ga0209348, IMG submission 184065) | Marine viral communities from the Pacific Ocean - ETNP_2_30 (SPAdes) (version 2) | ecosystem: Environmental > Aquatic > Marine > Oceanic | place: Pacific Ocean | collected 2013-06-22 | reverse complement strand
ATCTTGAACACATAAATAACTGGGATGAATATATTCTATATTATTATTATACTCTATTAGTAATCTTCTAGCTGGCGGCATTAATATATTTAATTATTTTAAATTCAAAATAATTAAATGTATTTTTAAATAATTTATGATGATGATGAATCATCATCACTTCCATTACCTCTTCTAGAATATTCTTTATGGACTGATAAACTATGCCCCATCTTCAAGGCATTTTCGATTTGTTGGTCTTTTGATAGAGTCATCGTCATTTTACTATAAGATCTACGTAGTGTATTGATGGTTATATGCATATCACAATATTTTTTAAAAGCTCTGATGACTTTTTTAGATAAAGTATTTGGATTCATTGGTTCACCATTAAACTCAAACAAAAATTTTTGATCTTTAGGAATAGCTTCATCCAGCTCTTTAGTAACATCTAATCTTTGCTGACCATATTTAGAAGCTGTTTTATAAACATTTATTAACATATGTGGTTTTTTACTTCTTACATAATAATTCATATTTTCATCTGTGGCTTTTGATTTTGAATCTACAATTTCCATTGGTGTATAATCGGCTCGAAGCGGCGGTAATTCTGTATATAAAAGATATATCAGTCTGGCTTCTGTTCCTTTAGGAAATTTTGGTTTACAAGCTTTAATATCGTCCCAACTAATATCATTTTTTCTTTCTTCTCCTTTATCTCTTCTTTCTGATTCACTTTCTTTTAATTTTTCAGTTTCCTTAAGTATATCTCTTAAAACTTTTTGAGTTACCATTTTTTTAAATTCTTCTGAAATTCTAGCAATGCTTAAGATACTCTGAAGATAAGCTAACTGGCTTGATTTATTTCCAGTAATACTAGGAACAACTTTTTTAATAATTGATTTAGGAAATGGTTTTGTTTCAAACAATCTGTTGATTCTTGACTTAAGTGTTCTTTTAGTGGCTTCAGCTAGTTCTGAATTGGATATTTCTGTCTTGATGTCTTCCATTTGTCTTTTTTATATATTACTATATATTTTTTTAAAAAAATATTTTTACGAATAAAAAATTATTTACAAATATATAAATGAGTATTCCAAAAAAATATTTACCTGATAGTTTAACAAAAGAAGATAAAGAGAAACAAAAAAAATCAATAGAGGAAGGCAAAGATCGTCCTAAAGTCGACTCTTTTAAAAGTAAAAGATCAAAGTGGGTTATTCAATTTGAAAAGAAATATGGAACTAATATTATGGATGATAACTTTATCATAAAAAATATTATTAGCAAAGAAGGTCTCAAACAGATCTTAGCTAAAGGAATGGCAGCTTATTATAGTAGTGGATCTAGACCCAACCAAACAAAAGAAAGTTGGAGTCGAGCCAGACTAGCTTCTGTCATACTTGATGGACCAGCTCGTAAAATAGACAAAAATATATGGGAAAAGTACAAAAAGGACAGCAAATAGACCGCTTAAAGACATTAAAAAGACAAAAAGACTATATAAAGACCATAAAATGACACTAAAAAGGGTTATTAGCCTATTCGCGCGAATCTGCTTCAAATGGCTTTTTCTATTGATTTAGGACAAAATAATGATATAAAGGACAAATATAAGACATTTATATCATTATTTTCTGTCATTTTTAAAATAAGGTTGTCATTGTTTAGTCATAATTACTTTTTTTTGTGATCTGGTTTAGCTCTGAAGGTATTTTTTTTATGTTTTCTCATATATTCGACCAAACCAGCAGGTAATTTTTTTACTTGAGCGGCTGTTGGTTCTTTTGATCTACCATTTTTCTTTTTTTTATCATCTTTATGTTCTGGCATCTTGTTTTATACTATAAGCAAGAAAAAAAATTAATATTAATTAATTTATTATATATTAATTAATATTAATTTTAATCTCCACATTTGTTCTAAATGAACTACATTTTGTTTCCAGTCTTCAGTGATATTTTTATTTTTGTTTAAAACTCTATTGGTGACGAGATATCGCCATCCCGAGTTATCCCGAGTTGGGCTTCACACCGCGTGGCGAGGGGTCCCAACTCGGGATAACTCGGGATTTTTTGGAACTCAGCTCCACGACCTTCTAAAAAAAAACTAAGACCAGTTCTGAAAACAGCTTTGAAAACTACGTCTATTAAACACAATTTCACAGTCTGAATGTTAAATTAATTAATTAATTAATTAATTAATAATTATTCTTCATCCATCTCTTTACATAACTCTTCAAACTCCAGTTTTAAATCTGAATCATCTGTTCTAATTATACGTGACGTTCTAAATATAGAGTTGTTTAGAATATCAATAGCACTTCTCATTTTGTTTAATTCTTCTTCTAATATTTTATTCTTGCGGCGAAGTTCATTAATCTCATCTATACGCTTTTGATATGATGATGGCATTTTTTAGCTTGATATTGCTGTAAAAAAAATAAAATATTTTTATCAATTTTTTTTCGTCTTTAATCGTACTCAAATACTAAACATACTTGAGCTTCGCTTTCATCATCCGCTAATTGAGCAGTTGTAACGGTCTCTACGCCGACTATTGCTATCTCTGTTCCTGCGTTTATTGTAATTGGCGTAGGCAATGTATAATTTGTAGAAGGAAATGTATTATTTAAAGCAGCATCCCATTTAAATAAATCAGGTCCTAATTGAGAAGCGACTCCGAAAACAGGGGAACTACCTGTTGGCACTGAATAAACTTTTACAGTCCAATTATCAGTCCCTTGACAAAGAAAAGGTAAAGTAGGAGCACCTAAGTATTTACACGTTATTTGTGTAAGCCTGCAAGTAAATGGAAATATCATCGTAGGCATTTGAGTTGCCGGTCCTACATTAGAAACCCATTCCATAAAATCGTAACCCACACCTGAAGATCCTTGAGAAAAAAGTCTATTGAATAATCCTGGGAGAACGAATCTCGTATTTGGTTTATTTGCATCTATTAATGATTGTACTTGAGTTTGATCTTGCAAAGGGGCTATTAAATTGCTGACTTGTTGAGATGCAGCAGCAATGGCTGCATTAGAACCTGCTATGGTTTGATATGATGTTAAATCTACAGCTGGTGATGAAACAGAAAAACTATTATTATTATCAAAAGGTGGCATTGTATATTATAATAATAATATAAAAAAATTATTTTATTTAACCTTTTAATCCACCTAGAACATTTGGAATATCTTGGTTATAAAATCCTGCAATAGGCATTACAGGACCATCCATTGGTTTATTAAAATCTGTTGCTAAACCAGGTTTCTGACCTCTAGAATAACCAGTACTCGGATACATATATGCATTTTTGTCTGATTCATATCTACCATAATGAACAGCTTCAGGACCGCCTCTGCAAGGTAAAACACCCCTCATAGGATTTGGTAGTGCGGAAGCTGATGACATTAAATCTTCTTTTGGTAAATCTAGTGGAATTAAATCTCTTAAACCTGGCGCTGGGTCTCTTATGTTATTATGCACGAATTTTTCAGTAGCTGAAGAAGAAGGAACTAAATCAAATGATGTAGGTTCACTGCTTCCTTTAAGTGGTCTTATGCCAGAAAAATATCCTGATGGGTTTAACATTATTTATATAATAAAATATATTTTATTTTTATTTTTTATTATAAAAATTTTATTAAAAAATGAAAAATGTTATTTTTAATATAACACCATAATTTATAAATCTGTAAAAAATATTTTATTTTTGACACCATTTATGGTATCATTGCACAACTTCGATTGCTCTGCCAACGCCCGCCCTTAATTCTGAAGTTACCTCGGCAAAAATGTTGACAACAGGATTGTCTAGATTTTTGGTCTCTAGAGTGATGTTTGCGGCAACACTACGAGTATCTAAACCACTAGCCAAGCGTCCAAAGTCTGAATCTGGCATACAGAACCGCATACATTGGACAAAGTATGAGTCTAAATATTGATTCATAGTTAAAGAATGATTGACATCATAATGATCTACAGAATTTTTAGATAAAGCATAAAATTCAGATGGATTGAGTTTGTAAGCGGGGATGCTAGCTCCATTTACTTGTAAAACGAAATCAGTCTCAGTTAGTAACTTAGCCGCTGCATCAGCACCTGTTGGTAGATGTGAAAATTGGAAATATTTTGAGATATATTTTTCGCAATTATTATTTAGACCAGCAGTACCACCAACGTCGTAGGTTGGACGACCAATATCTTGGGCTATATTTGCTAGAGCAGCCGGAGCATCTCCGATTTGACCTGCTGTAGCTCCATCTCCTCCTATGGCGGTAACAGCGCCCGCTAATTTGTAACCCGGCACTGCGTGAGGAGCACCTTTATTAGCGTATGTGCTAGATCTGTAAGTAATCCAAAGCCGATCTAAACTAGCTGAATTGACATTAATTTTTGTGTTGCCTGTGTGAAGATTTTGGAATGAGAAATAATTTTTGAATGGTAATGAAAGGTATCCAACTGAACTTAATCTTTGTTGAATTATTGAATCTAAAACTGAAGAGCTTAAACCTAAAACTTCGACTTGCATATTAATATTTGTTAATTGATAAATGGGACTAGCTGCATTAACATTACAAAAATTGTTAGCTCCAGTAGTTGATAGATTAACATTTTCAACACAGGGGCAGACGTTGTTTTCTGCTAAGGTTATTTCGACAGTTAGCTGGGGAAGTAAACCGAGATCTACGATGGATGGTTCTACAGTTCCTAAAAAGGACTCCCAAAAATCAATTACAAATTGGTCGTTCGATCCCGATTTATTGGCGGAAGCTCTGTAATCTTCAGCAGCATTAGCCGCTGATAACACAGCATTGTCAGCACCTAAACCATTGTGGTATGATTTTCTTCTAACGATCTCTGGATGGCTAGTAGCAGCGTCATTTTTTGAACCACAAAGGGCATCTTTGGCGTGACGTAAAACGTGATAATTGTCAAAGTTATTGGCTATTAGCACTCCACCACAGAAGATGGATATTCTAGATATTAAAGAGTCAATCTTATTTGGAAGACGACCCCCGTTAGAGGTCATACCTGCAGAAAAAGCCATACGTAAACTTTTGAGATTGACTAAACTATTTGAAGGTAGAGAAAATCTAATTATTTTGTTAGCGTCAGCGGTTTGATTGGTCTCAGGGAAGATCTTAAAGTGACTTACGGAGACACCCTGTAACCTCGACATAAAAAAACTTATATTACTGGGAAGCGACATTTTCTTTTATATTATATATAATATAAAAAAAATTCGTAAAATAAATAAGATCTATATAATTAATTTTAATATTTGGGTCTGCCGTAATCTTGCCAAATTAAAACATTTTGAGCTTCTCTGGCAGGCATAGCCATTCCTGGTGGTGCAGACTCCAATAATTTTGGATTTCTTACCTTAATCATTTCAACCTTAATTACTGCATCAAAGAATAAATTTCCATTTTGATTTTGGAGATGGCTTCTAACTTCTCCTGTTGTATCATCTTCTAAACCACTGGCTGTTCCTCTAGTTAGACTATCTGCGTGGAAAGGTCTTCCTAAAGGTCTATTGCGACCATCAGTTAAAAAAACTCTTAAAGTAGATAATTTTCTTTGTTGTAAATTAACAAAGTATTCATCACTTGAGCCTGTCTCAAAATTAATAAATTCAGTATTGCGGTGTATTTTTGCTAAAATGTTTGAATTTAATATTTCTTCTTCATATCTGTTTGTTCCAATACTTCCTGTTGGGTCACTTAATACAACTGATTCTAGACCATTTTGAGCTGCAGAACATCTTACGTATACATTCGGGTCCGTCATTCTCTGAGCTGGGAAAAAACCTTGTATCCTTACTGTATCGGTTGTTGGATTTGTAATTCTAAATGAGTTTTGAGTTGGAACTGGTATAGCACCATCTGCGGGACTTGGTTCGTCAATACCAATAGCACCAAAAAGAGCAAAGCTATCTCCCACTTGTCTAAAGCATTGAATAAAAACTTCACCATCTGGGAATCCGTGAACTGCATCAAATTTAAAAGTAATATCTATTAATCTGTCACTATTCTCATTTAATGGTTGATCAATAGCTGGTAATATAACATTATCAGCTTGAATAGTTGAGGTAGCAGTAGATGCTGCTACTAAAATAGGCTCGACGGCATCAGCAAATGCTTTTGCAATTTGACCTATGGTATTGTAATTACCACGTGGAATTGCTGCTAAAGTAGCTGATATATTACCTCCAACACTGGTTCTATTAGTTGTAACTCTGAATTTACAATTGTTTAAATTAACATTATAAATATTATTAAACATATTGAAATTCACTAGTGATAATCTTATAATTTCACCATCGCTGCATTGAATTGCATTACTACCAAGATGGACTAAATAATTATCACCAGTGTTTTGGCCATCTCCTACTATAGCGGCTTTTCCGCTGTCAATAAATAAATTGAAACTATTAACAATATTTTGACTTTCATATCGACTCGTCTGAAGACTCATTTATATTATTAGTAATATTTTTATTTTCAATTTTATTTATTAAACTATCTTTTGAATCTATAATTTCTAAATTATGACTTTCTCCGGGTTCGGCTACATATTTGCTAGGTATTGTATCTATATTTTTCATCATTATATCTAACTCTTCTTTTGGAGTATTTTTACAGATATCATAAACGTATTCGCTATACATAGCAGGAACATCAGGATATAATTCGTGCATTAGTTTTAAACATCTCTTTTTTTCTCCTAATTCATCTTCTGTATAATTAAAATGATTTTCTTGAGGCTTTTTATCATAACCAGGAACATTGACTTTATACATTTATAATATGTATATATATTTTTTTTGTCTTATTTTTACCTTATTATTTTTGTAATTTTAAGGTGCTGGGGCTGGGGCTGGGGCTTGTGAACTTTGACCTTGACCTTGAATTGCAAAACTGCCAACCATTGTTTGAGCGCCTTCAATTTTTGCCTGAGCTAATAAATTTTCTAATTCATTTTTTTGTTTAGGAGTAGGATTTTGTGTGAACAAATAATTTCTTACCTCTTCAGCTGTGATTTTATCTTGACCTAGACCTCCACCTTTATCAATATCATCAAATCGACCTGTAGACCGATAATGAGCCGATATAGCATCTCTAGTATCTTGTGGGAAAGCTGCAATAAATGCTTTTGCATTTGTTTGAAAATATTTAGCAATTGCTTGATTACCAGATTTAAAAGATTGTAATTGAACATTTCTGACTCGACCTGTCATTGAAAAATCTAATTGACTTGATACACCACTAGGTCCTGCTACAGACCCGCCTCCTGTTGGGGCTTGGCTTAAAATTGTGCTTGTACCAGCTGTAGGAGCTGATGTAGCAGGGGCTGCTGCTGCTGAAGGAGCCCCAGCTAGAGCAGCAGCAGTAGGTGCTACAGCTGGAACTGCTGCTGCATTTCTAAAACGAATATTTGCTAAGGCTTCTAAACTAACATTATCTGGTATATTTTTGCTTCCTACTAATTCTCTATAATTTACAATAGATCTCAAACCAGCTAGTTCACGGTTGTTGATAGATAAAATATTTGCAATGTTACGAAAATCGTTATCTGGGAATCTAGCAAATTCAATATAATCTCTGAATCCTTTCTCTTCTTTTATCCCTGTTAATTTGTGTTTTGGAAAAATTGTTATGGGTTGTAATAATTTGTATTGATCAGCAGGTAAAGGAAACATTTCTGGGCAATGTCTTTTTATACTTTCGTCACTTAAAACTCCTGTTCTAGCCATTTTATATTATTATATATTATTTTTATTTTTTATTTTTTTCAGTTATAATATATTCATTAAATTTTGATCGGAACATTGAAGGTTGATGTGGTTTTTTATGAAAATCAATAAACAAAAATGGATAGTTTTCACCATTCCCTATAGCTTTATTGTATACATTATAAAAAGTTTCTTCATCTATTTCTCCGGCTACTGACTCGTAAATATCTTTCATTTCATTTTGATCTTTAGTTTTAAATACTAATAAATTTGTACATTGATTTCGAATAACTTTATTCAGACCTCCTGTCTGACACTTATATGATTGTATTAGAAAAGCTAAACTTACACCAACAGCTCCACCTTCTTTCAATTGACCTATATGACGACTATACGTAGACAAAGCATTTAATTTTCTTGGTTTTGAATACAACATAGAACCAAGACAATCATCAAATAAAACAATAATCATAGGAGGTCTTCCATTATATTCGTGTTTAGGTTTCATAAAGTCTTTATTATCTCCAAAAAATAGAATTAAATCATTATCTTCTAAATGACCATCATCAGAGTTCATTGCTTTCATCATCTTATTATATCTTCTCATTTCATCACGATATCTCTCAAGGTCTTTAGCTTCATTTTCTATAATTTCTTTTATTTTATCAACTAATTTAGGACAATCTGGATCTTCAAATGTATGTTTAACATTTAATCGACTCATCAATTCTTTATTTGATTGCATAGTAGGAGATACTACAATACAGTAATCATATTTCATTTTTTCAATCATATTGGTTATTGCTGTTGTTTTACCACCGTTTCTTTTTGCCACAGCTATTGTTATCATATGGCTACGTGGCATATCGTCTGGTGTTTCGTATTCTCCACTATGGGATTTTGGGGGAATTATATCTAGTCCTTTTATTTTTTGAGTTTTCATCTTTTGTATTATATAAAGGAATTATTTTATCTTCATATACTAATAAATGAGTAATACAATTGTATGTCCAATTGAATGTATAAACAGAGATTTGATATGCGAATCTCCAGCTGACTTTTTAGAAAAGCACTCTACATTTGTACTAACAACATTAGGAGTGTTGAGCGGAGGTCTAACGGCCATTTTAACATATCTCTTAAGATCAAGATGTAAAAAAATTAAATGTTGTGGTTTAGAATGCGATCGAACTCCTATTCAATTAGATGAAACTCAAATTGAAATAACAAATAATACAGCCACAAGTGAAGCTAATACTTCAAATTCTACTACTGAAGAAAATGTTTAAATAAAATGTTATTTATTATTATAAAATGGATAGAGAAGCACACGAACACGCTATATTAGCTAAAGCCAGTTATGATTATTATCTTGAAAATCCAGAATTTGCCCAAAATGAACTATTAGAATATGGATTGAATGATCATATAATTGATGATAGTTTATCAGATGATCACAGTACTACTATAGTAAAACCAGATGGTTCTGCAGTTATTAGTTATAGGGGAACTCATTTTTCAGTTGATGATAGCATTAGTGATAATGATTTATTAGCTGATGGTTTAATATTTGCAGGATATCATAAAAATCCAATTATGAGATTTGGATTAAATGCAGTTACAAATTTGGTAGGAAGAGAAACACGATTTCAAAGAGCTGAAAATCATTACAAAAAAGTAAAAGAAATATATCCTGAAGTGACTTTAACAGGCCATAGTTTAGGCGGCACTATTGCCTCTTATGTAGGAAGAAGAAATAATGAAAAAACATATATGTATAATAAAGGCTCTTCTCCAATAATTGACCCTTTATTTTCATCAGGTAAAAAAATAGAAGGTCATAAGCACTATACTACAGGAACTGATCCTATTTCATTAGGTGCTCAATACGATCCACAAGATGAATTAATACGTATACCTGTTGATGAAAAAAAAGACTATCTTACTCATTCTCTCAACTATTTTTTACCTAAAAGAGTTGGCAGACGAGTTAAAGATGAAAAAGGTAAAGAAAATATTATATTATCTTCAGAGCCTGATTATTTGATGCCAATCAGATTATCTGATGGTCGTAAAGTTACTTTTTGTCAATTATATCCAAATGATGAGCTATGTGGTGGAGAAGGCTCCTAAGCAGATGCATAAACTTGACCTCCAGACATCGTTTCACCTCCAGTATTTAAATTTTTTATTTGATTATCTGTAAAAGTTGTTTCAGGTTGTAAATTTGGATTTTCATCTCTGAATTCTTGTTGAAGCTCTCCAGAGTTAGCTTGTCCTAAGTCTTGAGTGCTAACAGTTCCATCTTCATTTGTTTCTCTTACAACTCGTTCTAAAGAACCATCTGGATTTTGTTGATAACCAGTTGTTGGGACACCAGTTTGAGTCGGAGCATTACCAGCAGTTCCATTCAAATGATTTGTATTTTGACCGTGAACATCTATCGGGTTATTTGGATCTTGTAATCTTCTTCCTGGCATTAGAGTACTTAAAGGATGATAATCTATTTTATTATTTTTATATAAATTTGTTGCATCAAATGTTAAAAGCGGTGTGCTGTAAGCTGTTGTTTGTTGAGAAATTAATATATTATAAGCTTCTACTTTAGAAGCATAATTATTGGCTTCATTTTGAATATGGGCTGCTAAAGCTTGATTATATGCATTTGTTCGTTTTTCAAATGTATTATTCATTTGAGATACCATTCTAGCATATTCCATTCGTGCCTCTATTAAAAATTCAGGTGTAAATTTAGATCTATATGTACTACTAATAGTTTCATCTGGTGTTGTTGGAACATTTGGATTGATAGTATACGTTCTTGTTCTTGGATTATAAATATAATAATCTTGTCTGTAACCGGCCAATTGGAGATCATCTTGTAAATGTATAAAATCTAATTCACCCTGAGCTGTTAGTTGCGGTTCTGTATAAGTTTGTATTTTATTAAAATCAGCATCGCTTCCTTTTTGAATTTCAGAGAGATAATCAGTATATTGCTGTAAAGTCATACCAGCTCTACTGGCTTGTATAATTTGACTATCTGTTGGTCTCCATTTGCTAATATCTGTTGGGTCCGCAGTTTGTAAAAAGGCACTATCAATATCATAAAAACCTAAATCTGATATTTTTGTTTCTTCAGCTATTAAATCTTTGGCTTGAGAAACTACTTCAGTCATTTCTTTAGTCTGATTAAATTGAATTTCTTTGTATCTTCTTGCTTGTTGAGCTGGATCTTTTCCAAGAGCTTGTAATTCAATTAATTCAGGTATAGTTACTCTTAAAGCACCTGCCGAGCTTTGCATTCCAGCTACATAAGTATAATATTTATCTCTGAAAGTAGCATCATATCTTGAAGCTATTTGTATATTTTCAGGTTGTTTTTCTAAAGTTGTTTCACCTCCACTGGTAATATAATCATTAATAATTTGCTCTTCTGCATCTTGTGATACAGCTAATCTGTATCTATCTAAAAATGTATTATCTAACATAGCATTTTGCATAACTCTATCATCAAAATCAAATACTAATTTTCTTTCATTATTCCATCCATCTATCAATTGTTGTTGGCTATCTACCATTAATTGATGGTGATAATTGGCACTACTTACACTCATTTGGACTGATAAGTCTGCTTGAGATTGCCAAATTTCTCCACATTTGTCAGTCATAAATTTTATTTCATCGCTAGTCAAAGCTCCTTTTGTATCTTGGCTTCGTAAATCACATCTTTCGCCAACAGGGCAGAGCCGTTCAATTACGGCGTGGGTGATATATTGCTGATATAAATCATTAATTCTTTTATTATCCTCTGTTGGTTCTATATTAGCTTTAACGGCTTGAGGCTGGGGCCCATCTGAAAATGTGTTTCTTACATTTGTGCTAAACTCGTCCCAACTATCATTACCAACTCCCATTTTATCGTATTCTTGTTGACCGTATTTTTGTTTGAATTTATTTAATGCATTATCAAGATTGTAATTTGATTCAGGTAAAAGACTAATTAATACTTGTCTTTCAAAATTGACATCATTAAATTTTCGTATTTCTTTAGCTCTTTCTTCTCTTTGGATTCTTTCATTTTCATCTTCTTCGTGACCTGACATCCACCCAAGAAGAGTTCCGATACTACTCATACCAGCCATCACTGCTAAAGCTAAATACGACATTCCGAATGTTTCAGGAGCTAGAGCCGTGGCTACTGCGGCTCCTCCTACCAATATACCACTTGTAATACCAGAGCTAGCAGCATTGGCTTCGGCGTGATTCATTCCATTTTTAGTAAAAACTTGATTCAACCACATATCAACTGGGACCGTAGCTAAACCAATTAGACCTGATTTTCCTGCTCCTTTTAGACCCGCACTAAGAGCTCTTGAAGCCACTCGTTCGCCTACTTGTTCTGCAGTATCAGTGGCAATCGTCATTCCAGCTTTTCTTGCTGCATATTGTCCCAAGCTTCTACCACCAATTGCTAAAAATCTTGCACCAACATCAGCACTAGCAGATGAAACAAAAGCTGTCGTATACGGGTCTACGTGTGCCCCTCCCATTAGTTTTGAAACACCATAGCCAATTGCGTATCCACCTCCCATAGATGCTACTGAAGTTCCAGCTAATCCTCCTCGTGATTCACTAGCAGCCGCTAATCGTCTAGATAAAGTTGGTCTTCCAACCATTTCATCTACTTCATCTAGAACCTCAAATGGTCTATCTTCTTGTATTACATTATATTGTTGTCTAGCTCTCAATCCTGAAACTCTACTAGCAAAACTCATTCTATTTGGATCTACTGGTTCAGGTATACCTTGTTCTACTTCTAAAGGTCCATCTCTGAATGGTTGTTCTTCTTGAACTAAACCTTCTTCAATATCAAAATCAGGCATATCAATACCAACATTTGAAGCTGTTCTTCTATTTAATCTAACATAATTTGAATTAAATTGCGAAGCTAATTGTCGTGACATATTTGTTCTTACTGATGAAGATGTTTCCGATAAAGTTCTAGCTAGTGCACGCATATTTTCTTGAGCTTCTACGGCTCTATTAGTTGCGAAGGTAGTAGCTCTGGCTCTGGTCTGTTCTAACATTCTAGCTCCAGCTCCTACCCTTCTTGTTGGATTTAATAATCTTGCATCTACATCATAATCGGCTGGATTTTGGAAAGCCATTTCTTCATCAGCAGGAAAAGCTGTGGTTCCACGTGGCGGTGGTAATCGATCTTGTCTAATTTCAGGTATATTTTCTCTATCTGAAAATTCTCCTAGAAAGTCTGTTGGATTGTCAAATAAATCTTGTCTTGATCTAGGTAACAAATTTTGACGACCACCTACTAATCTTCTTCTCAATCCTCCTGAACTAGTTCCTACTCTAGATATACCTTCTTCATATAATGAAGAGGATGGTCTTAATAAAGTTTCTTCTTCTAATAAATTACTAGGGATTCTAGTAGGCATTCTATGAAATTCTTGGATAGCGGGATTTTGTGCTCTAAACAATAATAATTCATTACGACCAGTTCCAAAAAATTGTTCTGGTAATATATAAGGAGAATCTTGTGGATAAATTTCAGAATTTAAAATTTGTTGAGTTACTCCAGGCATATTACTAGGCGATATGGATGGAGGGTCTCCAGCTATTCGACGAGGTCTGAACCGTCTAGGAATTGTATTTCCTGGAGCAAATGGGTCAAATTTTTCACCAGGTTCAGGAGGAGTTGGTGGTGGATCAGGTTTATTTTCTGGTTTAAATTCTTTTCTATCTAGTATACCGCACTCTGGTAATCGTTTTTGTTCTTTTATATTATCAGGACATCGTTTCCCGTCCTTATCAAATTTTGCTCTGAATTGTTGAGGCATTTACTTTATAATATCTAAACATTATATTTTTGTTTAAAAAGTTTTATATTTTCTTTTAGAGACGTCGAATCACCCCAAAGCAAATGATAAGCCAGAGCTCCTGGTGTATCTGCTTCTTGATCTTTTTCTTTATCGTGCCTTTTGCGATATCGTTCTCTTTGGTCCTTATCTTTTTTAAGAGTGTAATCGTCCATTGGTTTTCCATCTTTTACTGCTCCAAAATGAACCTTTTTCCTTTCGCTTTCAGAGCATTTCGTTTCTCCATCACATTTACAAAAGGTAGCCACATATTTTTTATCTTTTTTATCGCTTTTTTTTACACTTAATAGTTTCATTTATAATATACAAAGTAAAAAAAATTGTATATTATAATTTATCTTCTTTTTGGCATTGTGAAATTACCAGAAAACATATTGTTATAAAAACTTGATATTTCCATCTGTTCTCGTGTTAGTCTCCTTTCAGGAGGAGGTTCAGGCGGTTGTTCAGGTTGTTGTGGTTTAGTTTCTTCTTTTTTCTCTTCCTTTGCAATTTGTCGTTTTGATTTATTTCTTTTTACAAAGATTACATTTTGTTGATTTTCAAATTCATCACTATCATCACTATCTTGTTCTACAATAACAACTTGTTGCTTCTTTTTAGGTTTGTTTTTTTTAACTACTTTTTTGATAATTTCAGGTTCAGGCTCTAGTTCATCTTCTCCTAAACCATTTTCTTCTCCCAAATCTATCTCTGTTTCTCCAATCATTTCCTTTTCCTTTTTAGGTGGTTCTTTTTTAGTTTCTTTTCTAGATGATTCCATTTTTTCGAGTTCTGCTCTCATCTTATCTTCTTTATTTTTACGTCTTACTTCGAGGGCTTTTTGTCTGGCTAGGGCTAGTTTATTAGCCCTTTCTTCACTAAATGTTTTTTTTTCATCATTGTCTTCAGTGACAGTCATCGCTTTTCTATATATATAGAAAAATAAATTTCTATATTTCTATCCTTAAATTAAATTAAAAAAGCGTCCAAGATTGATTGATTAGAAAATATCTAAATATCCATTTCTTGCCCGTGATTTTGAATAGTTTGTATATATTGAAAAATTTTTTTTTTCTTAGGGGACTTTTCCAATTTTATGGGCAAGAAATGGATATTTAGATATTTTTTTATCCTGAACAAAATTAATCAAAGAAATTAAAATTATTGCATTTTTTCTCTTTTTCTAGTTTAGCTTTTGATTGCATAGATTCACATAAATCATTTTCATCATAATCTATTTTCTCACCATATTCACCATTTTTAAATATACCTTTCCATCCTACAATGCCATCTTGGCTATTTTGTTTATCAAGTCTCCATTCATTTTTCTCATAATCATATATTTTTACATTTGAAACTTTTTTTTGTTCTCTGTAGCTCTTTCTAACTAGAACATTTGTCATCAGATCATTTCTAAATCTTTTTTCATTATATTTTCTTTTTTCTTCTTTAGTTGCATTCAACATAAAGTCACTCCTTTTATACATTTCATAAGCCTGTTTTGTTGTTAAGAAATATTTATATGGTTGTTCAGGACCTTCATATAATTGAAATTGTTCTTGAAACCAATTAGCAAAATCATCTTCATTTTGTAAATAACCAATAGCTGCTTCTCTTGTGCATTTAGGTACATATAAATCCAATGATTGAGCATTCGTGGTGATATACTTGAAGAATGCACAATAATGTTTTTCTTTAAATTCAGGATACTTTAGTTCATTTTTTCTTGGTAAATAATACGGAGCACATTTATTTTCTGCATTTTCACACATATCACGTTGATCAGGATCAG
>Ga0209348_1000841_pt1 | contig 15402 bp, 7 predicted proteins | sample ETNvirenome_2_30_FD_184065 | JGI IMG/M metagenome (GOLD analysis project Ga0209348, IMG submission 184065) | Marine viral communities from the Pacific Ocean - ETNP_2_30 (SPAdes) (version 2) | ecosystem: Environmental > Aquatic > Marine > Oceanic | place: Pacific Ocean | collected 2013-06-22 | reverse complement strand
TAATAATAGTGTAGCCACTTAAATGTGGTTACACTTTATTTTAAATAAAAAAATATGTCAGTAAACGTAAATACAGTTTATCAAAGAGTTTTAGCTATAGCTAATAAAGAGCAAAGAGGTTATATAACACCTCAAGAGTTTAATTTATTTGCTAATCAAGCTCAGATGGACATATTTGAGCAGTATTTTTACGATATTAATCAGTTTAACAGAGCACCCGGTAATGATACTGAATACTCTAATATGTTAGACTTGTTAAATGAAAAAATAGCTATATTTCAAAAATATTTACAAGACGTTAGCATGTCAGGGTCTATAGGTACAATACCTGCCGATGTATATAGACTAGGTGCTGTGCAATATGTTGGAGACACTTACCCTATTGAAATAGATGAGGTTAGACTTAATGATGTTATAGATTTAGAAAAATCACCTTTAACTAGAGCCACTACATCTAGACCTTATTACATAAGACTTACAAAAACAACCATAAAAATATATCCATCTACATTAGCTAACTCAAGTAGTATAGTGTGTAACTATGTAGATAAACCTACAACAGCTTCTTTTGATTACATAGTAGTTAATGGAGAGCCTTTATATAACTCAACAAATTCTGTAAATTTTGAGTTACATGAATCAGAGGAAACAGAACTTGTATTAAAAATATTAGCATTAGCTGGTGTGTCAATAGAAGATCCTCAGTTATATCAAATAGCAACTGGAGAAGAAGTTAAAAAATTACAACAAGAAAAAGTATAATAGATGGGATTATTAGGTACAACAACTGAACAAGCTTATTATAGTCAAAGTCAAACATTTACAGGAGATGGGTCTGGTAGTTCTGGTACAGTAGCTTTTACGTTAACCACAGCATTTTTCCCGACCTTACCTACAGCTGAAACTCAATTTGACGTTTTTATTAATGGTGTTCAAATATCTAGCTCTAATTATAGTTATTCATCACCAACATTAACTTTTTCAAGTTCAGGTGTAAATGCAGACGTTCAGGCTACAAATGGTGCACCATTATCTGGTTTAACTGTTTTAGTAAAAGAAAATCAATCATCAGAAGCTTTTGGTGGTTATCAGTTTATAAGTCTTGATGATATTATAAGTAACTTTATAGTATCTTATGTTGGTAGTGAAAAAATAATAAATAGAGTTCGAAGAGCAGATGTTGCTTTTCATGCTCAAAGAGCATTGCAAGAATTTAGTTACGACACTTTTAAATGTAAAAAAACATTTGAAGCAGAAGTGCCACCAACATTAAAATTACCACTACCTCAAGATTATGTAAATAGAGTTAAATTTAGTTTTATTGAAAGAGATTCTGGAGTTGAAAGACCACTTTATCCTACAAGAACTTCAAGTAATCCTAGGTCAATACTACAAGATAATAACTATAATTTTTTATTTGATGGTACGACAGGTGCTTCGCTTGAGTCTGCAGAATCAACTTCTTGGAGTAGGTATAAAAATTCAAACTTAACACCAGACAAAAATACTGTTAATGATTTAAGTACAGTTGATGATCAGGTAGACCTTTTAATAGGTAGGAGATATGGAATAAATCCAGAAACTGCTCAAGTAAATGGTTTTTATTATATAGATGAGTTAAGAGGTAATATACATTTTAGCTCAAACATTAATGGTCAGTCTGTAGTATTAAAATATATTAGTGATAGTTTAGGTACAGATGCCGAAATGATTGTACATAAATTTGCTGAAGAAGCAATGTATAAGTATTTAGCTCATGCCATACTATCTACTAAAGCTAATGTCCCAGAATATTTAGTTGCTAGATTTAAAAGAGAAAAGTTTACCGCTACAAGAACAGCTAAATTAAGATTGTCTAATCTTAAATTAGAAGAGTTAACTCAAGTAATGAGAGGTAAAGCGAAACAAATAAAACATTAAAATATGCCGGATATAAAACATCACTTTCGTGCAGGTCGAATGAATAAAGATCTGGATGAAAGACTAGTCCCTAATGGTGAATATAGAGATGCTCAGAATATTGAAATAGTTACTTCTGAAGGATCTAATGTTGGCTCTGTACAAAATGTTTTAGGTAATAGTTTAAAAGATGGGAGAACTTATGATGAAAATCAAAATGCTTTAACTCTTTGGGGTAGTAACTCATCTTCAATAAAAGATTTAACAAATCCTGAATGTATAGGCTATGTTGTTGATGAGCAAAACAATAAAATATATTGGTTCATAGCTTCTGGAGAAACTATAACTGCCTCAGTAAATGATTCTAGTGCTAATGATGGTGGAACTGAAATTGTTTTAGATAGTCAATCAGGCACTGTAAAGGAGGGTATGATTGTAACAGGGGGTGGTGTTGTTGGTAAAACTTTTGTTACAGGGGTAGATGGTAATACCATATCTGTATCTAACGGAGTTTACCTTACAGATGACACTTTGTTAATATTTAAATCAACTGTTAGTTGCATAGCCGAATATGATACAGTAACAGGTGTGGTTGCACCTATTTTAGTTGATAAAAACAATATATTAAATTTTAGTTCTAGCTATTATATTACTGGAGCTAATATTTTAAATGGTTTGCTTTTATTTACAGACAATCAAACTGAACCTAAGAAAGTAATCATCTCTGATTTTAAAGCTGGATCTAGCACTTTTGACTCACACACTCAAATAAATAATACAGATTTTATTGAAAAAGATATTACATTAATTAGAATGCATCCTTTAAATGCACCTACATTAACAATGTCTATTTCTGAAAGAACACTAAGTAATAGAGGTCTTGAGTCAGGTTCAGCTGTATTTACAAGACAAAATTTTTACGATACTAGCACTAGTGAAGTTAAAACTTCAGGAACACAAATAAGTTTAAATTTTGACCCACTAGGTAATTTTATAAAAGATGATATATTAAAATTAAAACACACTAAAATAGATGATTCTGATTCTATTGTTTATGAAATTTTTGTAAAAGTAAAAATATTAACAAACTCTACAGTTATAGACCTTGAAGAAATTGATGCAGCAACATTTAGTGCTGCTTGTATTATACAATCAATACCTTCAGATTTGCCAGATTTGGGTGAAGTTTCTTGGCAGGTAACACTTCAAGAAAAGAAACCTATATTTCAAGAAAGGTTTGTAAGGTTTGCCTATAGATGGAAATACAAAGATAATCAATACTCTGCATTCTCCCCTTTTTCTAAAGTAGCATTTTTACCCGGAGAGTTTAATTATAACAACTTAAACGCTTACAATAGTGGTATGTCTAATAATTTAAGGACACTAACTATATCTGGGTTTGACACTCAGCCCCATGACGTTTCTGAAGTAGAAATATTATTAAAAGAATCTAATATTGATGCTGTATATGTAGTAGATAAGTTAAGGAATAATGAAACTTCCTACAATGTGCTAAATGAAAATATTAGATTTATAGTAGAGTCTAATCAAATACTTAGACCATACGACAATGTTCCTAAAAAAGCTAAAGCACAAGAAGTTAGTGGAAGTAGAGTCATATATGCTAATTACTATCAAGGTTATGATACTTTAAAAACTAACATACCTAAAATAGAAGCAAGCGTTGAGCAATCCCCTACAGACGTATCAACAACAGCAATAGCAAATCCAAGAAAAAGTGGGCAACATAATTTATTTACATTAACTCAATCAAATTCTAAAATACAAGCAGGGATGAAAGTTACCTCTCAAGATGGTACTTTCCAATCTGAAGATAATTATTTTGTTACTTCTATTTCAGATCAATTGTTAGAAATAGCTAAAAGAAAAGTTGAGTCATCTAATGAAGTTGTAGAAACCGAACAAAAAACAATATCTGAACAAATACTGTTAAATTTTACACAATCAAAGATAGCTAATGAAACAGTAAAATCACTTAGAAATTATCAATTAGGGGCAACTTATTCTGACGCTTTTGGCAGGGAATCCCCTGTTTTTTCTTCTATAAACTCATCTATTTATTTAGATAAAAAATTTAGTAATACAAAAAACATTTTAACTGGTGAACTCAAAAACTCACCTCCAGATTGGGCAACACATTTTAAATTATTTGTAAAAGAGACCTCTAGTGAATATTACAATATGGCTCTTGATAGATTTTATTTTGCTCAAGATGGTAATGTTTGGTTATCGTTCCCTTCTGCTGAAAGAAATAAAATTACTGAGGATACTTTTTTACTTTTAAAGAAAAAACACGACAAAGATGAGCCAGTTATTGAAGACGCTAGATATAAAGTTTTAGATATATCTAATGAAGCACCTAGATTTATTTCTACAGAAACCATAGCTGCCGGCAAAGCTTCTTGTATAATTAAAGATAATCCTCCAGAAGTGGGTAGTATATTTTTTAAATTTTCAGGTCCAAGTCCTCAAGAAAATCTAGATTTTGCTACAGCTTTTAAATCTCAAAATCAAATACAAATTACAACAGATGTAGATGGGGCTTTTGCTGATCAAAATACTAGCAAAAGATATACAATAAAATCTGGAGGTTCTAGTAATGAAAATGTATATGAAGTTATACTTGAGGATCCTATAGATCCAGAGGATAGTAATGTATTTAAAGAAGTTACTTCGACTATAAAACAGTCAATAACAGCAGTAGCAATTAGTAACTCAACTACAGTAAATTTAAGTGCAATAAATTCTGAAATAGAAGATGGAATGTTTGTTAGAGGAAATGGCATAACTTCGAACGATGTTACCGTATCAAGTGGTGGAGGAACCGCAACTTTAACTTTATCTTCAGCACAAACAATACCTGCAAGCACAGAGTTAACTTTTGATAAAATTACAGATCAAGTGGCTTTCGGTAAAGAAGTAAATATTACAATATTTACAAAAGAAATAAGAGATAAAGCAGAGTTTTTCGGTAGATTTTTTGTAAAGGTAAAAAGAGATCTTATTCTTGATAATAATGTTATAAATTCTTTTAACGGTTTAGAAAGTACATTTGAACAAATAGCAAAACAAGAATTTTTACAAGAGCTTGCAAATGATTACACTCATAGGTCAGACAAAGACAATGAAGAAACTTACACTCAAGATGCAGCTTGGACTGACAACACAAGAGTTAGTAAAAACAGTAAAAGACCTTCTGATCGAAAGGCTAACATTTCTAAAACAATTGATCAAACTCATCCATCAAATAATAAGGATAGTTTTTCTTTTTATTGGTCAGCAATTGGAACAGAAGATAGGGATGAAGATGATTTAAGTCAAAATATTAATTTTTTTATTAGTCAAATAACAAAAAGAGGTACTTTAATTAGGTTTAGTAATGGCTTTGGCACAAAAGGAGACATATATCAAGTTACTGGAAGTAGTTTTATAGCAGAATTTAGAACTTCTGATAGTAGTATACAGAAAAAACCTTACGGTAAAAGAAGGTTGTATACAATACAAATTGTTAATTATATTTCTGGAGCAAAGACTTACACAGATGTTTTTGATCATGCAATAGATACTAATTCTACGGGAGGTAATGGAAGAATAAACAGTATCTCTATAATTGAAGAGAATGTCGCTGTAGGAGATGCCACAATATCTTCTGATAATCCAGCTATATTTGAAACAGAACCCACTAGTCTTGAGGGTTTAGATATTTACTATGAGTCTAGTAATTCATTACCTATAATTAAACCGGGTATGAAAGTTACAGGTGATGGCATAAACACTGTTATTTCTGCAACTAAAGATTCAACTGATCAAATTGGTAATCAAGTTACTTTAACTGCAGATCTAAGTAGTAGCATCACTGAAGGTATGTTTATGACAGGTGTTGGTGTACCTAAGAACACTACTGTAAAATCTGTTAGTGGTACAACTGTTACATTAACTAAGTCTGCTACTTATGAAAATGATATTGCTTTAACATTTTCTACAGTAAACTTTGTAAATTCTGTTGAAGATGGTGATAAATTTAACTTACTTAACAATGTAGCTACTGATATACCTGTAGATACAGTATTAACTTTTACAGATGAAAATGATTTATACAGCTTCACAGCTAAAACAACATTTAATGAAGGGTCTGATGATATACCTTCAGGTCAAAAAGTTGTCACACTAGCAACAAATCAAGTTCATGGTCAGCCCATAGAATTAAACTTTTTTAATGCTTTTTCTTTTGGTAATGGTGTTGAGTCTAATAGGATAAAAGATGATTTTAATACAGCTTTTATAGACAGGGGAGTTGTAGTTTCTACTACTCTAGATGCTGAATATAAGGAAGAAAATAAAGAAAATGGATTTATATTTTCAGGTATATTTAACTCAACATCTGGTGTTAATGAACTTAACCAGTTTATACAAGCTTTACCTATAACTAAAGATATTAATCCCATATATGGGTCTATACAGAAAATACATGTTAGAGAAACAGACTTAATAACTTTTTGTGAAGATAAAGTATTAAAAGTTTTAGCTAATAAAGACGCTTTATTTAACGCTGACGGTAATGTTAATTTAACTGCAAGTACAAATGTATTAGGTCAAGCGATTGGGTATGTAGGTGAGTATGGTATATCTAAAAATCCAGAATCTTTTTCTTCACATGGATTTAGAATATATTTTGCAGATAAAGCTAGAGGTGCTGTTTTAAGGCTATCTAGAGATGGGTTAACGCTAATATCTGAAAAAGGTATGTCAGACTTTTTTGGTGATAATTTAGCTGCATCTTCTACCATATTAGGTACTTATAATGAGGATAAAGGAGCTTATAATATTACTTTAAATAATCAAACATTAAGTTTTGATGAAAGAGTTGATGGGTGGACTAGTTTTAAGTCTTTTATACCTGAAGCTGGACTGTCTATAAACAATAAGTATTATACTTTTAAAAATGGTGATTTATACTCTCATGATAACACCACAAGAAATACTTTTTATGAAACTAAATCTCAAGTAGCATCTGCTGTTTCTAATTCAACATCTGTTACTTTAAGTAAGGCAAATTCTAACATAGAAGTAGATATGTTGGTTTCAGGTTCAGGAATTTCAGGAGAAGTAACTGTATCTGCTATAAGTGGCACTTCTTTGACATTATCTTCTGCTCAAACAATAGCCCAATATGTCAACCTTAGTTTTGTTAAATCTCATCAATCATCAATAAATGTTTTATTAAATGATTTTTCTACAAGTGTAAAAAGTTTTAAAACACTAAATTATGAAGGTAGTGATTCTAGAAAATATACTTACAGTGGATCAATAAGTGGGACAACCATAGGAGCAGGGACTACGTTAAAAGTTTTAGAAAAAACTGGATACACGCCAACACAAATATCTACTTTAACGGAAACAGAGACAAAAGGGTGGTATGCAAACTCTATAACTACAGATCAGCAAACTGGTAGTGTTCGATTTTTTAAAGAAAAAGAAAACTTTAAGTTTAATAAAATATTAGGTGATACCACAACATCATCGAATATAGATACAAAGGAACTGTCTGTACAAGGATTAGGTGTACCTGCTTCAATAAGTACATCTGGTAATGATAATTTTATATTAACAGTACAACCTAGTATTTCGTTAAGTAATTTTACAATAAGTGATAATGTGACATTTTCACTTCAAAGCGGTGTAGATATTGGCAGCAGTAAAACAGCTGTATTTACAATAACTCCAAACACTGGCTATGTTATATCAGCGAGTCAAGTTAGCACAAGTAGTTTACCGACTGGTATATCAAGTGCAGCAACTCCTGTTGATACAGGAACTGCAGGCACTATAGGTAATACTGTAACTGTTACTTTTAACATGTTAAGTACACATGATATAAGCTCTGCGTCAACTTTAACACCAACAATTACAGTATCTCCACTATCTAAAGCAAAGTATAATGTTGTTGGAGTTTTAAATACAGATGAAAAAAATACTACAGGTTCTTCATTGTTTAATTCTGGATATAGTGCATCTGGTGATTATTTTGTCCATTCAAATGTAAATGGTGAGGTTGTTAATAGTACAAAAGTAACTTTAGATGCAGCAAATAGTCTTATATCTACAGGTATGATTGTTATTGGATCTGGAATCCCACTAGGTACAACTGTTTCTGCTATAAGTAGCACTACCCTAACCTTATCAGTTGCAGCTAATATACCAAATGATACATTATTAAAGTTTGGTAAAGAAATTATATCTAAAACTTTTACTGCAGATGATGGTTTTGCTTTTGCAAAAAAACCTACTCTTGATGTTATTAATCAAGATGAAAATAGTATTAGTGAATACTCTAGCAGCAGTGATTATAAAACTGCATCTGCTACAAAAACAGGGAGTCATACTGTAGCATCAACTACATTTGTTGTAGATGATGTAACAGATATTGCAACAACCATGCTTGTTACTGGTGAGGGGATATCCTCAGTTACAAAAGTTACTGCAATAAATTCAGGAACTAAAACAATAACAGTAGATAATCCTGTATTAATAACATCAGGAACTTTATTATTTTTTAACCCTACAGTTGTTGTTTTTAAGGTTTATTATGTTTTTAGTTCAAATAACCCTATAACAGATAAATTACTAATAACAGCAAGAGCAAGTAAAGGATTCTTAGACAAAGATGATGAAATCACAGAGTTACAAATGTCAACTCAAAACATACCTATTACTGGTGAAACAAGAGAAATAAAAGTGGTTGGAAGAAGAGGTGCTAAATTTATATTAGAAGAATTTACAGAAGGTACAGTTAGTAGTGTATCAGGATATACCGTAACACTAAGTGAGACAAATAATACAATATCTTCAGGAATGACAGTAACTAATGGTGGCACAGGCATAGGTAAGGTAGAGTCTTATAATGGTGCTGTTGTAACTTTAGACACACCAGTAGTAGCTGTGGCTAACGATGTATTAAAGTTTAGATATGAACATAACGGTAATAGTTTTACATCAGATTTAACTAACCCAGATGACTCTACAATATTAACTATACCATCAAATGGTATTAGAACTCTTAATAGAGTTTATGACAAGTCTGTAAATACAAAAGTATTTAAGTATAGAGTTGTAGCTTCAAGTCCTACAGCATTATCCACTTCTTTTGTTGGTGACAATCCTACAACTGTCTCTCAGTTTGCAGATGTTACTTTTGCTATTGAACCCTTTGCTTTAGAAAGTCAAAAATCTTCTTTTGTAGTAGCAACAGCAAAAGTTGCTGGTGCAACGAGTAGTTCAACATCTGTAAGTGTAGATAACAAATCTGGTGCTGTAACGGAATCTATAACTGTTGGTAATTTTGTTTCTGGAACAGGGGTTGTTGAAGGCACTACAGTAAGTGCTGTTGCAAGTCAAGATGCAACTTCAGCGAGTTTAACATTATCAGTTGCACAAAGTTTAGGTGATAATGTAGATTTAACATTTTCTGATGCAGAATTAGGTAATACAAATGTAGTGTCTATAACTAAGAATGCAAGTAAAAGCGATCAAAGTGTAGACTTACTATTTTCTTTTGCTATAAAAGTAGCTGCTAATAGTAAATTAATAGAAATTAAAAAACCTAGCTTTTTAGATTTTCAATACTCCACAGTTACTAACAAAGTAAAAAAATTGCATGATCCAACTAATTTAGCTAGTGGAGGTTGCACTGTTGTTGTAGAATTTACAAATACAATAAATCAAACTGCCCTTGTTGCAGGAACAGCTATTACAGGTATGGTTGTAAAAACACAAAACAAAAGAGATTCTTCTAAACCAAGTTTGCCAGATGGTATTTATTTAAAATCATTTGAACCAACAGGATTATCTCATGTTAACAGACTAACTATAGCTCACGATACTAAATCTGTCACAGAATTAGCTAATTCAATACAATTAGGTGATGAGTTATCTTTTAGTGCTCCGTATGGTTATAATTTATCATTTATACATCTTGATGGGGTTATGACGGATAGCAATGGAACTGAAATAGTTAGTACAAAATCTATTGTTAATGGAAATACCTCTTCTAGCACTTCAGTTGCTCTTGCAGAAGCAAATACTGACATTACAACTGGTATGAGAGTTTCTAGTAATACCATAGCTGATAGTGATAATATCACAGTTTCTACTATTGCAACAGACTCAATATCAGGAGAAATGACATTAACATTATCTAGTAGTGTAAGTTTAAAAGATAGTGAAGAATTAACTTTATTCACTGATTCTGCTAGTAGTACAGTGGGTAGTGGTCAGACGTATGTTGTATCTGGCAATATTCAATTTAATAAATTTGGAACTGTAAGTTTAACATCTAAATTTTTATTTGATGATTTTGTAAAAGTTGTAAAATTAACTGATTATACTACAAGAAATACTTATGCAAAAGGAGAGCTTAATTTTATAATAGATCCAATAAACTCATTATATAGTGGTCAAGGAAAACTAACAACAAAATTCCCAACTATTTCGATATCTAAAGAAGGTGGTACAGTAAATCAACCATATATTCTTTATGTGGGTAAAGGTACAGATACTAGTCTTGATGGGATACCTGATACAAACTCTAGTTCTAATATTTTAACTGATGATGATACAGAACTTGACTTTGTATTACAAGTTATTTTCCCAAAAGATCCTACCTATAAAAACTTTTATAACCTTCATATAACAGCTTTACCAAACCAATTGTTTGATAATTTTAGTGCAGGAGATGAAGGTGGATCTGCTGGGGTTTATAAAAACTCAGATATTAGAGAATATATGATTGCACCTCCGGGTTTAGTATCTACGTTTAATGTTTTTGAGTTTGATTTTTCTTGTAAGGTAAATAAAACTGGTGGCTTAACTGTAAATCAAAATAATTTAAGTATTAGTTTTAAAGTAATTATGAGTAATACTGCAAGAATAGTTCATCCTAGGTTTGGTCCGGGAGCTATAACTCCTACAGAAACAACAGAAGAGGATAATAGTGCATTCCCAACTGATTTTATTACAAGGAGAAGAGCACAACAAAATCACATGTATGGGACAGATTTAGAATAATAAAACATGGCAACATCATTAGTATTAACATTTGCAAATCCAGTAAACAAAACACTTCAAATAGGTGATACGGTATACTATTGCACTATCACAAATGGGGTGACAGATACACCAACAGAGGTTGGGAGCATAACCGCCTTCACGAATACGACTGTAACATGTAGTATAGATGCATCGGCAAGTACATCTGGATTAGCAAGTAAGTTCTACTTTTTTGCAAAAGATAATAAAGCTAATCTATCTTCGCTAGTAGGTTACTATGCGGAGGTAGAAATGAAGAACGCATCTACAAGTGAAGTTGAACTGTATCAACTAGGTTCAGAGATAGTTGAGAGTAGTAAATCGTAGGTAAAATATGTAATAATTTAATTAAATGAAAGAAAAAAAATCTTTAACTATAGTAGGAGATTTAAATCTAGAGGGTTTAGCAATAATTAAAAATAAAAAAGAATTTAGAAAAAAAACTGATGAGTTATACGAGGAAGGTAAGGAGTTGGGTATTTGGGTTGAAGGAGATGAATTAGAAAAAATAAATCCTTTAAAACACACTTTTATGGGTGGGTGTTATATTAGAGAGTTGTTTATGCCTAAAAATCAATTAGTTATAACTAAAATACACAAACAAGATAACCCATTTTTTATAATGAAAGGACATTTTAGTATTTTGACTGAAGATGGAGTTTCTCACATAAAAGCACCATATCATGGATTAACTAAGGTTGGTACTAGAAGAATTATGTATGTTCACAAAGATACTGTTTTTATAACAGTGCATTCAATGAAAAAAACTACAGTTAAAAAAGCTGAAGAACAAATATTTGCAGAAGACTTTAATGATCCTATTATAACAGAGGAAGATTTAAATATATTAAGAAACAAAAAATAAAAAAATATGTCAGGACTAGTAGCAGGAGCAATAATAGCCGGAACTGGAGTAGCAGGTAAATTAATTTCAGGTCTTTCTGGTGGTAAAAAAAGAAGAGCAGAGCAAAGAGCAGCACAAGATGCTTTTGACACTCAAATGCAAAGATTTTCAAGCTTTGACATAACCAACCCCTATGCTAATATAACAAATCCAGCTGCTAATTTATCCACTCCAGCAGCAAATTTAGCTAATCCAGCAGCCAACTTAACTAATTTTGCAGCAGGTTTGCAAAATACAGCAGTTGGTGCACAAAATTTTGCATCTCAAATGGAGAACACTGCAGAAGATTTAACTGTAGATCAAAGAGCAGCACAGTTTCAAGCTCAACAACAACAGCAAGGATTATCAAATGTTTTAGCTGGTGCAAGAGGTGCAGCAGGTAGTAGTGGTATAGCTGCTTTAGCACAAAGTTTAGCAGGTCAACAAAGTCAAAACTTACAAGCAGCATCAGCATCTATTGGTCAGCAAGAAGCTGAAAATAGAAGGATTGCTGCACAACAAGGTGCACAAATACAACAAGCTATAGCAGCTGAATCAACAGCTAATCAAGCTAGAGCAATTGATCAAGCATCTCAAAATCAAATACTTTCGGCTCAAATGGGTAGTACAAATCAATTAGCTGGAGTTGATATAGCACAACAAAATCAAATACTTGCAGCACAACAAGCTCAAGCTAATCAGCAGTTTGGTGCTCAAATGGGATTTGACGCTCAAAGACTTTCAGCAGAAGGTGCCGCACAGCAACAGCAAATGCAGCTAGACCAAATAGGCACACAGTTGTCTTTTGCTGCAAATAGAAAAGCTTCTGCAGACCAAGCTAGAGCACAAGCAAGACAAAATGCAGTTAGTGCTTTTGGGGATTTAACAGGTCTTGGAACATCTATGATTCCATCAGATAGAAGATTAAAGAAAAATATAAAATTAATTAAAAAATCACCTAAAGGATATAATGTATATAGTTTTGAATACAAAAACAAAAAATATGGAGAAGGTGTTTTTCAAGGAGTAATGGCTGATGAGGTACCTAAAGAGTTTACTATTGAAAACTCTGAAGGTTATAATGAAGTTTATTATTCAAAATTAGATGTAGAATTTAAAAGAATAGGGATATGGCAATAGATCCAACTTTAGTAAAAAGCGTAGCTAGAGCTTACGAATATCAAAATTTTGTTCCTGTAATAGAAGATGTTGGTTTAACTAAGATTGGTGAAAAACTTGCAAAAGGTAGACAGGCAAGAAAAATAAAAGAGGATAATATTCAGAAAGAAGTTAAATCATATTTAGACAATTATCCTCCAGATATACCTATAAGTAAAATACCAGAGAAGTATAGATCAGATATTCAAAAGTTTCTTTTTGAACAAAAGAAAATTTATAGTGATGCTGTTAAAGCAAGGGTAAATATGACAGCAGGTAGTGATGAATATCAGGAGCAAACAGATATAATGAACGGTTCATTACAGTCTGTTAACAATTTAAAAAATCAATGGAATGCTTTTGGTCAAGGTAAAGAAGAAAACTTAGGTGATATAGATAATAAAACTTATTCAGCGGCAAACAATAGTGATAACATAGGACTATTAGCTTCTGTTTACACAGACAAACTTGATGTTTCTATATCTGGTGATGGAGATCTTTCTTTTTTAACAGGAGAAGGTCAGTCTTTTAAATTAAACGACATAGAACAACCTTTCTTAAAAGCTAAAAAAGAAGCAGACTTTATACAAGGTAAAATGCTTGATGTTTATAAAAGCGGTGTTAAGCTTGATGGTGAAAGCGTAAACTTTTTAATGAAGCAGATAGAAGGTAGTATGGATAATATTGATGTTGTTAAGTCTTTAGCCTTAGACAACATGATAGCTAATGTTGAACTTTATGATGGTAGTGAAGAAATATTTCAAAGACTAGAGAGTGATGATGATCAAGTTAGGGCACAAGCAGGTCAGGAGTTAAGGAGTCAGCTATTAGATAAATATAGAAATGTTATACTCTCTCAATCTCAAAGAGGTTATGCTGCTAAAAATCCTGTTAAACCAAAACCACCAACAACAATGGAAGCGTTCGGTGCAAAAGCAAAAATGTTTGATCCATTATTAAGTAATATTGAAGATAAAAAATTAGGTCCAGCAGTAAAATCAGATTTGCAAAAAAAATTAAACATGCAAATATTACGTTATTCTGATTACTATGCTGAATATGATCAAGAAACTAATTCATTTATGTTGTTTGATAAAAATGAAAAACAAGATTTTCAAGATGAAGGAGCTAGTTATCCTGCAACTGCAAATGGTATAATTACAATGTTAGAAGAGATTGACTCAAGTAGATTATAAAATATGTCAAACGGAAGTAACACAAATTGGTATGATAAATACAGAACAGGTGGAGAAATAAACACTCAACCTCAAGGTATACAAAATCAATCTCAAGGAGTAGGGGCTTGGTATGATAAGTATAGACAACCAATAGTAACAGATTTTGAACAAGAAGAAAAAGAACAGGAAGAACTAACTACTTTTCAATCTATACAAAATTCATTTTCTAATTTATTTGAACAAATTGGTGATGTAGGTGAATTTTATGGAGGTAGACTTGGATTAGAAACTGGTGCTGGTCAATCTGCTGACATAGCGTCAAGAGCTTTGTTTTCTGGTATTTTTGGTGCTAATGAATCTTTTACCAATGAAATATTATCATCTCTAGATGCTTATGAAAAAGAAAAAGCTGAAACAAAACGGACTAAAGGTGTACTTGAAAGTCTAGAAAAAGGTGACATAGGTGGTGCTTTTGCAGGTGCTGTAAATGCCATAACAAATGGTATTGGTAGTGCAGTTTACGGTGCTAGTACATTTGGTCTTGGTTTTTTATCAGATTATGCAGCAGAAAATTACATAGAGTTTAATAAGTTAAAAGCTCAAAATTTAAATAAAAAATTTGATGATTTAGTTAGAGAGGGTGAAGCTGATGTAGCAGTCCCTTTAGGTATAGCTGCTGTACAATCAGGCTTAGAAGCATTTGCTTTAGGTAAAGTTTTAAAAGTTGTTGGTGGTAAAGGTGGCATGAATCCATTGAGTAGTTTTGGTAAAGAATTAGCTACAAAAGCATTATATAGTAAACCTGCTAGAACTACATTAAGTATATTAGGTACTGGATCTACAGAATTTATAACAGAGATTAGTCAATATGCTGCTGAAGAGGTTAATAAGGAACTAGGTAGAGTTGCTGGTACAGATGAAGAAGCTAATTTAAAAGATACTATAATAGATGCAATAACTAGTCAAGAAGGTTTAGAAAATGGTATACAAGGATTTATAGGTGCATCAGGTATGGCTGGTGGTAGCTATTCAGCTAGAGCGGTACAAGAGACAAGGAGGGTAATATCTCCGGGAGATATAGAAGAGGATATGATAAGAATATCACTTCTTGAAAGTAAATTAGAAAACACTAAAGATAAAACCGCTAAAGAAGGTATAAGGGAAAATCTTAAACAAGCT
>Ga0209348_1000840_pt1 | contig 15403 bp, 12 predicted proteins | sample ETNvirenome_2_30_FD_184065 | JGI IMG/M metagenome (GOLD analysis project Ga0209348, IMG submission 184065) | Marine viral communities from the Pacific Ocean - ETNP_2_30 (SPAdes) (version 2) | ecosystem: Environmental > Aquatic > Marine > Oceanic | place: Pacific Ocean | collected 2013-06-22 | reverse complement strand
CCACGAGGCCATTTTATCCTAAACTCCGTGTTCTCTTCAAGATCTTTTTCCATGATCTTAATTTTAGTGTCCGCTATGTTTAGGCGCTCTACAATTTGGAAATAGCCCATGGTGCCCAAGGCAACAATAACTATCAAACTGACAACCGTCTTCATCGGCATCTGTACAGCTTGTTCTTCTCCGATTTTTAGCGCCATAAACTACCTGTTGAATCTAGACACGATCCAGTTCCAGACAGCTTTTATTTTAGCCCAGATTTTTTTAATCATGTTTTTTCTCCTCAATTTCGTAGAAGAACTTATCAGTGTCTTCTGTTTTCCATTGACTTGTGTTTTCTACGTTCCATTCAGATGTTTGCACTTTCCAGTCAGGCACATTATTTTTAACAGTAAACGAAGGGATATCCCATATGCATCTATTGTTAGGTTGTGCTGCATAGTTCCCGTCGTCGAGAGCTATGATGTGAGCGCATTTATGCTCGTGCGGTATCTCTGAATGATCCGTATCTAGGATATTACTTTCAGGGTGGGCAAAGTCAACCGTAAATAAGTATTTACCGTGGTGCCATTTCTTGTCTTTCCCTATGTATTTACCAGCTTGTGCTTCTAAAATATCCCAAGAATGCACAGCAGGATAATAACTAAAACAATTCCATAGCTGTAACTCATCAAGCCTACGTCTAGGAACGTCTTGCGGTTTAAAGCCTCTTTGAATGAACGCAGATATCGGGAGACGATAGAAGATAGCTCCATTTTCCATAATACAATGAAAAAGGATACTACGCCCTGTAATAGCCGAAAGGCCAAAGATAATACAGTCTTCAACTTCTCCATGATGTTTCTTAAGGTCATAGAGATACTCCCTTCTGATCTGTGCGTATTCCGGTGGTATGTTTGCATTTAAGTAAGCCATAATTTATAATCATTTTGCACTACCCCAACTACTACCCTTTTTATAACTTACTTTATTTTTTATGAGTAACGGAATAGCTTCCTCCATAGTTTGTTTTACTACATTAGCTTCATTATCATCTTTTATAGAAATACACAACTCGTCATGTATTTGTATATGTGGTAAAATACCTTTTTCATATAAATCCACCATGGCTTTTTTTGTCATGTCTGCTGCAGATCCTTGTATCAATCTGTTTAGAGCTTTGTATGTAAAAGCTGGTTGATAATGAAACTCAAACTGATCCATAAAATTTGGTTCAGGGTTTTCCCACATTTGTCTATACTCTAATTCAAATCTTTCTTTAGCCTGTTGTTTCGTGAGCAAATCTACTTTATCATATCGTTGTAGTTCCGAGTTCCATGTTTTGTTTTTCGTCTCCCATTTATTAAATCTACAGAATCTATCGTGCAGTGTGAATAATAATTCATTCTCGGTTGCAAAAGAAGATATCTCTTCCGATAGTTTTTTAACAAACGGAACTCTGTGGTGATATTCTTCAAACAATGTTTTAGCTTCACTGTCATTTAGGTTCAGTTCTTTCTTTAATTTTATTTTACCCATGCCGTAGAAAAGACCCAAATTGATCGTCTTTGCTTGTCGTCTTTCTATCCCTGCCATGTCTGCTACAATCTTGTGAAAGTCTGCCTCTGTATCTTCATATAACTCTTTTAGTTTTTCTAATTTCTCTTTTGTCTCCGGTGGTACAGCATCGTGATTCTTTAATATCTTTATTGCATAGTGAACCACTATTCGAGGTTCTTGTTGTGAATAGTCAAAGCTTCCCCATGTGTGACCTTCTTCTGGTAAAAACATTTCTCTCATCTTCTTACCAATAAAACCTCTTGCAGGTATCTGCTGTAAGTTTGGATTAGACATACTAAATCTACCTGTAACTGTTCCTCCTTGATCTGATCTAATTTGATTAATGTCTGCGTGTATTCTACCTTTGTGTACAAAGTTTAGTAATCCTTCTACAAAAGCATTCTTTGCTTTGTCACACTCTCTAGCCTTGGCTATCATTCTTAAAAATCTATTCTTGTGTGTTACTAAATAATTCTTTGGAAGTTGTGGCATTCCAGATTTGGGAGTCTTTTTATAGTCTGTAATTTTTTGTTGGTCTAATAAATTTTTTATTGATGCTGCTGCCCATATCTCCACATCAATACCTGTTCTTGCTTTTATTATTTTAATTAAATTATCTCTTCTTTTTTCTAGAAACTTACCAAACTGCTCTGCTTTTTGGACATCAATTCTAACGCCTTTAAACTTCATGTCAACTAAACAAGGGAATAATTTTGTTTCTAAATTAAATATTTTCCTACACGTTTTGTCTTTTTGTTGATATAATACTTCGTCTAATTTTTTATTAAATATCTCCCACAGACTGTAAGTTAATCTAACATCTTGTTCTGCATAATCTTTTACAACAGAGTAAGGTAGTTTATCCATATTACTCATGGGATCTTTAACACCATACGCTGCTGCTTTTTCTTGAAGATCATATTTATATTTAGAATCTTTTAAATAGTCTTTACTGATAGCATCTAAAGAATACCTCATTCTTGTTTCATCTAATACAGATGCTGCTATCATGGTATCTAATAATTCTCCTTGAGGCATTTGTCCTGTTACTGCTCTTATCCAACACACGTCGTACATTGCATTGTGGAAAACTTTTTTTATATTTTTATTTTGGAATATTTTTTGGTTGAGAAAGTTCCAGGTAAACTTCGGATCTAGGTTGCCTGTCATTGCATGTGCGATGGGAAAGTAGAAGGTCTGATTTTTTGTGGCTACCGCAATACCACAAACAAAACCCTCTCCTCTGATGGCCCCTGATCCGTGTTTTTTTAGCCCTGGATCGTAAGTCTCTAAGTCGATGGCTACTGTATCTACGCCTTTCAGATCTAACTCAATTAGTTCTGGTACAGTACACATTATTTATAGTCTCTCTCTATTATCATTTCGATATAATGTATGGCTTTCTCAAGATCTTTTCTCTTTCCTTTGAGACGATGCCTCATTACGTACTTAATAACACAGCCCTCCGCAAAAAGCAACTCATTGTCATTTATAAATTTACTCGGCTGAATTTTAAAATTACGATAGTGAGATCCTGCGATTTGTTTTTTAAAAGGATCTTTAAATTGTGCTGCCACGTCTCTCTCCTAGTTTATATTTATCAGATGATTGTACAGTCCAGTAGTCTATTCGACCTCGACTGTATGCTACAAATTTTAATCGTAGCTGTGTAAAGTATTCTTCTACTCTTGTTCTTGTTTCGTCCACAATAACATTATCAAACGTTGTCCCTTTTACTTCGTGTATATTTCCATATTTTACTCTAACGTCTCCCTCTAGATCAGCCCCTTTGTGTAATGCATTATCTATGTATTTAAGTCTCTCTGGATCTACTTTTGTTCTTATCAAAGAAAAGTCTGTTTGATCTTTAGTGTTATCTTTTAAATAATTTTTAGAGATAAGTTGATCTATGGTGTAGTCTTGTTTTACCCAATCTTTAAATGGATCTGTGTTCTTACCCTTACCTCTCACAACCACGATACTCCCTATGTAATCCCAAAAATCTTTTATTTGTTTAAGAGGCATAGGTTCTCCTGCGATAAAATTAGGCCATACCTTATGACATCTTAACTCTTTATTAGATACGTAAGCTGTGTTTTTTATATGTGCAAATTGTATACCGTTTCTTTTAAAAAACTGTCTTACCTTTACATCTGTGGGAGTGCCACGATAAGTAAACAAAAAAGTTTCTTTTGTTGTTTCTATTTTTTCTAAAAGTTTATCTAAACCATAAGAGGGTCTATCCCAACTAGGTATTTGATACGCTTCACCTATAATATTTTTTGCTGGTTTCCAAACTCTTGTATACCCATAATGATCCCATATAGGTTTTATAATCTCTTTACATTTTGTATTGATAGTTAGACCACAACGATACCCTTGTTCTAATTGTTCTGCATCTTTAGATAAAGTGTGGAAGTAATCTGCATCAGAGCCTGCAAACTCAAATATGGTTTGATCAGCATCACCTATCCAATAAACTTCTTTTGCATGGGTCGATAGTTTTTCTAGAACTATTCTTTGTGAGGCGTTACTATCCTGAGCTTCATCTACAATCAAAACATCTATCTCTGGTGCTTTTGCTTTATCAATAAACTTTTGAAGCATTTCATTATAGTCAGCTAATTTATATTCCTCTAAATAATCATAGTAAGTTTTAGCCATGTCAATTAAAGTATCTTTCTTATAAGGTTTGAATGCCTCTGTATTATTTTCAGTTTCCTCCCAGTGATCCTCTAGACTACGAGCATGACCATGAGCCCCATCTATAAATTTTAAGAAAGGATGACTTCTACTATCAATATCTTTACTAGTTATTTTCTTTGCTAGTTTAAAGTCTCCGTTTAATTCACAACACGCTTCATAATCTGTATAACCCCAGAGTTCTCTTCTGTCTTGCATTCTTTGTTTACAATAAGAATGAATGGTTGATATTTTACCTTTGAACGATTTCTTTGTTAGTCCTTTTTCTTTTACTTCTTTTAAACTTAAAATGTTATCTCTAATCTCATCTGCAGCTACATTGGTGTGTGATAAAACTAGAATATTAGAGTGTGAATATTTGTTTAGAAGTTCTACATATTTATTGGTTAACCACATACTTGTTTTACCTGTGCCTGGTGGACCTGATATAAACTTAGGAGTCATTTGTAATCTCCTTTACTTCTTCTGTTTCCCCTTCAAGAATAAGATCTCTCTCATCATATCTAAAATTATCTATTCTCCAAGACACACAGGATCTGCCGTCATGTTTTCCATTTATTCTTCTAGCTTTTAATATCTTTTGACAGTCAATAACTAGATCTGTTCTGTTTTTAAATGCTCTCTTTCTTTCTAAGAAGTCTTCAAATCCATTTAAACTAAATTCTAGATAATTTTTTTCTACGTTTTGAAATGGACTACCATGAGAAGCTAGTTTAGATTTGTCTTCATAAACTGTTTCTTCTAATAAGTATTGTCTAAATAATTTTTTAAAACGATAGGATTCATCTGCTTCTGCTACATATAATTTTGATTTCTCTCTTTCTTCAAACTTTCTTTTCATTGTCTTTTCAAACTCAACTGGTTTCATTTTAGGTAACCACACTTGTGCTTTACTAATCACTGCATCGTAAAAAGCTTTTTGGTTCATGAGCGTTGGTCCGTCTATCTGGACTTCTTTTTCTTGTAGAATACCGTTAACTTTTGTTTTAACTTTTACAAAGTATCTATCACTACCATACTCAATAATCTGTGTTACAGCTGCTGCACCTTCTGTTGTTTCGTGATTGACACCAACCCATCTAAAAAGCTCTGCGATTGTTTTTTGTGAACAACCTACTATTTCTGCTAGTGTGGGTATACCAAGTTTTCTTTGTGCTTTTTTAACACTGGTGCCTTTTGATTTTCTTTTTTCTGCCTCTTCATCATTTGATTCAACAGCTATATTGTAAACAAACTCATTAATATCTTTTTCTGACCAATCTGTGTGAGTAGATAGTACACCGGCAATAGCTGTGCAGTATTGATCTCTCTTACCTTGTCCACCGTATAAAATACTTAGTGCTGTAGATAAGGCAACTTTACGTAAATCTTTATTAAGATCTCCAGGGTATTGATTCATCCCCGTAAATTTTTCCCATGCTACATATTCATTAGCTTTACTATGTTTTGATTTTGGTACGATGGTATAACATGTTGGACCATTTCTTATTTCACAAAGAGTTCCTCCGTGCGGAAAATGTTTGTAATGACTTTCTAATTCTTTAGGTAATGCAAATTGTTTGAAATCTAATTTACCTCTCCACCAATAGTGACTTGTTGGATTAGTAGGTCTGCCTGATATGGCTCCACATGATACGATATATTTGCCTATAAATCTTTTTACTAAATCATTATCAATATCAAAGTCTACATCATCATCTAATCGTAAAGCTATTTCACAATGAGAATATTTTTGTGCCCACTCCTGCTCTGATATTTTAAAACTTGCATCACTCCAACTCTTAACTATGGGTGTGCCCTTTAAACAAGGGATAATAACCTTGTCTAGATTTATCCAATCTTTAAATGTATTCGGTGCTTGACTATCAACTTTGTCCATAACTTTCTTGTCTTGGGGGCGACTCCAGTCTCCCATTGTCGCCCCACATTCCCATCGACATGAGAACTTATAAATTGATGTCCTGTCTTTTAGCCTTAGTATCAGACTCGTGTTTAGCTTCGATAGCACCTTTGGCTACATTTGAACCAAAGTCTTTTGCTATTTTGTAAACACCAGGATCGTTGATAGGGCCAACTCTTGCTACATCCCAACCAAACCATGTTCCTTTGTCGTTAGACTGTTGAACAGTTTTTAGTTTATAAATGTGGCTATATGTTGGCGGTGTGAACATTCCGTTCTTACCTTGCATTTTTAAACCCATCATCATTGAGTTCCATTTTCTACTCACTTTTAATTGAGTAGCTTTCATAGATATCAATGCTGTTGTTGGGCTTTTACCAAGTACAACTACGAAGTGACTAGCTGTGTTTTCAAGATAGTTACCATTTGCTAATCTATCTTTATTAAACTTGTCCCTTGTAGTTTTAGGTAAGTCATCTCCAGCTTCATATATTTTTACTGGAGCTCCTTGGCTCTCACCTCTATCTTGCCATTCGATATACTGTCTTTTGTAGTGTACCGGAACGACATCTATCCCCTTTTCGCCATCATAAACTTCGTTTGTTACTGTGTTTATGATCATGCCAGGTTCTGCCCCCTTGACATGTTTAGCATCCCTCTTGTTACATTCAGGAGATAGTTGACCCAAGACTTTTAAGAACGGTAACGCAAGATCATCTTGCGTCATGTTCAAGCCTTGGCCTGCATCAGCTTCGAAGTTTAGTTCGGCTAATGCACCATTTGCTTTGTTTGTTACATTGCTCATGTTTATTGTTTCCTTTTTATTGTTGTCTTATTTCCAACGAATACGTTGAAAAGTTCCGTCGGCATGTCTTTTCCTGCCTCGATACGCTCACGGACTAGCGCTTTTAGAGTCATGGGTTCGACCTTCAGCTTTTGCTTAGGTTCTAAACCCTGACCCTTTGCAAGTTCGGCATAATCAGCCGCCTTGTTATCCTCGTTACGACCGAACGATACGGATATCTCATTTTTGATTATATCGCCCAGGCCATTCTCACGAAGCCAGTTAAACGCCGCTTCTTTATTTGCTTGTGTTATAGTGGCGCTGTAGTTTGTCTTAACTTCAACAGACGATCCGTCTGCAAGTTTTAAAGAAGATAAACCCATTTCAGATAGCATCGTCGGTATTATCTCACCCGATAAATACTCTAAATGTTTTTTCTTCTCTTTGATTTGTTTCTCATCTAGTTCGATGGCTTTCTCAACTGCTTGCAGTTCTTTTATCTTATCTGCAAGTTTATTAATATTGGTTGTTCTATCCAATACCTGTTCTTGATCTTTTTCAAAATCGATCGTGTTCATTGTTCTTTGCTCCTGTTCCGTAAACATCAATCTCTATTGGGTAGTATCTTTTTTCTTGTCTATCCCATTTCAAGAGATTGAATCTACCATTTGTTGTTTCTGATATCAAACAGCAGACTACACCTATTATAGCAGGGTCACCTGTTAATAACAAGTAGTCTGTTGGTCTGAAATCTCTTAAAAGATTTTTCAGTTTCATTATCAGTGGTCCAGGTGAAAAGATCATTTGTGATCTTTCATCTAACAAAAATTCTAGTTTGCCATATTCGGCTGCGCCCATAATATTAAATTTAGGACGGCCTTCTCTTGTGCCTGCAATTTCTTGCACGACATAAACTTTAGGCACTCTATCTTTTTTTGCCTCTGAATAATTTATACTTTCTTTATCTTTCATACTTGACTATTTAGTATAATCCTATATGTATGTCAATAGAAAGATGAAATATAAATTTAAGACTACGCCGTATGCACACCAACTTACTGCTTTAGAAAAATCTTGGCACAAAGATACGTTTGCATATTTCATGGAAATGGGAACTGGCAAAACGAAAGTTCTAATTGATAACCTAGCTATGCTTTATGATAAAGGTAAAGTAGATGGTGCACTAATAGTGGCACCTAAAGGTGTTGTGGGTACGTGGTACAACCAAGAGTTACCAACACACTTACCGGATCATATTGAAAATGTGACCGTTTTGTGGCGAGCTAACATTAATAAGAAACAACAAGATAAACTAGACCAACTGTTCAAAACGGGTCAAGACTTACATATTCTTGTTATGAATGTAGAGGCTTTCAGTACAGATAAAGGTAGAAACTTTGCAGCTAAATTTTTAAGATCACATAAATCTTTAATGGCTATTGATGAAAGCACTACAATAAAAAATCCAAAAGCAAAGAGAACAAAAAATATTTTATCACTAGCAGAACTTACGCGTTATAGAAGAATCATGACAGGTTCACCCGTTACTAGAAACCCATTAGATTTATATACACAATGTTATTTTCTAGATCCTTTTCATTTAAATCACACATCTTATTATTCTTTTAGAAACAGGTATGCAGTTATGAAAAGTGCAAATATATCTGGTCGTTCTATTAACCTTGTGGTTGGGTACCAAAACTTATCTGAATTATCAGACAAGTTAAAACCTTTTTCATACAGAGTTTTAAAAGATGATTGTTTAGATTTACCTGATAAAGTTTATATGAAACGACAAGTAGATCTTACCCCCGAACAAATACGACTATACAGACAAATGAAACAAGAGGCACTAGCTACACTAAATGGTAAGACAGTTACAACAGTTACAGCGCTTACACAGATTATGCGATTACAACAGATAACCTGTGGGCACTTTGTTGCTGATGATGGTACGACACAAAATATTAAACACAATAGAATGTCAGAACTTATGGACATACTAGAAGAAGTAGAAGGCAAAGCTATTATATGGGCACACTGGCAGAGAGATGTAGAGTTAATTACAGCTGCGATCGAGAAGCAGTATGGTCCGGGATCCGTGGTCCATTATTACGGCAAAACGTTACCTGAACAACGAGACTATGCGATACGTAATTTTAAAGAGAACGATAAGGTTAGATTCTTCGTAGGCACACCAGCAACGGGTGGATATGGTATTACACTCACTCAAGCAAGCACCGTAATTTATTATTCTAATGGATATGATCTTGAAAAAAGAATGCAATCAGAAGACAGAGCACACAGAATAGGGCAAACGAAAAAAGTGACATATATAGATCTTATAGCAGAAGATACCGTAGATACAAAAATTGTAAAGTCTCTACGTAAGAAAATAGATATCGCTTCAAAGGTTATGGGCGAAGAGCTCAAGGCTTGGATTTAAGCTATAAATCTTTCTAGTAAAAGTATGGCAACGGACCCCACCGCTGCTAAAAGAACCCAATAGATTTTGTCTATCTTGCCACCCAATTTGTGAATACCACCATGCATGTGGTTAATATCTTTTTTAACACCCTTGATGTGTCCATACAGGGATACGATGTGTTCTCTAGTTGTTTTAGGTTCAATAGCCATTATTGTATGTTAAGTCCTAAGTCTCTTAAAATTTTTAATTTTTCAGCGGTTGGCAGACTACCAAAATTATTTGGCATTGTCGATTGATTTTGTTGTGGTTCTGTTAAATTAGGAGCAACAGGCGGAGGAGTCGCAGTAACTCCTACTTGAGTATTCGTTATAGGTTCTCCTAAAGGATCGATCTCTTCTGGTTCATCAAAGTCAGGGATGTTAACCTCTCCAGTCGCCAGACTTACTCTTCTGTTTTGTCTTATGATTTCATTAATAAAAGGTCTTGCCTCAATATATGGGTTAGGTATTTGTTCATCACTATCTTTATTAAGATCTTTTGTTATTTGTGACATTCTTTTTTTAAAAAATACTGTAGGTCTTTTTGGTGTATATGTCCCTTTTATAAGTTCATTAAAGACATCAGAACTAACACCTCTTCTTTTCACTCTAGCTTTTATTCTGTTGTTGCTCATACCTAATGCTTTTGCCGCTTGAATATCTAAATACATTTCTTTTAAAGTTTCAAATCTTCTTTGCTCTGAATATTTGTAAGTGTTTAAAAGTTTTTCTGGACTTATTCTGCCGCCCTTTAACAAAGGTGCTGTAAATAAATTATCTGCATCTTTTAATCCTCTAACAAAGCTAGTAGTTTTATAAATTAAACCACGGTCAGGGTCTACTTTTTGGACTCTAAATCCTGCAAGTCCTTTTAGTTCATCTTCTAAATCAAAAGTTCTACCATAAGTATCTTTTTTTCCAGCTAAAGTGTCTGAGATTCTTTGAAACTGAGCTATAGAACCGGGTTCAAAAGCTTTAGCAACATGTAAAACTCCTTTTCCTATTTTAGTAAAAGTGTCATCTGCAGGCGACCATATTCTTTTACCTCCTAATCCAACACCTCTTCTAAAAGTAGAATCGATAAACGCCTCTGTAAAAATAGATTCGGACACAAATGGTTTAGATAAATCTTTTACAGCTTCAATAGTTCCAGCTCCTAGCGCCTCCATTAAAGAAGACTCTGTTGCCTCTCCTTTTGACATTTCATTTAAAATTGCATTGAAAGGCCTTAATAAAGTGTCATAAGCGTTAGAATAACTGTAATCTACATATTTTAAAAATCCATTTTCATCTCTTCCAACTGGTAATAGTGTGGAGTTTCTAGACCAAGGTGGAACAAATCTTCTCAAACCATCCATCTCTTCTTCAGTAACATCATTCTTAGATTTAAAGAAAGCAGTTAAACCATAAGGTAAAGCTGTTGTTGTAAATCCTAAACTAAATAGTCTCTTGTGTCCTATTTTAGCTATGTCTGGTAAACCACTTTTCATTTCTTTTATTGATTGTTCAAACACGTTGTTACCAGTTCTAATAACTTCTATTGGAAAAGCGATAAAGTTTCCAAACGGAGAGAGTCTTAATGTTCTTCCCAATCTTCCAATGTAAGCATAATTAGGAACGTTGTTTCTTACAATATTAGCTGCAACTTCGTTGTACATGTCTTTGTAAGAACTTAAAAATTGATTAGTGCTTGAATCATAATCTCTTACTAGAGATTTTCTTAAAAATTCTCTAACTTGCGTTCCATACTTTTTTCCATCTTTTGTAATTGTTGCTAGAGTTGCAGCATCTCCCGCTAAAACTTTATTATAATTTTGAGCGTTTACTCCGTAACTTTCTAAAGCTGTAGAGTATCGATTCCTTTCAACTCCCCATGTTAGTATCTTCCAATAATCATCTTCAGCAACATAAGCGTCTTCAAGTTTACCATACACTTCTCGTGATTTTCTCATTAACTGTTTAAATTTACTACCATCTAAGGTAGCTCCAAATAAATCTTTTGCTGCTTGATCAGGGTTATTAATTACATTTCCAATATTTTTTCTCATGACATTTGCTTCAACTTGAGTTCCTGTCACTCCATAACGAGATAGAGTTTCTGCTAATTCTCTTGAAGCAGTTGGTATTTTTCCAGTAACTCTTCGTAAAGTTAAGTCTGTTGCAAAACTTGTAAGACCTTTATCTGCTGCTTCATCCACAAGACCAGATTTAGTAAACAAAGTTGTTAAACTTTCATCAGGTAATATTATACCATTTGCCATTGCAAAAGCTCCAGCGCTTATAAAATTTCTAGCGTGCGTTAAGGCACTTAAAATTGTTTTAGATATTTGAGATATTCCTTTGGGAGCAAGTATTGCGTACTGATATGCTTGCATGAATGCACTGTTTTTAAATAAATTTTCACTAACATCAAAAACCGAATCATAAACAGGCGCTCTTAAATATAACCCCTCAAAGGGAGATAAACCAGAAATTTCATCTGCACCAACAGATACTTTTCTAAATAAATTAGGATTAATTTTATTTTCTAAAACTGCCTTGGAACCAAATCTTTCAATCATATCATCCTGTGTAAATATTTGTTTGTTCCTTCCTTTTGATAAAACATCATAAACATTATTTAAGTATTTTGTATTTGCATTTAATCTAGCTTGTTTTAAAACAGTTTGATAAAAAGTATATCTTGGGTCTTTTATCTCACCAGCAACTATTCTTTGCCACTCTTCTAATTGTTTTGGTTTTAAAATATTTGGATTTATTGAAACACTCTCAATTTCTGTTTTTGTTACAGGGCTCACAACCTGATCCACGTCTCCATTTTTTGCTCTCATTTTATCTAAAGGTATTTCATCTAAAGATTTACTTTTAACATATCGTGCCACATCTTTATCAGCTTGCACTTTTAAACTTTCTTTTGTTCTGTTTATATTTTTAGGGTCTTTAATTAATTGATCAAGTCTAACTTGCTTTGCTTTCATTAAATCTTGTGCTGTAGGTTTATATTGCGAGAGTAAGCCCATGTTTACATGCATTCTATATTCAGTTGTCATGTAAGTTCCTATTTGATTATTTAATATGTTAGCTATCTCTTCAGGCATGTTTCTGTTTAACAACCTAGCACTCATGTTATCGATACCACTTCTAATATTAAAGATAACATCTCCAATCCCAGTGCCATCATCATTTTTCATAACCCCACCTGCATCTTCTACTGCTTTTTTTATTTTTTGATAAAAAGGGTTTTTATCAAAATTATAACTTGATTGAGTGAATATACCCCCACCTTGTCTATCAAACTCTTTTATTGACTGTATGGCTTTTTTAGAATTTCTTAGATCAGTTATTTTTTTTAAAATTTCTTTTTCAGTAGCCTGAAAAGCTTTATCCTCTGATAATTTAATTGCTGTACCAGGTAATTGTGATCTTCTTTCATTAACAATAGTTTCTCGCTTCTTAAGTAATGAGCTTAACTCATCTTCAGTTTTTCGAACTAAATTTCTATCAGCTAATCTTGCTAGTCTACTTCTTTCTCCTAAAACCTTTTGTGCATTTTGTCTGGCCGTTTCATCTAATAAATTATCTGTTGGTTTTAATGTTAAAAGTTCTCTAATATCTTTTAATATGCCTTGTTGAAATTCACCTGACTGTTCTTTAGTCATGGCTTTACCCGTTCTCTGTAAAAAATTATTTTCAACAGATGGCATTAGTTCATCTATAGCTTTTGTTAAGTCTTGACCTACTTCTGTTGTTTTTCTTATAACAGCAGCAACCTCATCTTGTGCTAATCTACCAGCTTCAAAAATACTTTTTGTTCCAGGGCCCTCTGGTTTTGCACCATACACTACATATTTTTGTAGTCCTCTTACAAGTGCATTATCACTATAAGCAGCTAGGGGAGTTTCAGATGGTGTTCTTAATTTCTTAATTCCTTTACCTGCACCTATTAAACCTAAATTAAATAAGGCACCCTCAGTTCCAAATTTAATTCTATTCATTAATCTTCTGTATGCTTCTGATCTTCCTTCTCTTGTTTCTCTATCCATCATTGTCAATGCAGCCCCTTCTAATGAAGTTCCTTGCAACATGTCTGACAATGTACCTATATCCTCATCTGCAACGATAGCCTCTGCTGCTCCCGCTCCTACAACACCCATTCCTGTTTTAGCTACTTTTCTACCAAAGTTTAAAAGACCAAAAGATTTACCAGCTCTTTTTGCTGCAATAGCTTTTTTAGCAAGATCTCTAGAAAGTTTGCTTCCTATTTTAGCACCTTGTGCAAAACCTGCGATACCTAGAGGGGCTATTTGAGCAAAGGCTTGAGTTAGTTTTCCAGAAAGTCTAGCTTCTGCTTCATCATCAAAAGGATTTAAATCATCAAAAAATTTTTCAACAGAAGCTGCTGTATTAGTATCTCCTACTAAATCAAAAACCTCAGCACCTAAAGAAACAAAACCTTTTGGTATATTCCAAAGACCAGTATACACACCAGCTAAGGCTGATGTTATTAAACCAACTTCTTGATCTTCTGCGTTTTTAGATCCTCCAGGTAACTCATCTTGTAATTGAAAAGGCATTTACCCTCCTATGATTTTTTTGTAGGTAAAAATCCTGGTTCACCTGGTTTTATTAAAATTCCTTTTTCTTTATTGTATCTTCCTACTTGGCCATTTGGTCCTATATAGTATTTACCATCTTCCCTATCGCCTTTACTTTTAGGAAGATTTGAATACTCTGTTTGGTCTACACCTTCAGCAATAGAATCGTACATTGTTCTTGCTGCTACATCTGCATTTTTCTTAATATCAAAGTCGTTACTTAAGTCCTCTTTTAACTGTTGAATTTCTTGAAACTGTATACTTGCTCTAGTTGCACTTCCAGTTTTTGAGTCAGTTAAATATTTTGCAATTTCATTGTCAGAGAAACCTGCTGCTTTTAAATCTCGTATATCTCTAGCAATTTGACCTGGAGCAGATCGTTCTATAGCTGCTTTTAATGCAAGTGCTTTTGCGTCTCTGTCAATATCAGAGTCTCTTCTTAATATTTTACCTACATTACTAATTGGTTCTGACGCTGCTTTACCCACGGCTGCAGATAAACTGCCTCCTGGTTGTGCTAATAAATTAGCACCAAATTGTGCGAGTTGCGTATATAGTTGTCTATTTCTATCGTCTGTGTCTGCTCCTAAAGAGTCTTGAACCATCGGTAATAAATCTTCATAGATAGTTTTTAAATCTGCATCTCTATCAAACTTAGATCCTTTATTATTTCTAGCCTCTTCTTTTTCTCGTTGTGCTATTTCTTTTTCTTTTTTCTTTTCATTTTCCTGAATCACTTTATCTATTTTTTTAGAACTAGAAAATAGACTAGTATCTCCTGTTCCAATCGGTGTGCCTTCTTCTCTTAATCTTGCTCTTTCTTTTTCATATTCCATGATATCTTCTTCTGAAGCAGTTTCATCCATGATACCAGTTTCATTCATCTCTTTCATATATTGAAGTTCTTCTAAAGTTTCTGGTTTGTTTAAAGTAGCTATAATAGCTGGACCAGATACACTACCTGCAGCCAGTATAGTCCCTGGATTTAATAAACTTCTTATACCTCCAGCTCCTAATCTTAACCCTTTAGAAAATAATCGACCGGCTTTTCTTACACCTTCAAAATATTCTGGTGATGCTGCAGCGGTTTTAAACGCAGAAGTTGTTTCTAAACCACCTTTTAAGGCTCCTCCAAAACCTGTTACTGGTGTTACTGGACCACCTGGTTGATAACCTATCCTAGGTTCTTTTAAACCTGTCATGATACCCTCATTAGGGGTACCACCCATTCTGAACATAGGTCTTTTTAATACTCTATTCATTATCTAAGTGCTCCGTATAATCCTGCTAGGCCTGTACCAATACCAAGTGCTGTTTGTAATGGTGTTGGATTAGGCACAGATGTAAATTGTCTTTGTCCTGGGTAACCACTAATAAGTGATGCAACACCTGATCCAAATGTTCCAATTCTTTCATACG
>Ga0209348_1000839_pt1 | contig 15409 bp, 18 predicted proteins | sample ETNvirenome_2_30_FD_184065 | JGI IMG/M metagenome (GOLD analysis project Ga0209348, IMG submission 184065) | Marine viral communities from the Pacific Ocean - ETNP_2_30 (SPAdes) (version 2) | ecosystem: Environmental > Aquatic > Marine > Oceanic | place: Pacific Ocean | collected 2013-06-22 | reverse complement strand
GGCATTCCCCAAACAGGGAAGTTGTAAGATGAAGATGCGTGAAGTCTATAAAGATTATGATAGATTTCATGCAGAAGCAAAGAAACTAAAAAAGATTCTTGTGAAAGACTTTACTGAAGAGAAAATCTACGAAGATATGGTAAATGCCGTTTATGGGAAAGAACTTCCAAAAAAAATAGATTTTTCTAGCGTCACAATAGAAGAACTCCCGAAGATATCCTTTATAACTTCGATCTATAATAATTCACAATTTTTTGACGGTTTTATGAAAGACATTACTGAACAGACAATCTTTAAAGAAAAATGTGAGTTAGTTCTTGTTAATTGTAATTCGCAAGAAAATGAAGATGAGTTAGTTCAACCGTGGATCAAAAAGTACCCAAACAACATTAAATATATTAAACTGGATAAAGACCCAGGTATTTACGGCGCTTGGAATCTAGCAATAAAAGAAAGTACTGGAGAATTTATATCTAACGCAAATTTGGATGATAGAAAATCTCCAGAGTTTGCCGAGAAACTATCTAAGTTTTTATATTTACATCCTGATGTTGATTGTGTTTATACTGAAAACCTCTTAACCCGACAACCTCATGAAACTTTTAATTCCAATTCTTCATCCGGTCAAGTTTATCGTGCGGAAGAATTCACCAAAGAAGCATTGCTTCGTGCCAATGCTCCCCACTGTATGCCCCTGTGGCGAAAATCTATGCACGATAAGAATGGTTGGTTTGATGATAATTTCAAATCAGCGGCTGATTGGGATTTTTGGTTACGTTGTGCGTTTGATGGATCAGTGTTTAAAAAATTAAATGAACCACTGGGATTATATTACTTTAATCCAAAGGGTGTAAGTACAAACCCAGAAAACAACAGTTGGAAGAGAAAAGAAGAATTTAATATTTTTAAAAAGTATCAAAAGCGGTATCTAGAAGAGCAACAATGAAATTTTTAGTAACTGGTGGTAGAGGATTTATAGGAAGTCATTTTGTAGAACTTATCCTCAGTGAGGGGCATGAAGTTATAGATTTTGATTGTCTAACCTATGCCGCATCAAAAGAACTACCTTGGGATAATCACCCAAGGTATATATTTGAAAAAGCAGATATTAGAAGTATTTCACATCTACCGCCTTGTGATATAGTTGTTAATTTTGCAGCAGAATCTCACGTTGATAATTCAATTGTTTCATCAAAACATTTTTTTGAAACAAACACTTTTGGTGTGTATAACATATTAGAATTGTTGAGAGGCAAGGTTTACAACAGACCCCTGTTTATTCACATTAGTACAGATGAGGTGTATGGTGATATTCGACAAAAGTCATTTTTGGAATCAGATAAATTAAATCCAGGCAATCCTTACGCTGCTTCTAAGTCTGCTGCCGAGATGTTTGTATTATCGCACAATAAGACATACGGAATAGAGTACATAATTACTAGAAGTTCTAACAATTACGGAAAAAGACAATATGTGGAGAAGTTAATACCTCAAATTATTCATTGTCTTGAAAATAATAAGAAAATTCCAATTCATGGCGATGGAACATATGTTAGAGATTGGTTGAGGGTTGAAGATAATGTCAAAGCCATTTATCACTTATCCCTCCGTGGCACAAGGAATGAGACTTATAATATTTCAGCAGATAACCATCTAAGTAATCTAGATGTAGTTAAACAAATATGTCAATGGTATAATATAGAAGATTATTTATCCTGTGTAGAATTTGTACCAAATCGCCTTGGTCAAGATATTCGCTATTCAATTGACTCTTCTAAATTAATTTCCACTGGGTTCTCGCCGCCGACAAAAGAGGGAATACAAAGGTTTAAATGAAAAATTTTTGTACAGTTGCAGATGTAAATTTTGCATCTAGGGTTTTATCCCTCAACAGTTCTTTGAAACAATATTCTGATGAATATACATTACATATATTATGTCTGGATGATAAAATTTATGAATTAATTGAAGAGGACAATATTAAAAAATATCTATTGTCCTCCTTGACACAGGACGACAGACTACTACGAAATGCCTCCAATAATAATCCTTCCAGAGAAGCACTTATAAACTCAAAAACTACCGAGGGTGCCAAAAAACTACAATTTATTTGGTCATTATCAGCATATTTTAGTTGGTATTGTCTTGATGTATTAGAGTGTGAAGATATACTATACATTGACTCTGACATATATTTTTATAATGATTGGCGTGTTATTTACGACGCTATAGGTGAATATAGCGTAGGTATTGTTGAACATCGCTGCAATTATAATCCCGATAACGGCAGATATAATGTCGGTATCGTATACTTTAAAAACGACTTAGATGGGTATAGATGTGTATTTTCTTGGAAAAACTGGATGTTAAATGTTGAACATCAATATTATGAAAGTCATGGTATTTGTGGGGATCAAAAATATTTAGAACTTTTTCCAGAACTATTCGATAATGTACTCGTGTTAGATAATTTTATAGGACATTTAGCTCCATGGAATTTTTTGTTTCATGATTATAGAAAAGATAAAATTATCTGGAATGGCAAAGAACAAGATTTATTATATTGCCATTTTTCAAATTTTAATTCAATGCCTGAAGGGTATATTTTAGCAAAAAGACACGGATTTGAATCGCCACCAAACCAATATATAAAAAAAATAGCAGATGAATATTATCAAAAATTAAGGGAGTATGAATGTTCCAACAATCAATTTTAAATGAGGTTAAAAAATGAAATTAGCATTTGGTATGATAGTATTTGAGGGCGACTATGTTCTAAAAGAATGCCTAGAACAAGTATATCCATATGCAACACAGATATTGATTTCAGAAGGTCCAGTGAGGTTTTGGCAGGAGAGGGGAAGAATAACCTCGACAGACAATACAAATAAAATTATTGATGAGTTTCCAGACCCTGATGGGAAGATAACGATTATCCATGGACAATTTGATGAAAAAGATGAACAGTGTAACTCTTATATTAACCACCTTAGAAATGATATAGATTATCTTTGGAACTTAGACAGTGATGAGGTTTTTAAGAAAAAAGATATAGAAAAAACAATAGAATTTTTGAACAAACATCAACCAACCAGCGTCGGTATTAGAAGTAAGAGTTTTTATGGTGGATTTGACAACTATCTTACCGGATTTGAACTAAAGAAAGATAATTTTTTAAGAATTTTTAGAGTCGTAGAGGGGTCTCGATGGATGACTCATCGTCCACCAACTATACAATACCCACCTAATTCAAACATTATTAAGAAACATATCGATAGTGATACTTTTTATAAAGAAACGGGCGTAGAAATTTACCACTATTCATATGTGTTCCCAAAACAGGTAAAAAATAAAATCGAGTATTACCGTGAAAAAGTCAGTGGACTTAAATGTATAGAAGACTATTATAATAGAATATATCTCCCGTGGATTAAATCAGATGAAATATCTAGGTTTGAAATTGAGAGAGAATTTGCTGGCGTTCATGAATTTAAACCACAGTATCGTGGAGATTGTTATACGGCAGAATTCACTGGAAAACACCCAATTTCTATAGAAAAAGTTCTACCAAATTTTAAAAAAAGAATCGAAGTTGAATTGAGGGAGGAATAAATGACAACAGCTTGGCACAATAAAGACAAACTACCCGCCAGTATGGTAAACTCAAATTTCAAAACACTAAAAGAGTCTGACCACTTTTCTGCTCTAGATGAGTGTATTTCTAAAACTATTGAGGTTAAGTCCTTGTTGGATCTCGGATGCGGAATTGGAGAAGTCGGCAGAGTTTTTACCAGTTTTCAATATACTGGTGCTGATTTACCACATATTGTTGAGGGAGTATCCAAGATTAAAAATCCACACCAGGGTTATATAAAGTTTGATATTGAAAAAGATGATTTGAGTTTTCTAGGTGGATATGACATTATTCTCATGAACAGTTTTATAAGTGAAATACCAAATTGGTACCTCGCTTTAACAAAGGTTGTATTTAACTCAAAAAAGTATGTAGTCTTACACCGACAATCAATTACAAAAGAAAAGTCCAAATTGGTAGAATACAAAACCTACGGAGGATTATCAACAACAAATTCAGTGATCAATTACGGCGACCTCATCGAGTTATTTGAAAAAAATGGATTTGAGAAAATTTATGAAACAGATTCATTTAGATATAAAAGTGATTTTAAATCGTTTGTTTTTAAAAAAAAATGACATAATACTCTACAAAATAATATTTCAATTGTTATAATGTAATAACAAGAGATCCTGTGAAATTTAGTTTTTTACATTTTCACAGGATTTGGAATGAGACAATATAATCCCATGAATAAACTATTCCACATACCAGATTATAAAATAGATACCGCTAAATTTACACATTTATTACACGGTGATATAGTAAACGAATTTGAAAACGATTTCAAAGAATTTGTAGGTGCCAAGTATGCCTGTACTATCAATAGTGCTACTAACGCTATTTTTTTATTGTTTTTAAATAAACAAATAACCGTTGAAGTACCTTCTATGATTCCACCTGTTGTTTGTAATGCGTTGTTAACATCTGGAAACAGCATAAAGTTTGTTGATAATGTTGATTGGGTGGGAGATTCTTATGTTTTACATGATTTTGGCAATTACAAGGTAATTGACTCGGCACAGAAAGTATCCAAAAACCAATTTATTACAGAAGCGAATGATGAAGACATAATGTTTTTTAGTTTTTATCCCACCAAACCGATAGGTGGTGCTGATGGAGGTATTGTTGTTTCTAATGATATTGAAAAAATTCGCTGGATAAAAGAAGCTACATTAAATGGTATGACGTATGATAAAGATAACTGGAATAGAAAAATTAAATTTCCCGGTTATAAAATGTACATGAATTCAATTCAAGTTTATATAACTATGCAAAATCTTAAAGCACTTGATAATAAGAATAAGAGACTGCTTGAGATACAAAAATATTATAACTCTGAATTAAACTTAAATAATAACAGTCAACACCTGTACCGAATAAATGTATCAAACAGAAAAGAGTTTATGGATAACATGAGAGAAAACGGTTTTCAAACAGGTGTTCACTACGCCGCATTACACTTAAACCCAGTGTATGCCACAAAAAAGTTTTCCTTACCTCTGAGTGAAGCGGAGGAGGGCACTACGGTATCTATCTGTTACAATGAGTCTATGACCGATGAAATAGTCCAAGAAAATATAAGGATGATAAAAAAATATGCAAATTTCTGTTAAAGAAGATGATTTTGGTTATTTAATACCGTTTTATTTGAGTAAGTCTGAGATAAAAAGAGTGTTTATTATAAAAAATAAAGAATCTGGTGATATACGTGGCAATCACGCTCATAAAAACGATTCACAAGTATTAGTGCTGTTAAACGGACAATGTATCATTGAGTTTGAAAATTCAGACGGTGTGGGGAGTTCAGATTTGCAGTTTGGAATCCCGTATTTTTCTAGACCCTTTGAGTGGATAAAAATTCACATGCTAGAGGAAAATACAATAATATTAGTCTTGAGCAAAGAAGAGTATGACGAAGGGGAATATATTAGAGATTACGAAGAGTTTTGCGATTATATATCTGTGAAGAAAAGAGGTGTAAAATGATTATAGTAATTTTGAACTATATAGATAAAACGACAAGGAGATAATTTTGCATGTCAATAGAATACTATAAATATAATGAAAAAAAGTACAACTTTGTAGGTTTTTTTGAAAAGTTATTTCAATGCGATAATTTATCAGAAATACACAAAAAAAGTGAAAAATATTCATTTTTTGAATCTCCCGGCAACGATTCTAATACAAATTTACACAAAATATTTTATGATTATATGAGAAAAACACCAGATGAGATGCTCTCTATGTATAAGAAGTTTATAAAAAATGAAATCGCACCTAAAATTGGGGCTAAAGAAAAAATAATATATCAAAAGTGGCCAACATTTAGAGTTCACTTACCTGATAATGTAGCAGTGGGTGGTTGGCATACTGATGGAGATTACAACCACCCATCGGGCGAAATAAATTTTATTGTAGCGATAACCGAAATGTTTGAAAGTAATACTACCATTGCTGAATCATCTCCCGGTAAAATGGATTTTAGACAATTAGAATTGAGTCCGGGCATGTATTTAAAATTTGATGGAAACAAATGTATGCATGGTAATTTACCAAATCGGACAGGGGTTTCTAGAGTGAGTTTTGATTTTAGAGTAATCAAATATGAAGAATATGATCCAACTCACGAACTATCTTCTATTAGTAAAGGAAATAAATTTATCATAGGTGAATACTATGAATTAATGGAGCTATAAAAAATGAAAACTGATATAACTTTTTTTTGTACATCTGGAAAAATTGATAAAACGAAACATAACTATATCAATGCTTTTAAGAGTTGGAAGAATTTAGGTATAAATGTGGTTCTTTTTGGACCAGAAGATAACCAAACAAGAGATATTTTAAATGAATATGGAATAGGTTGGGTAAAGGAACCAGTTCTATATAGTGATTCTAAAATACCAAAACTCGACGATTTATTAACCATGTCTGCAAATTTGTGTAGAACAGAATATATGTGTTATATAAACTGTGACATAATCATATCTGAACAATTTTTAGATACATTTTTTTTCTTAAAAAAAGAGTACGATGATTTTTTTATGGTTGGACAAAGGTGGGATTGGTACCAATCCCACGAAATTAATTTTAAAAATAGTAATGTCTTTGATTTTAAAGACAAAAATGTTGTTTTACATGCTAAAACTGGTGTAGACTACTTTGTTTTTAAGAAAAAAATTTTAGAAAATATTTTTATTCCTCCTTTTTTAATACCAAGAGGAAGGTGGGACCATTGGTTCGCAGGTGTTTCAAAAAGAGTGGGTGTACCACTAATTGATACAACAGCAACCAACACAGTAATTCAACCCGAACCAGAGCATAGAATACCTGAACACATTGATCCATATAGAACCGAAATAGCGTATAATGAAAATTTATATTATAATAATCGGGGATGTGATATCTCAGGAGCAAATATAAAAACAGATTTTGACTTAAAAGGAAATATTATTATAGTATAATAAAGAAAAAAAATGAAAGAAAAAAAAATATATGTATTTGATTTAGATAACACTCTATGCAAAACTTTGAAAAAAGAAAACGGAGATTGGGATTATTTTGGAGCAATCCCTTATATGGAACGAATAAAAAAAGTAAATGAATTGTTCAAGAACGGAAACACAGTTCATATTGAAACCGCCAGAGGATCTAGTTCTAAAAATAATTGGTATATAGAAACACACAAACAACTAATCTCTTGGGGGCTGAAATTTCACCAGTTAAGAGTTGGTGTAAAGTTAGTTGCAGACTATTATATAGACGACAAAGGAATGAGCGACAAGGATTTTTTTGATAAATGAGTAGTGTAAATAAATTTATCAAAAAATCTCCATCTTTTATTAAGAAGGCATATTATAATTTTATACCTTTTGAAAAAAGATATGGTAAAACATTTTATGACACATTTAAACAACTTGAAAAATCAAGGCACTTTTCTTTACAAGATTTACAAGATATTCAATATATAAAATTTATAAAACTAATAAATCATGTCTATAGTAATGTTCCATATTATAGAAAAATAATGATAGAAAGAGGTTTAACACCAAATTCTTTCAAGTCGGTAGAGGATATAAGTCTTTTACCCTTCTTAACAAAAGAAATAATTATAAAAAACTATAAAGATCTTATATCCGAAAATATGATAGGAATCAAACCAGTAGAATTCAGAACTAGCGGATCTACTGGAGATAAGTTGATTTTTCTTGGAACAGATGATGTTTATAAAAAGGAAGCTGCTTTTGTACTTAGGGCATTTAGAGATCATAATGCTACAATGTATGATAAACCAAGTGTTTGGATTAGGAGATATGTACCAAATAAAAATCAAAAATTGTGGTATTATGATCATGAATTGAGAAGACTTTATATGTCCGCATATCACCTAAATTCAAATAATATTGTTGACTATATGAAAAAAATTAATTCAAACAAATATCACACTTTAGTTGGATATCCTTCAAGTATTTATATATTGGCCTGCTTATGTGAAGAGGCAAAAATTGGATTAAAAAACATAAAACAAATTCACACCGCTTCTGAAAAGATGTTAGATGTTTGGGAAGAAAAAATAAAAAGTGTATTTAATATAACTCCAAAGAGCCACTACGGTATGCAAGAGAAAGTATGTTTTCATCATCAAACATCTGAAAGTAATTATTATTACGAAAATTTAGAATATGGAATTACAGAATTCATAGAAGAAAAAAATCAGAATATAATTGTTGGGACAGGGTTTATTAATGAATATATGCCCTTTATTAGATATAAGACAAATGATTCAGCAATTATAAATAATACAAAAAATACTTTATACAAAATTTTAGATATTAATGGTAGAAGTGATGATATTTTGATTTCAAGTGATGGGTCTAGATTGCCAGGAGTTAATTTTTATACACTGATGTATAAAATTGATGGAGTTAAAATGTTTCAAATTAGGCAAGTTGATAAAAGAAATATTGATTTTTACTTGGTGCCGAGCAAAAATTATACCGAAAAAACTATATTAGAAATAAAAACTGGATTAGAACATCGTTTAGGAAAACTAAATATAAATGTAAAATTAGTAGATAATATACAAAGAAATCAAGATACTGGTAAAATAAGGTGCATATTCAATGAGTGTGATTAACAGAATAACTAAATTAGAACCCTATACACCGAGCAGCAGAGGTGTAAATTCAAGTAGTAATTGGCAATATTCTGATTGGAACGAGTCTCATTTCGGACCATCTCCAACGGTACTAAGGAGAATACAGGAATCAATATTGGATAAAGATTTTTTTCAAAAATATCCAAATACAGACAGTACAGAATTAGTAAGTCTATTAAGTGATTATACAGGATTAAAAAGTGAAAATATATCCATATATAATGGATCGGATGACGCTCTAAAAGAAATATTTATTTCATTTTTAGATGAAACAAGCAAGGTTATAACTTATTCTCCATCATATACACAAGTTGATACGTTCATTTCCTTATCAACAGACAAGCACCACAAGGAAAAAATCATTGATCCAATTGGCAAACATTATTATAATTTTGAAAATATAAAAAACTATGATTTGGTTTATTTGGCAAATCCAAATAATCCAACGGGATATTTAATTGATAAAACAGAAATAGAATTGTTGGTATCTAAAAATTTAGATACACTTTTTATCATAGATGAAGCTTATTATGAATTTTCAAAACAGACTTGTAGCGACTTGGTAACAAAATACAATAATATTATAATAACTAGAACATTTTCAAAAGCATTTGGATTAGCTTCTCTTAGAATTGGATATATTTTAGCATCTAAGCAAAAAATAGAATTTTTGGACAAAATTAGAAATGTAAAAAGTGTAAATCAAATTGCACAAATTGCTGCATCCACCTCATTAGAGGATCTATCTTATTTGTCGTATTGCGTTAAAGAAACAAAAAAATCAAAAGAATTTTTAGAAAACTTTATAAAAAATTCTTTGACTTTTGAGTGTTTTGAAAACAGCCATGCAAATTTTGTATTAATTAAAACAAAAGACTCAAAAAGTTTAGTCAATTTAATGTTAAAAAATAAGGTCTTAATAAGAGACAGAAGTAATATGCCTGGATTAAAAAATTGCGTCAGAATAACAGTTGGATCTATAGAAAATGTAAAAAAAATAATTAATATATTAAAACAATTTGAAAGTAAGCAGTGATATTTTTAGAAATATTATTGAAAAATAAATACAAAAAACCCCAGAAAACACTTTTTAGGAGAAAATAAAAACATGAAAATTGTATCTTTTATAGGATTGGGAAAACTTGGATTACCACTAGCTGGACTATTGGCAGAAAGAAATAAAGTCCTCTGTATTGATAAAAATGAGTTTGTATTATCAGAACTCTCTGATGGAAGATTGCCTTTTTATGAGTTTGGATTGAAAAACTTATTAGAAAAAGTGTCCGAAAATATGATTGGATATACAGATTCTTATGCAACAGCAATAAATGAAACAGATGCCGCTATTATTTTAGTAAATACACAACTTGGAAATTGTGGATATTCACCAGATTTTGTAAAGTCTGCTATTTCTGATTTGGCGATAAATTTGAAAAAATCTAATAAAGAATACTATACTATTATATTGTCTTCCACTGTACTACCTGGAACTATTTTTGGAGAACTTATTCCTCTTGTAGAAAAAATTTCTGGTAGAAAATACGGGGAAGGTTTTGGATTTTCTTATGTCCCTGATTTTGTAAAACTTGGGAGCGTAATTCATGATTTTAGAAACCCGGAATTTTTTGTTATTGGGGCAAATAATGAGAAAGATTATGAAATAACAAAGGATATTTTTAGTGAAATTCATAAAAATAATTGTAAAAAATTTAGACTTACCTTGGAAGAGACAGAGGTGGCAAAAGTTGCTTTAAACGCCTACATTGTTAACAAAATTGCATTTGCCAACTTTCTTGGCATGATGTGTGATGAGATGGGTAATGTTGATATTCACAATATAACTGATGTTATTGGACTAGATAGGAGAATATCTCCATACTTTTTCAAAAGTGGTACACCATATGGTGGAACATGTTTTCCAAGAGACGCTTCGGCTTTTATCAAATTTGCAAAAGATAGGAACATGCAAGCAAAAAACCTCATATTTGCAGAGGAAGTTAACCAAAATCTTCAAAAAAGAATTTTTGAAAAATGCGAATCATACGATAAAGTTGGTATACTTGGAGTTTCTTTTAAACCAACATCCCCTGTTACCATTGGTTCCCCTTCTAAAACTTTGATACGAGACCTTTTGAAAAAAGGAAAACAAATATACACATATGACAAACTAGAAAAAACTTATAACAATTTTGAATTAGAAACAAATATTTGTGAAACAGCACAAGAGTGCGTAAATAGGAGCGAACTAGTGGTTATAATGCACCCGGACAAAGATTTCGCTAATGTTGATTACGGTATGGTTGATGTAGTAGATTTTTGGGGCGTTTTAAAATGAAGATATTGTTTTTAAGACAAGCATCGGATGCAGCATGTCCATTTGAAACATATGATCAGGATGTTTTTTTAGATAAAAAAAAATTCTTATCTCTCTTTAAATGGAAGGCGGGAGGGCACTATCAATTTTTTCTTTCAAAAAATCCAGACTATAAAATAATAAAAGACTACAAGTTATATAGTTATCATCAACAGTGGAATAAATCTTTTACAGACACAGTGTTACAAAGTTTACAATGGTCTATCGAATCTTCTGATATAAATTACCACGATTATGATGTGGTGATAACATCTAATCCATTTTTAAGTGAAAATATAATTAAAGAAAATAAAAAAACTCTTTTTGTTACATTCATTGAAGAACATGCTTTTTTTGATTTATATCACATAAAAAATAACTACGATATATTTATTAATCATACACCGTCTGGAGAAAGACAAAGATGTCCCCCAAAATGTTTATTTGCTAAAGAGGAGGTATTATTACCATATTATACTGATATATCAAAAATAAGGAAGGTGTTTTCGGGCGTGAATAAAAAAAATAAAACAGTATTTTTTGAAGGAAGAACTGTCGATATTTTGATTCAAAGATATAAAAGTCTAAATGTTGTAGAACAAATCATGAATGAATATGGTTTAAAACCAAAATTCAAAAATTTTGGTGGATGGAATGAAGAAATAAAAGAAAATAATGATTCTTATGAATATTGGAATAATTTGTTTGAATCAGATTATGCGGTTTCCATTTCTAATAGGTTGGGTCAATTTTTTCAAGACTCTGCTTCTGCAAAATGTGTCTCTATTGGGAATTGCATTAGAAAAGATTTTTTACATGAATATGGTTTTTTAGAAAAAAATGTAGAAATCCAAGAAATATGCCAATTAATACAAAAGATAGAATTTGATAAAAATATCAAGGCAAAAATGATAGAATATCAAGACAAAAGGATGCTTACTTATCAACAAAATTTTGATAATTTCATAAAAGAAAAAATAAAATTAAGGAAAAAAAATGAATTGTAAACATATGATCACGGGCGGATCTGGTATGGTAGGAACCGCATTCAAACGAATCTCACCAGAAGCAGAATACCCAAACAGAAAACAATTCTACAATTTTTTATTTGACCCTAGTAACAAGAATATTATTCACCTTGCAGCTAAGGTCGGTGGTGTCAAAGCAAACACAGAAGAAATCGCACAGTTTTATTACGAGAACTCAAGCATAAACCAAAAGATACTCCACGATGCTTACCTTCGTGGAGCAAATAAAGTTCTGTCACTCCTGTCAACTTGTGTTTACCCAGACACCCCGTATATCAACTATCCACTCACAGAAGAACAACTACACCTTGGACCACCACATCATTCTAACTTTGGATATGCGTATGCTAAGAGAATGGTTGACGTTATGTCCAGAGCATACAGACAACAATATGGATGTAACTTTATCACGGCCATCCCAAACAATCTTTATGGGGAGAACGATAACTTTGACCTAGAAAACAGTCATGTTCTACCTGCCCTTATCCGTAAAGTCTGGGAGGCAAAAATAAATAAAAAACCTTCTGTATTTTGCTGGGGCGATGGATCACCACTTCGTGAGTTCACATATTCAGAAGATATTGCTCGTATTCTCCTATTTTTGATGGAAAACTATAATGAACCAGAACCGATCAACATCGGTAATACAGATGAGTATTCCATTAAAGAAGTTGTTGAGATGATTTGTGATGAACTTGAATATGATGGAGAAATAGTATGGCAAACAGATCAACCATCAGGACAACACAGAAAACCCAGTTCAAACCAGAAACTTCTAGATTTGGGATGGAAGAAAGAAGATTATACTCCCCTAAATGAGGGATTAAAAAAAACTTGTGAATGGTTTAAAATAAACTATCCAAATGTTAGAGGTGTATATTGAAAACAGCGTTTATTTCAGGAATAACAGGTCAAGATGGATCATACTTAGCAGAGTTGTTACTAAACAAAGGATACAGAGTGGTAGGATTGAAACGTCGTACTTCTCTTATTTGTACTGCTCGTATTGATACAATTTATGGACATGAGAACTTTAAGATGGAGTATTTTGATCTTAATGATACAAGTTGTATTTATCATCTTCTTCAAGAATACAAACCCGACGAGTTTTATAACTTGGCAGCACAGTCCCATGTTAGAGTTTCTTTTGAAGTGCCCGAGAATACAGTTGATGGTGTCGCTATGGGACCATTAAGAATTTTGAATGCTATAAAGTTGATAGTACCAGAGTGCAGGTTTTATCAGGCATCTTCTTCTGAAATGTACGGAACAAACCCAGAAATGCCACTCAGTGAGGAATCTACACTTATTCCCGCTTCTCCATATGCCTGTGCTAAGGTATTCGGACACCATATTGTAAAGAACTACAGAGATAGTTATGGACTGTATGCGTGTAGTGGAATACTTTTTAATCACGAATCTCCACGAAGAGGTGAAACATTTGTTACAAGAAAGATTACAATGGCTGCTGCGAGAATAAAACTTGGATTACAAGAAAAACTAAGTTTAGGAAATCTGGAAGCAAAAAGAGATTGGGGATTTGCTGGCGATTATGTTGAAGCGATGTGGTTGATGCTACAACAAGATAGTGCTGATGACTACGTTATCGCCACAGGTGAAACACACACAGTACAAGAATTCTTAGAAGTAGTTTTTGAACATGCAGGACTAGGTAGCCCTTATAAATATCTTAAAACAGATTCAAGACTATTTAGACCATCGGAAGTTCCGGTACTATTGGGTGATTGTTCAAAAGCGAAGAAAAAACTTGGATGGAAACCAAAAGTAACATTTAATAAACTAGCAAAAATGATGTATAATTCTGACTATGAGTTGGCATTAAGGGAGAAACAAAATGAAACTAAGTAACCAAGCACTTGGAGCACTAATGATGGCTCTACAAAAATCACTTCTAGAACAGAGTGATGTAACAGAAACATTAAGAGAGTTTGAATTCACAGATACGGAAGATGGTTTATGGGTCAAGAATCCACCAATCGTAAAAATGAATAATCAACAAGAAGAGGAATAATATGCCCCTATATGTTTATCAGTGTGGTGCCTGTGATGGGCAATTCAACAGTATGCACTCTATACAAACAACAGTAACAGTTTGCGCTCTGTGTGGCGTTGAGGATAACCTTAGAAGGGTGCCTCAAATGATTTCTTTCGGAAAAAAGAAGAGTGCTAATAATAAGAAAGTTGGTGATGTTGTTAATGAACACATTGAAGAAGCAAGAGAAGAAGTAGAGAAAGAAAAAGAAAAAATGAAGCAGGAATATAAACCTTGAATTTAGAGATAATAATTATAATTTGTTTATCTGTATGTTCACTCACTTTATTGTGGGTGGTGTATTCTTTATTCAAAAGAATGTTATTTGTATCCGATAATATCGATACAATGATTTATAACCTGACACAGTTTTCTGAACATATTGAAAATGTAAACAAAATGGAAATGTATTATGGGGATACAATCCTCCAAGAACTTCTAGAACACTCACAACAGGTCACAGAAGATATCGAGGCTTTCCAAGAGGTGTATCAAGGAGGACCCAATAGTGGCAGACAAACCGAAGAGAAAGCGTAGAAAAAGAACAAAGAATTATTACTTCACTCAAATACACGAAGACGCAATAATAAAGTACGCAAAAACAGACGACAACATAGAAAGAACAAAACTTTACGTAGAGTTTATCCAACCAGCGTTTAATGAACTGGTGGACAAGATTACGTTTACATACAAGTTTACCACTCTACCCAATGTAGATTCCCTCAGAGATGAATGTAAGATCTGGTTAACCACCATTCTAGATAAGTATAACCCCGATAAAGGTTCGAAAGCATTCTCTTATTTTAGTGTTGTCACAAAGAACTGGTTTATTCACAAAGTAAAGAAAACATCTCAAAGAAGAAAAAGAGAAGTACAGTTAGATGATGTCATCAAATACGCAGAAGCACAGTTTATTTCAGAAGAACATCAATACGAAGACAACAGAGAAAAACAAGAATTTTGGAAGTTCTTAATGAAAGAACTTGATGATTGGGAATGGACAGAAGAAGATTTAAATATCAAGTCAAACGAAGTTCGTGTTATCAAAGCAATAAAAGAACTCCTAAGAGATCCCAAAGAGGTGGAGATCCTAAACAAGAAAGCAATCTACCTCTATCTAAGAGAGATCACAGGTCTCAATACAAAGCAGATTGCCAACTGTTTGAAGAAATTTGGGCAA
>Ga0209348_1000838_pt1 | contig 15436 bp, 12 predicted proteins | sample ETNvirenome_2_30_FD_184065 | JGI IMG/M metagenome (GOLD analysis project Ga0209348, IMG submission 184065) | Marine viral communities from the Pacific Ocean - ETNP_2_30 (SPAdes) (version 2) | ecosystem: Environmental > Aquatic > Marine > Oceanic | place: Pacific Ocean | collected 2013-06-22 | reverse complement strand
CTACAACAAGGTCAACAACAAAAAGGATTAGATATAACAAGAGAAAATCTCTTAGCACAACAAGCTCTACCGTTCCAGAGAGTTGGTTTCTTATCTGACATATTCAGAGGTGTCCCAGCACTACAACAAACCTTTTCAAGAACAGCAACCCCTCCACCAAGCAGAGGGTCACAACTTCTTGGACTAGGAATCGCGGGTCTCGGAGCAGTTGGACAAGCTGGTGGTTTTGGTAAATTTTTTGGATAAGGTATAATGATAAGAAACGTATTTGACAGACCAATGTTTAGAGTGCCTGGTGTAGATAATAGACCTTCTGGCATAATGGCTTCTGGACCACAATTAATGCAGGCTTCTTTCACTCCAGTTAAACCAAAAACTATGGATGAAACAATTACAGAAATAAAAAATGCTTTTTCAAAAGCAGGCACAGCATCTCCCTTTTCTATTATTGGAAAGGCTGAAGCATCAGAAAAAGATAAAGATTTACAGGCTCAGTTTGATGATACAGTTGATCCCGAAGGTCCACCAGGTGAAGGTTATGCAGATCTTTCGAAATTAATACAAGAAGCAAATAAAAGAGTATTAGAGGATGAGAAAAATCCTTTTGGAGATACTCGTAAAGATGAACCAACAGGTGATGCCGCTACATTAATTGCAGACGCACCTGGGTTTGAAGCAGCAGCAGATGATCGTAAAGATGAACCAACAGGTGATGCCGCTACATTGTTCAAGAGAGATATTCCAGGAATAACTTTAGATAAAACCAAACAAAAAGTAAAAGAACTGTCTGGTCAAATACAGACTCTTTATAACAACTACACTACTGATTTACAAAATTTAGGGAACAGAGATCTTTTTGGCACGACCATGAATAAATCAGTTGAGGCGTACAGAGAAGCTCTAGGTAAAAAACCAAAAGAACTAAATTTTGCAGATGTTAAGGATGATGTGTTTGAAGTTCTTGGTTATGACAGAGAGACACTCGATGAGAATTTATCCAAAGATCAACAGTCTGCTATTTGGTTAAATGTAATGAGAGCTGGTCTTGCAGTCGCTGCTGGAGAAAGTCCTGATGCTTTAACTAATGTGGCAAGAGGATTTGGTATAGGTCTTGAGGGTTATGGTCAAAACATAAAAGATATTAAAGATGATTATAGAGAAGATGTAGAAAAGTATACAACCACTGCATATACCATGTTGAAAGATGCCAAGGCAGAAGAACTTGCAAAGAATACGTTAAATTTACAAAGAGCAGCTTCAGAGTTTCAGATAACAAGTCAGTTCTTTGGTAAAGAAAGAGAGAACTTATTGAGTCAACTTAACAGAGAAGTGTCTCTTAGAAACATGAAGATAAATACTTTAAAAGCGTTTTCTGAGTTAGAGTTTGAAAAACAGAAGTTTGATATCAGTCAAGATCAATTTGAACAGTCACAAGAAATAGCTTTTCAAAAGCTAAAAATGATGGAAGATCCTTTGATACAAGGAGCTATCATCGATGGATATGTTGAACTTATTGATCCAAATAAACCTGCAACGTCTGATAACTTAAAGCCAACTCAAAAATTTAAAGATAGTAACAAAAGTTTATTAAATATATTAAAGAAACAATCCACTACAACAAAGTTAACTCAATCACAAGTCGCTGAAACAAAATATGGAAAAGCACCTGCGTTTGGAATAACTTATGTTGGAGATAAATCGAAGATTCCAGACTCAGTTAAAGAGATAGTTGGACAAAGAGTCAACGCTCTTGCTGCAGCTGGATCTGGTTACAATAAAGCTCTTTCTGGTGATATGGGTGCTTTAGGTGCAGGCAGTGCGTTAGCTCAAGTAATTAATGCGTATGATGGTATCAATGACAGTAGAGTAAAAATTAATTTTAAAAAATTGAATCCTGTAATTCAACTTGAAATTAAAAAAGGAGAAGGGGATGCTTATAACATATTTAAAGATAACATCGATTCTTTCATAATAGATTCCATTCCCGAAATAGAAGAACGAACAACTAAATAAAGAGTTCTGAATGTACACATATAGAGTCGGTAATGAAGACTACACCTTCAACGAAGAGATAGGACAAGAAGAAGCAGAAAGAAGAATTAATGCCTTAACTTCTGCTCCGACTAGCAAAGAGCCACGGTACGAGGGTTTTTTTACAGAAGCCGCAGAGGGTGTTTTATCTGGTGTAACAAAAATACCAGAAGGTATCATTTCAACTGGAACTCTAATATCAGATGCCATTACTGGAGGCAATGCAACTGGAGCCGTTGAAGCATGGTTCGATAATTTAAGAGAAGAAGCAGGCATAGATCCAGAAGGTGCAGCGGGTAAGGTAACAGAAGCACTCGTACAGTTTGGTATCCCAGGTCTTTATGCAGCGTCTGCTATTTCTAAAGTTGGTAAGTTAGCAACTGGCACTGGTATAGCTGGTAGTTTACTTAGACCAGACAGATTTATAACTGCTCCCATGACTAGAGGCACAAGCACACTTCTAAAAAAGTTTGCACCTAAAACAAAAACTGCTCTGACTAATATAGAACGAAGACGAAGAATACGAGAGGGTGAGGTAAAGATTGGAACCAAAAGAGTTGGTGAAACTGATGCTCGTGATCTATCTCCGTTTCCTTTCAAAAAATCAAGGGACATTGAAACCAAAGCACAAAAGGTTGGAAGATACGCAGTATTGGCAACTGGTGCTGGTTTTGCAGATGCCATAGTTTCTACAGACGATACACAGACTCTTGGTGATTTCTTCGAAGCAGGTCCTACTAATACAATAGATGCCGTAGGAAAAGAGGGACAAGAAAGAGCCTTTGCTAAAATACTTAACAAAATGAAAGTTGGAATAGAAGGTGGAGTTGCAACTGCCGTGCTACCCCCAGCATTTTTAGCGTCCTTGAATGTTGCGAACAGAACTCTAGCAGCACGACCCGCGGAGCTTTTAGATAAAATAAGTCCAACACTAGGAGCGGGTCTTGGAAAAGCATTACCTACTGGTAAAGAGACAACAGTTCTTGATTTAGCTAGTGGATTCACAGTGCCACTTGCAAGAGAGGGTATAAACAGAGCAACTAAAAGCATACTCGCAAGAGAACAAGAAATATTAACAAGAGGTTTAGTTGGAGAAGATTCAGTAGGAACATTATCTGGAATCATAGGCAGAATGGAAGCCATCGCAAGATACAGAGGTTTTTTAGATCCAGCCGTTGCAAGACTCAGATCATTAATTAACCCAGAAGTTGAGGGTAATATCAAAGTTGCACAACAAAAAATGCAAGAGATTGATAATAAAATAAAAGAACTTTTAAAAACAGAGCGTTACAATACTTTACCAGATCAACATAAAAAGAAATATATAGATAACTTTATGGATGTTCTTGAGGGTGCAGTTAAACGAGATGAAATTGACAGAACTGCACTTTCGGGAAGAAGATTAGAAGCAGCAGAAGAAAGAGCTGGTAAAATCGTTGATTTACCAGATGATTTGTATCAATTATACAGACAAGCCAAAGATACTATAGAAAAACTTACAGATCAATTTGTAGAGAGTAATGTAGTAAAAGAATTACCAGAACAAACTGTTGATGGCGGTATAACCAGAGGTGAGTTTCAAACACAGATAAGAAAGATTGCAAGAGAAGGTGGGTATCTTAGAAGACAATACAGAATATATAATGATAAAAATTTTAAATTAGATCCGACTGCCAAAGAAGAAATAGTGCAAAAGATTATGCGTAACGAAGGCGTAGATATAGGGCATGTCAGAGGTATCTTGTCTGGAACTTCTCTTAGATTAACAGACACACAAGCACAAGAACTTTACGCAGGTCGTTTAAATTTCACTAGAGACCAGGCAACTAGATACATAGATGAAGTCACCAGTAAAGCAAAACAAACTGGAGCAAACATTGGTCTGGGACAGAACAGAATCTTTCAGACTCGTCTTGATGTTAGTTTAATTCAAAAAAGAAAAGTAGACAGTGATGTATTAAAAGCAATATTAGGAGAGATAAGAGATCCAAGAGAAGCATTTATTTCCACTGTTTCAGAATTATCTAATTTTGTAGCAACTGACAGATTCTTACAACTATTCAAGAACTCTGTTGATGCAAACATAGCACAAGTAGCAGCTAGAAGTTCTAGACTTGCACAAGGAGCAGAGCCAGAAAAACAACTATTTTTTAAAATGGATGATGAAGTTGTGAATATTATAAGAAATAATCCAACTGAATTTCAAGGAGTTGATCCAGCAAACATATCAAGATTAAGTGACTTAGACTCAGAATCCATAAAAAAAGCTATAAATTTATTTGAAAAAAATAATCCTAACCATGTTATTTTAGGACGATCTGCCGACACAGTTGCTGGAGGAGACGTTACTGCGGGTGCTAACGCCACCAAAAGCATATACGGAACAATGTTTGGATATGCTGTGCCAAGAGTTATGTATAATAATTTAAGTTCTTCTGTTTATTTTAATCCAGACACGATGCCAACTCTTCTTAGACACATCTACGGGACTGCACAAAAGTTAAAAGGTGCTACACAATATGCAAAAACTATTTTATCTCCTTTGACTCAAGTTAGGAATGTAACATCTGCCTCAATGTTTGCTTTGGCTCAAGGTAATTATGGTAAAGGATCTAGTCTAGGGACATCTTTTAATACAGTATTAAGAGATGTAATAGATAAAGAACTTAAGTTAAAAAACATGACATTCTTAGATTTGGAAAGAGATGGTAAAACATTAGACTTTCTTGTTGATATGCAGAAACGAGGTGTTATTGGAAGTTCGGCTCAGTTGCGAGAGATACAAGATAACTTAAGAAAAGGTTTAGGCTACGAATCAAAAGGTGATTATGTGGCAAGTCAAGTCAGAGGTGATTTACAGTTACCTGGAGAAGTTGCAGGTCAAGGTGGTAGACGAAGTCCAGAATTTAAAGTGACAAGACGCAGTAAACTAGGTCAGTTTTTTGAGGGGCCGTTAAATCTAGCAGAAGATCTGTACAGAGGTGGTGATGATGTTTGGAAGATATACAATTATTTCTTTGAGCTACAAAAATTAAAAAATGCCAGACGTAAAATGCACAGTGATGCTATTCAAAGTTTGAAAAGAACAAACAGATCTCCAACTTTGGATCAAATAGCAGGTGCTGTAACCAATGCAGACGCACAGTTTGCAAGACATGTAAACTATCAAGGTCCATTAAGAGGAACAGAATCACAATTAGATGAAGCTCTAAAACAATTTGCAGCAGACAATGTTCGTAATTTAGTTCCTAACTACGAACTTGTGCCTGATGTCATCAAAGGATTAAGAGGATTGCCAGTTGGTGACTTCATAGCTTTTCCAGCAGAGATTTTAAGAACTGGTTTTAATACTTTAAATGTAGCTATGAAAGAACTTACTAGCGACAGTGCGGCAATCAGAGAAATCGGTGCAAGACGATTAACAAATGCAGTGTTTACTTTCGGTGTGTTAGGTGAAGGACTACAAAGATTTGGTCAAATGATGACAGACACATCTGATGAGAAGTTAGATGCTATAAACAGAAGAGCAGCACCTTGGCAAAGAAACGCACAGTTGATACCAGTTGGAGAGGACAAAGATGGAAATCCAGAAGTTCTTGATTTCAGCCATACAAATCCATGGTCAACTCTATCAAAGCCTTTTCACACAGTATTAAAGTCTTTACGAACAGGCACGAAGCTAGATAAATCTGGTGTTGAAAATGCGACAAATGCTATCTATGAAGCCATGGGTGAATTTTTTGAACCTTTCTTTGGAGTATCTATGATTTATGATGCCTTCATTGATGTGTTGCCAAGAGAGGGAATCACATCTTTTGGTGTAGGAAGAGGTGGCGTAACACAGTCTGGTGCTAAAGTTTACAAAGATGCAGACAGTAAGGCAATGTCCATTGAAAAAGGTTTGATACATGTATTAAATACTTTGAAACCTAATATATTACCCATAAGAATACCAACTGGTGCAGATTTAGGAGTCACCAGTGCTTTGGAAGGTAGAGACTTTGAGCCTGTAAAATCAATAGAATTAAGCAGAGGAGCAAGAGGAGTCTTGTTTCCAGAGGGTGGAGAGTTTTTAGGTTTCAATGTTAAGGCAGAAGAACCAACAACTGGTAGAGAATACACGAGAGCTGGTGAAATATTCAGAGCTTTTACTGGACTGCAAACTAACGTCATAGATAGAGAAAAACTACTACAGTTTTCTGGTCAAGAATTTAAAGGAGAAAGGTCAGGCGCAGCCACTTTGTTCAGTGATGCTTTGCGATTAGAAAATCCAACAGACAATCAAATGTTAGAAGCATATATAAGAGCAGACAACGCTAGATTAAAAGCCTTCAAAAAAATGAAACTAGCCTACGATGATTTTAAAAAGATGGGATTAAGTGAAAATAAAATTATAAGAATTTTAAAACAAAAAGCTGGATTAGGTAATAAAGAAATATTATCTCTCAGAGCGGACAGATACATTCCATATCTACCAGACAAAAAGAAAAGACAAGATGCCTTAAGAAAAGGAATTAGGATTCCTTTGAACGCAATACTAAGAGTGTACAGAAATAGATTCAATACAAGACTAACTCCAGAACCAGAGAAAAAAGAAACACCAGATGTGAGAAATATTTTGAACACTGCACCTGTGGACTCACCAACGGTGGCACCTGTTTCACAGAACGTAGCACCAGAGCCTACTACAAACGTAGCACAGAACATAATCAATGATGAATTTTTTAGAACAGATCCACGCAACAGAGAGATAGCTGCCTTTTTAGGAGCTAATCCAGAGTCCGTTTTGAAAAACATGCAGATAGCTAGGAGAACTGGATGAGTAGATTATCGCCACATTTTACAATAACAGAGTTTGTTAAATCGCAAACGGCAGAAAGAAAAGGTATTGAAAACATGCCTGGAGATAAACATGTAGTCGCTATGATGGCACTGTGTGAAAAAGTTCTTGAGCCTATCCGTGAACACTTTGGTAAACCAATTGTGATTAACTCTGGGTATCGCAGCGCAGCATTATGTCGAGCAATAGGATCAAAATCCACCAGTCAACACTGCAAAGGTCAGGCCGCTGATATAGAAATACCAGGTGTTTCTAATGCAGAACTAGCACAATACATAGCAAACGAAATGGATTTCGATCAGTTGATATTAGAATGTCATGAAAGAGCCAAGGGTCCAAGCTCTGGTTGGGTGCATGTATCATACGTTGGTGACGCAAACAGAAAAGAAATTCTTACATACGATAGAGTAAACGGATACAGATTGGGGTTAATTTATACATAGATGTCTACATTAGTTGTTAATTTACCTTCCATAGATGTATGGGTACGAAAAGAATATTTAAGAGATGGTGAAGATGGACACGGAGAATTTGTAAAAGGTGTTTGGGTTACTGCGAAATCTATTCCAGGTAGAGCTTTTTATTTTGAAACTTACCTTCCTGACTACGGTGCTCTTTACGACAAACTACCTATTAGTGCTTTTACTGTTGAACCACAGACCCCAACTCCAGATATGGATCTTTATAATCTCCAGTTTTGGAATTGCATGGATTATGGGGTGGTGGCTGTTAGCAAACAATTTATAGGATCTATGGACTTTGAGGTGTATACAAGAGATCACGGTATTGTAAAGGGATCTTACGTCTGTACTCTTGATAACTATCACGAAAGCATAGACACAATAGATTACTCAACTAGTGAGAAACCAGCAGAACATAAATCATTTAACTTATTAGAATTAGATAATGGACAGTTTTGTTTGTATCCAAACAACAGAATGAGAGTGTATGATAATTCACTAACACCAGACAAGCCATTGCAACCAGACTTCAAAGTTAGCACAGAGATATATCAAGTTGAAAATGGACAGAAGTTCAGACTCGGGGACACAGATGAGTATTTTTGGAAGGCAAAAGATGAATGATAGAGTTTCTTCTGATCTTTATGCTCAACGAAAGAGTCATAGATCAGACACAAAGATTTGAAAATATTAACAGTTGTTTGTATTTTGCAAGACGTTTGAATAGTCAACCTAATATTCCACTACCAGATGGCGAAATCGGCAAAATTACTGCATATTGTAAGCCTGTCAGAAAAAAATAGGCTCTCAGATCAACACACAGAGCCGAAACAAAGTGTCCGTGTGTGATTGTACCCTAGAAATACCTTTGTTTTTGAGTGTTTTTGTATTATCCACTATCCAACCTCTCCCCAGTTTGACCCCATTTCAGCGTCCACATCGAAGGGTATTCTAAGTTCGGGTATGCAATTAGACATAATATCTTTGATTTTCTCTACTTGTTTGTCATTTTCTATATTAAAACATAATTCATCATGCACAGTTAACATTGGAGTTAGACCAGCATCATAACAATCGACCATGGCTTTCTTAGTTTGATCGGCACTAGATCCTTGAATTAATCTATTTAAGGCTTTGTATGTAAAAGCTCTTCTGATACTGCCCTTGCCGCCGTATTCATCAATGGCTTCTTTCATTGGCATGGCTTTATTATACTTGTAAGACTTAGGCTCGTACATATTGAATCTACATTTACGGCCCAACCAAGTTCTAATGATACCACTCTCAGAGGCTTTCCTTGTTGTCTTCTCTGAAATAGATTTAAGAAAGGGAACTTTATCATTATATTTTTCTAGGAGAGCAGTCGCTTCTTCAACAGACAGATCAAGAATATTTGCTAACTTACCTTTACCCATACCATACATCAATCCAAGGTTCACAGTTTTTGCTTGTTTTCTTGGTATGCCTGCTATATCTGCTACAATCTGATGGAAGTCAGCTTCGCCTTTGTGATACAAAGCCACAACGTCATCTATCTGTGGATGTCTGTCAAAGCCAGTCAATGTGGCACAATAATGCACCAACCATCTTGGCTCTTGTGAGGCATAGTCAAAAGATCCCCACTTAGATCCCTCTTCTGGAATAAATAATCCTCTGATAAGTTTCTTTATATACGGATCTCTTGCAGGTATCTGTTGCAAGTTAGGATTACTTGAGCTAAACCTACCAGTAACGGTTCCCCCGCCGTCAGAACGTAAAGGATGAAAGTCACAGTGTATTCTACCATTATGAGAATGTTCAAGAATTGTATCGATAAAAGTCGTATTGGCTTTATTAACTTCCCTTATCTTTATAATCTTCTTCGCAATGGGATGAGAATGATTGGCAAGAAACTGTTTTGTAAACGCGGGGGCCCCGGACTTTTCTGTGCGAGAATACGCAAGTCCCATAGCATCAAAGACTTTTGCTACAGATGTGGCGACCCAAGGTTCAATCGTAACTCCAGTTTCTTTGACTATCTCATCTACAAGTGATTTCTCTAACGCAGTTAATTCTTTCTTAACTTGCTCTGCTTTGTTTAAATCCACTCGTACACCTGTTGTTTTCATATCAAGAAGTAAAGGTGTAAGTCTAGTTTCTAGTTCGAATATGCCACTGCACTCTTCTTTAGTTATCTGTTTTCGTAACTCGTTCCACAATTTTAAAGTTATTGCAGCGTCATGTTCTGCATAAGCACCAACATAACGAGGTGGTAGTTTCCACATGCCAGACTTTGGATCCACACCAAACTCTTCGGCGGCACTTTTGAGCATCTTCTCATCTTTGTATGTACCGAGATGATCTCCAGCTAGTGAGTTTAGATTGTAGTATCTTCTGTTCTCATTTAACAAAGGCGCTGCAACCATGGTATCTCTGATCTTGCCTTTGACTTCTACACCCTCTGCTCTAAGCCAACCAAGATCGTACAGAGCATTGTGGAACACGAATGTTTTGGTTGTGTCTTTACACAACTCTGTTAACCATTGCATTACAGTTCTTCTTGGCATGTTACCCACAGTGTGTGCTATCGGAAAATACCAAGAACTGTCTCCCGCAGCTACAGCAATACCTATAATGTGTCCGTCTTTTCTACACCAGCCAGGTCCTAGCTTCAAAAGATTCTCATCTCTCGTTTCTAAATCAATAGCTATTGTGTCATACTGTGATAGATCGGGTATAACTTCGGGTGGAGTCCAATCAGAATCCACATTACCCCATGCTACATCTTTTATGTCTTGTTCCAATAAATGGTATTGGTCACTTGTCATTTATAATTTCTCCACCTAATGCAGCGTAGCCTATTATATCGACCCAACTGTCATCGTGTTCTATCGTTTCTGCTAGTCTGGCTAGTTTTACACCAACCATACAAGCCACAACTTCTTGTGCCGTAACTTCTCTGTCTAATATAACAGACCATATTCTTGCTATTCTTTCGTGATTAAATTTAGCAGGCCCATACTCTTTGGCTCTCGGACCATTGATTAGCTGCTCTGCTTGATCTAAAAAATATTTTCTGTCTTTTTTATTTTCTTTAAACTCTTTTATTGGTTTACCAAAAGGAGATTTATTTGTGGTTTCAAGGACTTCGCACATGTCATGGACGTAACTATCCCAAAACGGACTAGGGTTTTCTTCGTCAGTTGCTCTTTGTAAATACCATTCTTTTTTCATAATTCAAATCCAAACTGTCCAGATTTTTCTATTATATGTAACTCCTTCTTTGCTCTCGTTACACCCACATACCAAACTCTCCTCTCTGCATCTTGATCTGGACTTTCTATACATGCCTTCGTTGAGTCTAGCAACAATGCTACATTATCTGCTTCTCCACCTTTTGCTCTATGGATTGTAGATACACGGATTCTAGGATCTGCCGAAAGAATTTTCTCTCCTCTTTTTCTAACAGACACTATGTATGCAGCGACTTGTTCTGATATCTTCAATACATTTTGCCATGGCACAAAATTATTTGCTGTAAATTCACACAGTCTTTCTAGATTACCTAATGAATAACCTTCATCTGGTGGTCTTTCACTGTTAACATCTTCCAAATTATACATCAACTTTCTACCTGATTTCGTTATATATTTAGGATCAATCAGTTTAGAAAAAGGTTTTAGCAAGTCGGCAGGTACTGATGCTCCTCTTTGTAGTTTCAACCATACCTCTATTGCCACTAGAACATTTACCGATACAGACCAACCCTCTCCTTCTCTCCAGAATACATAACCCTCTTCTCTTAATTTATTGCAAACTTTGTTAGCGATGTAATTAGTTCTTGTTAAAATCAACCATTCTCCTTCCGTCATATCAACATCAAGAATATCGTTATGCCATGTAACAAGTCCCTTTTCTTTTGTTGGATTCCACGATTTATTTTCTCGTTTCGTGATTTGATCTGTCAATCCTTCAGCAAAAGCAAACGGATGTTCTGGAACACGATATGATTTACTTAATATATATTTAGTCTCACTAGCATTAAGAAAATTATTTACATCAACACCCATCCAAGAATATATCGCCTGGTCATCATCTCCAGCGTAGTAAACTTTGTTTGAATTTGGAACAAGAACATCCTTAACCATCTTCCATTGCAGTGGAGCTAAGTCTTGAGCCTCGTCTATAATAAGTAAATCAAAGTCGGGAGACGTTCCTTGCCAAATAAACTTTTCTATCATATCAATAAAATCAAGTTTACCTTTTCCTCTCTTGTAGTCTTTGAAAGCCTTATCTAATACATTTAACTGTTGCCAATTTAGGCTGTGATCCCAACCTCTATAAAACTCTTCTTGTAAATCTACTTGTTTTACTCTTGCATATTGGATTAGTGACATGTACTTATCGCCACCAGCGCCTATATTAAACAGTGGACCTTCTTCTATATTTACTGTCTGTGTAGTTCTAAAATCCAACCCTACAAGTTTACCAAGTTCATTGTAATCACGACCCGACATAACTTCTGATGTACTTAGTCCGAGCCAACTGAAAGCAAGAGAGTGTAAAGTTCTAAAATAAATCAAGTCTTTTGAATCTAAACCCTCTATGTCTTTTAATGCTCTAGTCTTTGCTTCTGTTGCAGCTTTTCTACTAAAAGACATGAAACCTATTTTTTTAGGATCAATAAAATGAACTAAACTACCTTCAACTAATTTTATTAGAGTTGTAGTCTTACCAGTTCCAGGCGGCCCAAAGATTGTAACTTCTTTACCATCTTTAAAATATTCTTTTTGATTTTTAAATTTTTCAAAATCAATCGACATTTTTACCCCCTTGTCCTTCTTTTGATTTTTTATTCTCATAACATAATCCTTTTGCATATATTTTTACTGCCTTTGGATATATCTTCCACAGTTCTTCAACGACATAATCTTCTATTAATTTTTTGTCGTCATTACATTCAGCCATTGTCTGAAAGACCACACCTGGCTCCCAAAAACTACATATAGATTTACCACCGTTATACCTACATCCCTCAATTAAAATCGTACAAAAAGCTATCATCACTTCCATTAGAACGGAACCTCCTCTTCTTCGATTGTTATTGGTTTGACCTCTACCTCTGCTCCAAACTCTGGTATCCACCAGACTCTCACAGTTTTCCATTTGCCTTGTGATGTTTGAAACTTTTTAACAACAGAACTATCTCCGTTGTTTACTTCTTTCAATCTCTCTTGAACTTGTGCTCTTGTATAGTTATCGAACTTTCTGTTTCTTAAAAACTCCATCAAGGAATCTAATCTAAAATATGTTCGAGATTCCTCTACATCTGTGTATGGCTTACCGATCACGACCTCTTCAAAACTCTGTGCTTGTACTCGACCAGTGCAGAACAATTCTAGAAAAGATAAGAACTGTCCTTTGTATGTCAGTTCTTGTGGTACAGCAATCTCATTGCAGTTCTCAAGCAGTCCATTAACTTGCACTTCCCAATCGGCATCTTTCATCTTTGGTGGCATGAAGTTCAACTGTTCCATACATGCTCTTTGAAATAGTCTTGGTGCTTGTAGTTCTTCTGTAGTCAACTCAAGTCTTCTGCCATCTATGTCCAAGAACCACAAACGAGGCTCTGATAATATAACTGACAAGCCACTGATTGCAGGCATAGATGTTGTGCCAATACCATGTTTCAAACCACGACATACACTTTGATTACAATGTGATGACATGGGTTCTTCTTTACATAGATACTGATATTCTTTCTTCTCTAATGTAGATTGCACTGTCACTATCTCTGATGCTGGCAAAGGTGGACTAAAATGTTTTACATTCAACTGCTCCAACTGCATCTTCCAATCATTGGGAGATGACTTCTGTAAAAAAACTCCAAGTTGAAAAGCCACCTTGTTTCTGCCACCTTCAAATACACCCATGCTAAGTAATGATTTGAGGCACGGAACATAACCAGGAAATAAATTTGGTTTACCACCAACAGATATCTCCATAAATTTTTTGGGATCACATTTTGTTTTGTGCACTCTGTCTATAAACTGTTCAAGAGAAGCCTCTACAAACTTAGACTTCTCTTTCCAGATCCCAAACCTCAAAGTCTTTTCTGCATCAAAGTATGGTAGGTTTATAAAATTACCAACGTCCCCTCGCTCTACCAATACTTGCTCTTGTTTTGGAAATATTTCACAACGACCATGACCAAGTGCCGCAGCTATCTCGGCAGCTTTGTCTCTAAAATCTGCCGCTTCCATCCACTTATCAAAGAAAAAGAATATGTGTGCACCCCCACTTTTACTACGGCACACGATACACGGAACTTTTAGTTTATCTAATTTATCCACTAACTGTTTGTGGTCTAGTGGGTATTCATCTATGTCAAGAGCACCAAACTTACATTGATTGTTCTCGTTGATTGGTATTGCACCGACACCTTTTCGTCCATCTATGTGTCCTTGCATCAATTCTAATGTCAGTGGTTGTCTTACGATAAATGATTTGGCTTTCTGTTTGCCATTCATTCTTTGGTTGGATACTTCTGTCTGTCCGTGTGCTCCACTAAAACCTTCAAAAGCATATAATAATTCTTCTGTTAAATTCACTCTACACTCCCAAAAAGAAAAAACCGTGTAGATGAGTGTGGTATCTACACGGTCAGTTTAGTTAGAACGGTACGTCTTCCTCTTTTGCCATATCATCGGCAGGAGCAGCAGCCATCTTGACTTCCCCCTTGCTTACACCTTGATACATATTACGAGCTTCAAGCATCATCTTCTCTATCTCGGGTGTAACGTCATTGATACGATCTAGCTTATAGTTAAACCACTTACCTTGATCGTTGGCTTCTAAGACAGTTGTTACTTGCCAAGCCGTTCCATAAATAGGCATGAGAGCACCACTTGGTAATCTCGCACTATTCTTTAGAGTATTCCATCTACGAGACACTTTTAACTGTGTCTTCTTCATATCAAGAACACTCGGTGCTATGGTCCCATCAGCAGATTGTGCAATCACTAGGTGTTGATGAGTTCTGACCAACTCGTTTCCGTTAGGTAACAATTCAATTGTACCTTCACGACTCGTCATTGTAATGTCTTTATCATCTGCCGCTAGTTCTCTTACAAAACCACCACCACTTGATCTAAGTTGAAACTCTAAGAACTTCTTCTCAAAAAAAGCAGGAACAACAATGACACCTTCATCTTGCTTGTAAACCTCTTGCGAGACAGTATTGAAGATGTCGCCTTGCTCAGCACCTTTGATATACAAAGGATCGTCCTTTTGTAGTTGTGGAGATAATGCTTGGATAATCCTTATAAAAGGTATCTGCATATCTTCCGTAGTGATATTTTCAAGACCAACACCAGCGTCAGCTTCTAACATTTTATCTAACTCTGATGCCACTACTTGAGTGGTCTTTCTCTGTGCAACTTGGTTCATTACTGACCTCCCTTTATCTTAGCACGGTTGCCCTGGTATACTCCAAATAGATCAAAGTCTATTTCTTTACCACTTTCAATTCTATTTTTTACCCAGGTTTTTAAAGTCATTGGATGCACATGCTGTTTCTTGACAGGCGCAAAACCTTTATTCTCAAGATCTGCAACTACAGAACCAGCTTGATTATCTTGACCCATACTGAAACTTACAACAACTTCGTTCTTGATAAGATCTCCTTCTCCAATCTCTCTGAGATATTGAAAAGCCTCTTGCTTCTTAGTTTCGGGTATCCTCGCAGAAACAAACTTATCGATTGAAACTTTGTTGCCGTCAACTGTAAGACTTTCAACACCCATGGTCTCCATCAATGAGGGTATGTCTTCCTCATCAACAGATCTCTTTTTCTGTTGTAGGTCTTTTAGTTGTGCTTCGGTATCTTTGATTTGTTGATCTAAGTCAACAGATCTACGGATTAAAGACGACAGACTTTTAGTGTCGCCTTCTCTGACTTGATTAAATGCTTGAGGGTCAGCAGCCTCTTGCTCGAATAGTGAATACACATCACTCATCGTTCTCTCCTTCTACGTTAAAGTTTATGCCCTTCGGCGGTTATTTGAGAGTATAGATACTATACTCTCTCGTCAACGAGTTTTTTCTTAGACTCGTATTCTTTGTC
>Ga0209348_1000837_pt1 | contig 15441 bp, 26 predicted proteins | sample ETNvirenome_2_30_FD_184065 | JGI IMG/M metagenome (GOLD analysis project Ga0209348, IMG submission 184065) | Marine viral communities from the Pacific Ocean - ETNP_2_30 (SPAdes) (version 2) | ecosystem: Environmental > Aquatic > Marine > Oceanic | place: Pacific Ocean | collected 2013-06-22 | reverse complement strand
ACCAAAAAACATTAAAAGAAAACGTAAAACAGATGGAATTATTTTATGGATAAGTTTGATTTATTACAAAAGACTGCTGAAGTTATACAAGACAGAGGAGAAGATTATGGCTCTATCTTAGATAATCATACTCGTATTTCTCGTCTATGGTCTGTGTTGTTAGATACTGACGTTACACCTGAACAAGTAGCTCTTTGCATGATAGCCGTAAAACAAGCTAGACTTATGGAAACACCTGACCATACAGATTCATGGCAAGATATTATTGGTTATGTAATGACAGGTTATGAGTGTGCCAATGCCAAAGAATAACTACATATTACCTAATGGAAATGTGCAGATTAGTTTTAGTGGTGGTCGTACTAGTGGGTATATGCTTTACAAAATACTTGAAGCTAACAATGGATTGCCTAACAGAGCTAAGATTATCTTTACAAATACAGGCAGAGAGATGAATGAAACTTTAGATTTTATTCAAGAGTGTTCTGATAGGTGGAATGTTAATATCACATGGCTAGAATATGATGAGGTTGATGGCAAGAATACATTTAAAGAAGTAAATCATAACTCAGCTAGTCGTAATGGCGAACCATTTGATAAGTTAATTGATAAATATGGTAGGCTACCTAATGCTATGCAAAGGTTCTGCACAGGTGTTTTAAAGATACAAACTTCTGGTAAATATCTAAAGTCTCTAGGTTGGAGTAAATGGAACCATGCTCTAGGTATAAGAGCTGATGAACCAAGGCGATACAAGACAGATTATAGAGATGGATTCTATCCTTATTATCCTATCTATGAAGCTAATGACACACTAGTACATGTAAATAACTTTTGGAGCAGTCAACCATTTAAACTAAATTTACCTGTTGTTGGTGGGAAAACTTTAAAAGGTAATTGTGATTTATGTTTTTTAAAGTCTGAATCTCAATTAGCTATGATGATGAAAGAGAATCCTGAACGTGCAGAATGGTGGTTAAACACAGAAAAAAGATTTGGAAAACAATTTAATAGAGACAGAAACTTAGCATCATTGTCTGACTTTGTATTCAATCAACAAGATTGGGTGTTTGAGCAACAAGGTTATTTCTGTCAAGCTGATGGTGGAGAGTGTACAGGATAATGGCAAAAAATGATTTTAAAATATTCAAAAAGCAAGCTCGTCTATCCAAAACAAAAGAAAAATATATAGATGTTTTGTTGGCTATGAATGTACTACCTCAATGCAATGAACCTATGGCAAGAATGACGTTAGAGGCTTATTGGGTGTACTATACAGAGCTATCAGATAGTGAAAGAAGAATGAGAGATGTAACTCGTTTTGTGCATGGTTATGTAAGCAAAAATATCCAAGATAAATTATTTTCTTGACAGGTTTTTTCTCTTTTGTATAATCAGCCTTGCTGTTCCTAGCAAAGCCGTATGGCAACGAGCAAAACATAGTTTATGTATCTTAGCTTAGATGAATGTAAACTATAAAAATTAAAAAAAATATCTGAGTTTGTAATATAGTATAACTTTTAACATATCTATGCACTGCTATAGCAGTGCATATATAGAGATAGACTCTCTTTTTTTATTGACCAAAGCTAACAACGTCTCTTTTCAAAACATTTTCTATTTTTATATATTTAATTGGTTGCTCACTAGGAAACATTTTTTTACTTAAAAGTCCCTTATCTACCAATTCATTAATTGCCGTATATAAACTATGGTCCCCATATCCATATTGAAATCTCAATTTAGAAACTATTTTATTGTTACTTGTACTTTCTATTTGTGCAGAAAAATAACTATTCCCATTTATTTTATCACGCCATTCTTTTGCTATTACTAAATATTTTATCATGTTTCTCTCCTATTTTTCGTCTTGATATATTCTATTAGTTAAAATAGAAACTGTTTTACTTATTGGTCTTTGTCCTGACTCGTAATAACTTATCATTCTTATTGTTATTCCAAGTAAATTTGCGAACTCGTTTTGTGTATATTGTAATCGAGTTCTAATAGTTTTGAATTGCTCTTTCGTTAGTTGCATAGTAATATCTCCTTACCTTTGCTAGGTTAGGGCGTTGCATCTGTCATGTATGCAACGCCTTTTATTTTATTGTTCTAAGTTAACTTGTTGCTTTTCTTTTTCTATTTGATACTCGTTTTTCTTTGTCATGTCCTTATCCTTTCTCTTTTGCTAGTTCGTTTAAAATATTTTTTAATTCTAATAGCCTTTCACTATTAAAACCTGCATCTTCTTTGTCCATTTCTTTTGGTCCAATCACATCCTCCCATTCATTTACTAAGTCATGTAAACAATATATAAAATGTTCTTTGTCATTAAAGTTGGAATCTTTTTGTAATTTTATTTGTATAGTCATGTTATTGTCTTTCTCTTTGCTAGTTATGGCATTAGTGCCGTTTTAAGAGCCGTGTAGCTCTGTTAATGTATAAGCTGGTACAAAACCAGCCTATACAATTCTTTGTTAGCTAAATATTATTAGTATGAATATTGCATAACCAAAAATAGTAAATAAAAATAATAATTCTATTATGCTAGTTGCTATTAGTTTAAATATGTTTTTCATGTTTAACCTCATAATCTTTATTATCTATTGTTGACCATATATTTATAAAAGATTGTAAAAACTTTTTTTGTTGTTCTGTTAAACCTTTATTTTCAAAAAGCAATTCTTCTGCTCCATATGGTGTAGAAATATCATTTACAAATAACCAATCTCTGTAAATTTCTGTTAAATTATTTAAGTGTCTATTCATTAGAATTGCTCCTTTAAAAAGTTTTCTATTGTTTCTGTGTTGGCTTTGTTTCTTAAAAGCTTTCTTAGTTCTTCACTTTCTAAAGCAATATCAACGTCAATTAGATACTTGCCACACAGTGCGTAAAAATCAAATTTAGTCATAATTAACACCATCACATAACCAATTATAATTTCTTGTTTGTTGAGGACTTGCATAAAGTTTCTTAAATGTGTTGCAAGTTCTATCATAGCCATATGAAACAAGACATTCTTTGAAATGCTTTTTTGTAATGTTTCTTTTTGTCTTTGTGTCGATTAATTGTACTGGATAATTCTTTTTAATTACCTTGTCATAAATAACTAACCAGCCTTTGTAATAATCTGTTTCAAAATTATCACTTGTCATAATATCATTGTAAGTCATGTTATAGCCTTTCTGTTGCTAGGTTTTGAGCTGTTATACCAGCTCCCATTATCCAGGAATAAGCCTGGATAATAAGAGCCGTAATAACTAAGCTGTTTGTGCGATAGTACGCCATAAAAGATTATTAGTTGTTATATCATAGCCAAGATTTTTAATTGCATAATCTGTGCTGAATGGCTGGATATCCAGCAGCTTAGAAAAACAATCTTCATTGCTGCCATAATATAACGGCTCGTTATCTTTTGTTATGATGTGTGACGGCTCGATTGATAGAATTATTTTAGCCATAAAATTGAAGTAATTATTAATTACTTTGTCTTGTAATGATTCGCTGGGATTTTCACCAATACTTCCCATGTCAACAGCAAGTTTTATTATATCTGAAGATGTATAATCAATATTTAAAGCTAAGCCTGAAAGCCATTCATTCATTGCTTTTAATTTACCTTGTTGTTTTACATAGTTATATTCATTATAAAATCTTTCAAAGATATAACTTATTTTATCTTTTCTATTTATTAATGCCCAGCCATGTATATCTTCATCTATTGTATTAAGTATATAGTTAACATAGTTCTTTTTATATTGTGTGTGGTGTAATTTCATTGTTTTAGTTCCTTTGCTAGTTGTTATTAATCTATTATTTCTTTATATTGGTAGTTTGAGTTATTGTCTAAATTTTCCCATTTCTGTAATTTATAATTAACTCTTGTTTTAAATGTTTCTACATTTTTTAAGAATTGATATCCTACATCATGAGATGGTTTGTTTTTAGCATTTACTGTGCTATCCAATAATTTTATCAAATTATGAATATCATTTTGATATTCTTTTGGTAGCCTTTCGTAATGTGCTATTGTATTTAATGTTATTTTTGTATTCATTGTTTTAATTCCTTTGCTAGTTGTTATTATATTGTTATGTTTTTGGTTAAAGTATCAAGTTCAATATTTAATTTTTGTAATTTTTTAATACGTTTAATTAAATAATTAATCATTATTTTATTTTCATTGCTGGTTTTTGTATTCTCTAAGGAATGTTTAATACCGCTTATTTCATATTCTATATTAATTTTAAGGTCTTTTATTTGTTTATTGTTAATCATTGTTTTGTTTCCTTTGCTAGTTGTTAATACATATAATGATATAGAAATTATTTCTATATTCAACAAAAAAGAAACAAATAAAAACAATGACTTAGCAAATTAATTTTAGCAGCAATTATTTATTACAGTAAAAATATTATTGATTGTAATAGTGATATAGTTTATTGATTGCATATAAAAGAGGGGAGTATCTGCCCTCGAATAAACATTGAATTAAGACAGTCTTGCACGGCAAATAAAAAACATGATTAACCTGGCAGAAAAAATAATAATAATAATGTATGCAGATTGGCAAGGCATAGGGGGGATAAATAATAAGGTATCACACCCACACAGGCGTGCCACATTATATATCAATTAATAGGTAGTTCTACACACACATGATAAGCAAAGCAAAACAAGAGCACATCATATCATCCATTACAGACGGACACAGCTTGGTAAAGGCTTGTGCAGATGCAAAGGTTAGTCGTGCTACGTTATATCGCTATATGAGCAAAGATACGGAACTAGACACCAATGTTAAGACTGCACAGAGACAGGCTGCTGAGAAGGCACTTGAGGAGCTAGAAGATATGTATGGAGATGCGTTGCATGGGCGAAAGAACTATGACCCTAATTTATTGAGAGACTATGGGCATCATGTGAGATGGAAGGTGCAGAAGATATTGCCAGACAGGTTTGGTGAAGCTAAGAATAGAACAGGCGTTGAGATTAGTGATGGTTCATTGAAGATAGTTTGGGAGACTGGTACAGAGGATGCAAGTTAAGATACCCTATAAGCCTAGAGACTTACAGGCTGAGATGCACAATAAGTTAAAAAGATGGAATGTGCTAGTTATGCACAGACGATTTGGTAAGACTGTGTTTGCTGTCAATCATATGATAAAGCACGTTTTGACTTGTCCTTTGCCAAGACCAAGAGTTGCTTTGGTGGCTCCTACGTTTACGCAAGCTAAGAGGATTAGTTGGGATTATGTAAAGTATTATGCTGGAGTGATACCAGGAGTTACGTTTAACGAAACTGAGTTAAGGGCAGACTTTCCTAATAATGGTAGGATAATGTTATTGTCAGGTGAGAATCCAGATGCGTTGAGAGGTATATACTTGGATTTGTGTGTGTTTGACGAGTATGGGATGCAGAACCCTAGGGTATGGGGGGAGGTTGTAAGACCAGCACTATCCGACAGAGAGGGTAGTGCAATCTTTTTAGGTACACCAGCAGGTCATAATCATTTTTTTGATATATTGCAACAGGCACGAGAGCAGGATGAGGAAGGCTCTGACCAATGGTACTGGAAGATTGCCAAAGCTAGTGAGACTAAGCTCGTGAAAGATGCAGAGTTAGAAGCTGCACAGTTGCAAATGACACCAGAGCAGTATGAACAAGAGTATGAGTGTTCATTTACGGCTGCTATTATTGGTGCGTATTATGGTAAGTTGCTTGCTGAAGCTGATGATAATGGAAAGATTACGAGAGTGCCATACGATCCTGCATTGCCAGTACATACTGCTTGGGATTTAGGTATTAATGATTCGACTGCTATTTGGTTTGCACAGGTATATAGAGGGGGTGCTGTTAATGTTATTGACTATTATGAGAATAGTGGCGTTGGCTTGGACCATTACGCTGAGGTATTGCGAAAGAAAGATTATCACTGGGGAGATCATCTTGCTCCACATGATATTGAGGTTCGAGAACTGGGTAGTGGGAAATCGAGATTAGAGACTGCATTTAGTTTGGGTATACGTTTTAGGGTTATACCGAAGATGAAAGTTGCTGATGGTATCAATGCTGCAAGGATGATGATACCTAAATGTTACTTTGATAGGGATAAATGTGCCGAAGGTCTTGAGATGCTAAGGCAATATAGGCAGGAGTGGGATGAAAGAAAGAAGATATTTAGAGATCAGCCACGCCATGACTTTACAAGTCATAGTGCTGATGCGTTTAGGTATTTAGCTATTGGGTTGGAGAATCGTACTGTGATGACTAGACCACCACAATCTGTGGCAGTGAATGAGTACAATCCTTTTACGATATGATGTATTCTCAGGATTACCATGATGCTATGGATATGGTTGAGTATAGTGAGCATCATAGAGACTGGGATAAAGATATGTTGCAGAAATATATTGAAAAACCATTAGGGATTAGACAGTATAAGATTATTAGGAATGATTATCAGGAGCCATTGATGTTTGCCACATGGGGTTTTCCAAGCGAGAAGCAGGTAGATGAATACGTTAAGAGCAGGTATTTTCCTGCTGATGGATATAAGGGTGGTGGCAGTGATCTTTGGGTTATAGACTTTATTGCAAAAAAAGGTTATACAAGAATAGGTTTTCTTGTTTTGAAGAAAATGTTTATGCGTATTGGCTATAAGAAAGCCTTTTGGTTTAGACCAGAGACCAACAAACTAGGTTGGCATATATTGAAAGGAAAGTGACATGGGTGGTGCTCCAAAGAAAATTGTAAAAACTGTTAAGAAGATTACAAAACCTGTAGAGAAAGTTGTTAAGAAAGTTGCAAAACCAATAGATAAAACTTTTATAGAACCTTTAGAAAAGCCAGTTAAAAAGATTGTCAAAGAGGTAAAAGATCTTCCAAAAGATATTGAAAAGAAATTAGTTGAGCCATTGGAAAGACCAGTTAAGAAAGCTATAAATGTAGTTGAAAAGATTGGTGCTGATATAGTAGAGCCTTTGGAAAGACCAGTAAAAAAACTTGTAAGAGAAGTCAAAGAGACTGTTACTGGCACAGATAAATATGATTATAGAAAGCCTGAACAACCAGCAGAATCACCAGAGATAACACCTGAGATTGTTGAAGATGAGTCAACAATAACAACTAGGTATGCCACTAGAGGTAAAAGGTCAGGTCAAGGGGGTACGATCATGGAAGGCTATGGCGTAGTTACACGACCACCATCAAAGAAATCAATAAGCACTTAGGAGAAAGCAATGTCATTTATGAAACCAAAGGTATATGTTCCACCACCACCACCAGTTCCAGAAGAACCTGAAAAAGCTGATTATGAAAAGGCTGCTGCATTAGCTGGTGAAGCAGAAACACAGGAAAGAAAAAAACGTAGAGGGCGTGGCAGTACGATTGTTGCTGGTCAGCTAGGAGAAACATCCACAAGTATGGGTGGCACAGGTGGTACACCAACTTTGTTAGGATAGGCTTATGATGAATGTCAAAGATATAGTTGCTCGTTATCAACACGTTGAAGGTCAGAGAGATAACTGGAATAATCATTACCAGGAGTTAGCTGACTATATGTTGCCAAGAAAGGCAGACATAGTTAAGAAAAGAAGTCGTGGTGAAAAGAGAATGGAGCTTATCTTTGATGGTACAGCTTTACAAGCAGTAGATTTATTATCATCTAGTTTACATGGTATGCTGACATCTGGTGCAACGCCATGGTTTCATTTGACAATGAAAGATGAAGAGCTAGGCAGAGATGAAGAAGTGCAAAGATGGTTAGAAGATAGTTCGCAAAGAATGATGCGTGCCTTTACTATGTCTAACTTTGAAACAGAAGTCCATGAGATGTATGTTGACCTAGTTGTCTTTGGTACTGGGTGTATGTTTGTTGAGATGGATGACAAAACATTACGATTTAGTACAAGACATATATCAGAGTTTTATGTAACAGAAGATCAATATGGTATCGTTGATACTGTATTTAGAAAGTATGAACTACCTGCAAGACAAGCTGTGCAGAGATTTGGTATTGATAATGTAGGTGCATTTATTGCAAGAACATTTGAGAAGAAGCCTGATGAGAATGTAGAGATACTTCATGTTGTGATGCCTAGAAAAGAAAGAGATCCAACGAAACGAGATAATAAAAATATGCCATTTGCATCTATGTATATTTGCATGGAAACAAAAATGATATTGGCAGAGAGTGGTTTTCAGGAACTACCTTACGTTGTACCACGCTTCTTAAAGGCAACAGGAGAAGTGATGGGTAGATCTCCAGCTATGGTTGCATTGCCAGATGTAAAGATGATTAACTTGATGTCTAAAACAATCATACAAGCAGCACAAAAAATGATAGATCCTCCACTATTAGTGCCTGATGATGGGTTCTTGCTCCCCATTAGAACCCAGCCTGGAGGTCTCAACTTTTACAGATCAGGCTCAAGAGATACAATAACACCACTACAAACTGGTGCAAACATACCTATTGGATTGAATATGGAAGAACAACGAAGGATGGCAATTCGTTCTGCTTTCTTCGTTGACCAATTATTGAGTGGCAGTACACCTAACATGACAGCGACAGAAGTTATACAAAGACAAGAAGAAAGAATGAGAGTCATAGGTCCTGTGCTTGGTAGATTGATGAACGAGATGCTAAGACCTTTGATTGATAGGGCGTTTGCTTTGATGTTGCGTGCAGATATGCTTGCCGTACCACCTGAGGTTTTACAAGGATTGGATATTGATATTGAATATGTATCGCCATTGGCTAGAGCACAAAAGTCTAGCTCTGTTAATGGTGTGATGAGAGCCTTAGAAATACTAATGCCATTGTCACAATCATTACCAGTTGGAGATCACATTGATCCTGATGGATTGGTTACTTATTTAACTGATGCTTTAGGCGTTCCAAAGAAAGTATTAAAACCACAATCAGCCGTTGACGAAGAAAGAGAACAGCGTGCAATGATGCAACAAGAGCAGATGGAAAGACAAATGGAGCAAGAGGATGTTGCTACAGTTGGTCAGGCAGCTCAAGCAGTAAGAATGGTTGGTGCAAATGAATGACCAGATAGCACAACTAAAAGTAATGTATAAAGATGCTTTTGGAAACAATGCTGGTAAAAAGGTTTTAGAGGATTTGGAGATACGCTGTAACTGGCGTGCTTCAAGTTATGTAGCTGGTGATGCCAATGCTACAGCCTTTGAAGAAGGTAAAAGGGCAGTAATACTACACATATATAACATGATGAAAGAGGAGTAGATATGTCAGAACAAGTTGCTGAACAGGTAGCCGAACCAGTACAGCCTACAGCGTTGGAAACACCAGCCGAGGTTGCACAAGGTGGGTCTGGTAACAGTTTCATGGAAATGATACCAGAAGAATTAAGGGAGCACCCTAGTCTATCACCAATTAAAGATGTTGGTAATTTAGCTAGGAGTTATGTAAATGCACAGAGATTGATAGGTAGCGATAAGGTTCCGTTGCCAAAAAATCCTACAGAAGAAGATTTAGATAACATTTATAGTAAGTTGGGCAGACCAGAAACACCACAGGGATATGAGTTACCTGTTGATGGGAATGTTATAACTGAAGAATTAGCTACACAATATGCAGACATTGCACATAATCTAAGACTTACACCACAGCAAGCACAAGGTGTTTTGGATTATTATAAGAGTACAGTTCAACAAACAAGTGAAGGATTGGTGCAACAAGCAGAAGAACAGGCAGAGCAAACAACAGCAGAACTACAAAGAGAGTGGGGTCAAGCCTTTGAGCAAAAGGTAACGGCTGCAAAAGAGATTGTAGATCAGTTTGCAGGTCCAGAGTTGTTACAGATGAAGCTAGAAGATGGAACATTAATTGGTAATCATCCAGCTTTTATCAAGGCTTTTGCTGCTATGGGAGATTTTAAGTCTACTGTAACAAGCGAAGATACTGTATCTGATAATGCTATTAACAGAGCTTATACACCACAAATGGCACAACAAGAAGTTGATGGTATTATGAATGATAAGACACACGCCTATTGGAATAGAAAAGATCCTATAGGAAGGCAACGTGCAGTAGAACGTATGCAAGAATTGATGGGGTATATTCATGGAGCATGAATTAACACCTGACCAAGAGATTCGTTTGGAATGTTTACGGCTTGCAGTTGAATTTGGTACACAAAGAGATTTGTTGCATCCAGAGAAACTTGCTGATATATATTACGAATGGGTTATGAAGGGTAGCTTGGAAACAAGTCCTCAAGACAATCGGATAGACGATAGCCTAAAGTCGGCTAAAAATTCTAGGAGTGTCCGTAAAGGGTAGCACACTGTAAGTAAATCAAATGTAACTTTTACGAAGGAGACTTAAATGTCAGCCACAGTAACTACAGCATTTGTCCAACAGTATTCTGCTAACGTGCAGATGTTATCTCAACAGATGGGAAGCCGTCTTAGAGACACAGTTCGTGTAGAGAATATTACAGGGAAAAATGCTTTTTTCGATCAGGTAGGCGTTGCTACTGCTCAGTTGCGTACCAGCCGTCATGCCGACACTCCACAGATAGACACACCACACGCAAGGCGTAGAGTGAGTTTAGCTGATTATGAGTATGCCGATTTAATTGATGACCAAGATAAAGTCAGAATGTTAATCGATCCAACATCTTCTTATGCAATGGCTGCTGCTGCTGCAATGGGTAGAGCAATGGATGACGTTATCATTTCTGCTGCACTTGGAACAGCTTTTACAGGCGAAACAGGTTCAACATCTACTGCTTTTTCATCTGACAATCAGATTGCAAATGGTAGTGCAGATATGTCTGTTGCTAAGTTAATTCAAGCTAAAAAGATTTTAGATTTAGCTGACGTTGACCCATCAATACCAAGATATATTGCAGTTGGTCCTAATCAGATTGAAGCTCTGTTAAATACTACATCAGTGACAAGTTCTGACTTTAATACAGTCAAGGCTCTTGTTCAGGGTGAAGTAGATACATTCATGGGTTTCAAATTTATTGTAACAAACAGACTATCGCTTGCATCAAACATCCGTTCATGTTTCGCATGGGCAGAGGATGGGATTGCTCTAGGCATAGGTAAAGACGTATCAGCAAGAATAGACGAGAGAGCAGACAAAGGTTATGCTACTCAGGTTTATTATTGCATGAGTGTTGGAGCCACACGCATGGAAGAATCCAAGATTGTGCAAATCGATTGTGATGAATCAGCTTAAGGGAGAGTGAACAATGACTACTAAAAACACAACTCTTGTAGCAAACTTTGAAGCTACTCCTCAAGTTGCAAGTAATGCTCACGAGCTACATGGCGTTTTGCGTGTTGCTCAGGGTACAGTCGCACTAGCTGCTGGTGATAGTACAGACAATGATATTGTTATGCTTGCACCAATTCCTAGTAACGCATCAATCACAGCTTTAAGTGTTGCAGCAGATGCCCTTGGTGGTTCTTGCACATTTAACGTGGGTCTATATCAGACAAATGGAACAGTTGTAGACGAAGATCTATATGCTAGTTCAGTTGCTGATGGAACTACAGCAGTTGCAGATCTTAGAACAGAGGCAGCCAATATAAATACTATTGGTACTCAGTTATGGGAAAATGCTGGTGCTTCAGTTGATCCAGGTGGTTACTATTACGTTGCAGCGACTTTTAATGCAACAGGTGGTACAGCAGGTGATATGTCATTTATCATACACTATGTTGTTAACTAAAAAAAATGTAGGGAGCAGTTAATCTGCTCCTTACCTTTAGGAGTTTTAAATGCCGTCAGTTGTAGATATTTGTAATGAAGCTATGGATTTACTTGGTGCAGCAACTATTACTGCATTGACAGAAAACTCTAAAGAAGCACGACTTTGTAATAGAAGATTTGAAACAGTAAGAGATGCCGTTCTCAGAGCACATACTTGGAACGTAGCAATAACAAGGGCAGCATTAGCAAAAGATAGTGACGCACCTGCATTTGGATTCTCTAGTCAATTTACATTACCAACAGATCCTTATTGTTTAAGAGTTGTATCTTTTTGGAACTCTAACGTAAATAATGACATTGCAGCTTATGATAGTAATGTGATGTTTAAGATAGAGGGTAGAAAAGTATTATCGAATGAGGGCAGTTGTTCTATTATTTATATAAGTAGAGTTACAGACACAGAACAGTTTGATCCATTGTTAAGTAGTACGATTGCACATAAATTAGCATCAGAAACAGCTTATGCCATAACTGGTAGTAATGCTCTAGCACAATCTATGTATTCATTATATCAGGCAAGGCTTAGTGAAGCTAGAAGTATGGATGCACTAGAGGGTTATCCAGAACAATTACAGGCAGATACTTACACTAACGCAAGGTTCTAATATGGCTAGAGTATCGTCTATTATCACCAATTTTAGAGCAGGTGAGATCTCTCCACGATTAGAAGGCAGGATTGATTTACAGAAATATAATGAAGCTGTAAAAGATCTAACTAATATGATTGTATTTCCACAGGGTGGTACAACACGCAGACCTGGAACATATTACGCAGGAACTACAAAAGATGGTGGTCAGGTAAGATTAATTAACTTTGAGTTTAGCGATACACAAGCCTATGTATTAGAGTTTGGAAATAATTACATACGAGTATTCAAAGATGGTGGCTTAGTTACAGAAGCAACCACAGCAATATCTGCAATAACAAAAGCAAACCCAGCAGTAGTAACATCTAACTCACATGGACTGAATGATGGTGACAGGGTGTTTATTAGTGGTGTTGTTGGTATGACAGAGGTAAACAACAGAGAGTTTACAGTTGCAGGAAAAACAACAAATACATTTCAGTTAAGTGGTGTAAACAGTTCAGCGTTTACAACTTATGGAAGTGCAGGAACAGTTGGGAAAATAGTAGAAATAACAACTACTTACACGACAAGCCAGTTATCTAGCATTAACTTTGCACAATCAGCAGATGTTTTGTTTCTTGCTCATCAAAGCCATGATCCTGCAAAGTTGACAAGAACAAGTCATACATCATGGACATTGACAGATATTGATTTCACTGATGGTCCTTATATAGATGAAAACATAACAACAACAACTTTGTATGCAAGTGCTAACACAGGTTCAGTGACAATTACAGCATCAGCAAGTTTGTTTGCCAGTACAGATGTTGGTAGGTTAATAAGATTTCGTGAAGTTATAGAAGCAGAGCATGATGCGTGGGCAGCTAGTACAAACTATGCACAAAATGCTATAGTCAGATTTGGAAACAATGTTTACAAAAAAACTGACTCAGGTTCAGATGGCAGTGGAACCACAGCACCAGTTCATTTATCAGGATCAAAGGTATATGGTGATATAACATGGGAGTTTCAGCATAGTGGTTCAGGTTTTGTAAAGATAACAGGATTTACGAGTGCTACTGTTGTAACAGCTACATTTAAAAACAGCACAGGATTTTTACCAGCAAGTGTTGTGGGAAGTAGTAATACAACAACTTTATGGTCATTAGGTAGTTTTAGTGCGACTACTGGTTTTCCAAGAGCTATAGGTTTTTATGAAGAACGATTGTATTTTGCCAGTACAACAGAACAGCCACAAACTATATTTGGCAGTGTGTCTGCTGATTTTGAGAACCATACTCCAGGTACAAATGATGATGATGCTATAAATGTTACGATAGCTTCCGATCAAGTAAACGTAATAAAACACTTATTACCAGCTAGATTTTTACAGTTATTGACTACAAGTGCTGAGTTTACATTGTCAGGTGGTGCAGGATCAGAGCCAGTTACACCTACTAATGTTAATGTTCTAAGAGAAACAACTTTTGGTACTGGTACTGTAAAGCCATTGAGAGCAGGTAACAGTACTATACTTATACAAAAGGGTGCAGAAAAAGTAAAAGAAATAACTTTTGATTTAGATACAGATGGATTGTTAGGTGTTGATTTAACTGTATTGGCAGATCATTTGGCTAGAGGTGGCTTAACTGACATGGTTTGGCAACAAGAGCCTGAGTTATTATTATGGTTTGTTCACAGTGATGGCAGACTTATTGGATTAACTTATGACAGAGCTAACGCTACAGTGGGTTGGCATGAGCACAGTTTAGGTGGCAGTGGTATTGTAGAAAGTATTACAGCTATACCCAGTGGTGCAGAAGATCAGGTTTATCTAAGTGTAAAGAGAACAATTAACAGTGCGACTGTAAGACATATAGTTTTTCTCAAGTCATTATATTTTAATGATGATGTTACAGATGCTTTTTTTGTTGATAGTGGTTTAACATACAGTGGAAGTGCAACAACATCTATCACAGGGTTAAATCATCTCGAAGGTGTGACAGTGACCATTTTAGCTGATGGGTCTGCACACGCAGATAAAACAGTCAGTGGTGGTGCAGTCACATTAGATAGAAGTGCGTCAAAGGTTCATATTGGTTATGGGTACACATCATCACTTGAAACATTGCGTATGGAAGCAGGTGCAGAAGATGGTATTGCCCAAGGCAAGATAAAGAGAATACATGGTGTTACGGCTAGGTTCTTTCAGACAGTTGGTGCAGAGTTAGGTCCTGATACATCTAATCTTGACAGATTGCCATTTAGAGATAGTAGTATGAATATGGATGAAGCTGTACCATTGTTTAGTGGTGATAAAGAAATATCTTTTCCATCAGGGTATGATAATGATGCAAAGATTGTTATAAGACAAACGCAGCCGTTGCCTATGACAATACTAGCTATTATGAGAAGGTCTAATACATTTGATGCTTAAGATAAAAAATTTTGAAAAAGAAGATTTAGAAATGATAGAAACTAATTTTCATTTTCCAGAAAGCTCGAAAGCAGCTATGATGAAAGAAAGCTGTATTAGTGCATACACAGCATTGCTAGAAAGTAAGGTATTTATGATTGGTGGTGTATATGGGTTGTGGAAAGATGTAGGCGAAGCATGGTTCATTATGTCAAGTATTGCCTATGACAAGCCTTTTGCAGCAGCTAAATACTCCAGTATATTGTTAGACCATGTTCAAGAAGATGCAAAATTGCAACGCATACAAGCAAGTGTGCATACTAATGATAAGCAAGCTATAAGATATGTAGAGTGGTTAGGGTTTGAGAATGAAGGTTTAATGAAGAAGTATGGTCCTGATGGTTCGGACTATTATCGTTTTGCGAGGGTGATGTAATGTTAGATGCAGTTCTAGGTTACAAAGGAAACATGGCTTCAGCTAAGGCTGCAAGACAAGTTGGTGAATATAATGCTGTAGTAGCAGAGAACGAAAAGGTTTTACTGCAAAGGGCAACAAGAGAAAAAGAAGCTAATTTAAGAAAAAGTGCAGAAAGATTACAAGGCACACAAAGGGTTGCTACAGCTAAATCTGGAATACAAATGTCAGGGAGTGCTTTGGAAGCATTAAGAGATACATTTTTTAATACTGAATTG
>Ga0209348_1000836_pt1 | contig 15445 bp, 14 predicted proteins | sample ETNvirenome_2_30_FD_184065 | JGI IMG/M metagenome (GOLD analysis project Ga0209348, IMG submission 184065) | Marine viral communities from the Pacific Ocean - ETNP_2_30 (SPAdes) (version 2) | ecosystem: Environmental > Aquatic > Marine > Oceanic | place: Pacific Ocean | collected 2013-06-22 | reverse complement strand
AAGAAGAGCTGATATATACAAAGGATTAAATGATGTATTGTTTTCTGATAACATAGGTAAAAAAATATCACCTAGTAAATCTGCACCCATATATAAATTATTAAAAGATAATGGTGCAACGGATGAATCTATTAAATCAATCTTTAGTTCTTTAAATGGTGCAAGAGAAACATTTTCTAATTTAATTAACGCATCATCTAATGCGCCAAAAGATGTAAAAACATTACAATCTTTAATGGGTAACAGAGTAAAAGAATATCTTGGTAATACTTATAGAATATTTGAAGATAATTCTATCTTACCTTACATGAGATATGCACCAACAGAGGAAGCTATTAAAAATACACAAAAATTTTTTAAAGATTATGCAGCTAAAAATGGTAAAAAAATTACAGATTTTCAGGCAGAGACTATGGTTAATACTGTTATTAAATCAGCACAAAAACAAAAAGGACCTCCAGGTTTACCTTTTAAATATGTTGATGATACAGCTGCAGATGAAGGACCAGAGCTAGATAAATTTTTTAAAAATATATTAACAGATCAGATTAGTCCAACACGTATTCTTGCAGAAACAAAAGGTAAAGACAAGGCTACGATACAAGCGTTGTTTGGTAAAATAGAAGATCCTAGGTTTTCTATTTACAATAGCATGACAAAATTATCTGCTATAGCTAGAAAAAATGAACTATTTGAAAGACTTGCAAAACAAGATGAAGCTGTACAAAAAGCAGTTACAAAAAATACACCTGCAGGTGCAAGAGGTTTCTTTTTTAATGATCCAGTAAAAGCATCAGCAGCTTTACCTAATCAAGACATAGTAGAATTAGATAAATATCTTTTACCATTTTTTAAAGATGAGTTTACTGTTAATCCACTAGCAGGTAAGTTTACATCAAAAGCAATAGCTGAGGGATTAGGTGATTCTTCAAAAGCTTTACAGTTTTTATTTGAACCAAGACCAGGAGCTACAGGTGTAGAAAAAGGTCTAACATGGGGATATCGTAATTTAGTTTTGTTTCCAAAAGCACTATCACAAGTAGCAAAAACAATACTTGCACCAGTAACACATTTTAGAAATTTATTTTCTGCAACAGGATTCTCTGCAGCAAACGGTATATTTTTTGAAAATCCTGCAGTTGTGGGTAGAGCTTTTGCAGATGCTTTTGCACCATTACAAACAGGAGCACCAATAAAAAGAGCATTAGGTAAAGTAACAGGTGTAGGTTTTGATGAGGCAGCTGCAAATCAAAGATATAGAAAATTATTAGACCTTGGTGTTGTAAACTCACAAGTGCAACTTGGTGATGTAAAAAATCTTTTACGTGACGTTAGATTTGGTGAAAATTTAAATCTTGCAAAACCATTAGAGTCTATGATGAAAAAACTTACTGCTGGCACCGGTAGAAAAGCAAAAGCTTTTATGAAAGGTGCAGAAGATTTATATACAGCGGAAGATGATTTATTTAAAATAGCTAACTTTGCTGTTGAAAGATTACGTTTAAAAAATGCTTACACTGCAGCAGGTAGAAAATTTACAGATGATTTATTAGATAATCAGGCAGCAGATATTGTAAGAAATACAGTGCCTAACTATGCATATGTATCTGACACTGTCAGAGCATTAAGACGTTTACCACTCGGAACATTTATGTCGTTTCCATCAGAGATATTAAGAACAACAACTAATATTGCACAAAGAGCAATAAAAGAGATAAAAGATCCAGCATTAAGAAACATAGGTATTAAAAGATTAATTGGTTTAGGCACGGTCATGTATATTGCACCAAATGTAGTACAATCAGGGTTTCAAATACTTAACGATGTTACAAACGAACAATTACAAGCGTTAAAACAATATCTTCCACAGTGGTCAAAAAATTCTACAATCTTACCTATCAGAACAAAAGAGGGTGAGCTTAAATATATAGATTTTAGTCATGGTAATGCATATGATGTAGCAACAAGACCTATACAAACATTAATTAATGAGGTGCAAAAAGGTATTACCGATGAAGAAGTATTAATGAAAGGTGTATTACGTGGCATGGCACAGGCAGCAGGAGAGCTTGCATCACCATTTATATCAGAGGCTATTTATACAGAAGCTGCACTAGATATTATTGCAAGAGAGGGTCGAACTAGAGAGGGTAGACAGCTATACACAAAAAAAACACCTACTGGTGAAAAAATAAAAATTATTACAAATCATTTAGCACAAGCAATGCTACCTTTTTCATATCAACAAATCAATAGATTGTATCAAGCTGCAACAGGCAAACCATCCAAACGTGGTGAGTTTTTTGAATTACCAGATGAGTTACTTGGTTTTGCTGGATACAGAGCAGTAAAAATAGATCCTGTAAGATCAATGGGTTTTAAAATAGCAGATTATCAAAGAGGTGTCAGAGAATCTAGACAATTATTTACAGGTGGTGCAGAGTCAGTTTTAAGAGGTGGACCTAAAACTGCAAGAGATGTTATTGAAAGATTTATTGCAGCAAACAAAGCTAAATTTAACACGGACAAAGAGATGCTAAAAAATATACGAGCTGCAGAAATTTTAGATACAGACATGGATGCTATTAGAACAGAGTTTAGTGAAAGAGGCTTAGCAAACGTTTACAACAGATTAGATAATGATATATTTAAACCATACTTTCCATCAGAAAATATACAAAGAGAGTTTAGACAGATTGCAGAAAACATAGACATGGATAATCCATTCGAAGAAGCAAGAGATGTATTGTTAGATATACAAGATGATTTAAGAGATTTATCTTTTGATGATATATTTGATATAGATATAGAACAATATCTACCATCTTACGATCAGGTATCAGCAGTGCCACAAACACCTGCTATAAATCCAGCTGTTGTGCAACCAGTTCAACAAGCATCTATATCACAGACAGGATTAACACCTACAGAACAAGCGTTGCTTTCACCTGAGGAACAAGCTATAAGATTAAGACAAAGAGGAATGGCATAATGGACGAAGATCAAATATTACAATCAATTATAGCAGATCCAAAACTAACAGATCCTATTATAGATGTAGGTAAATTAAGACAAACTACACCTACAAGAGCAGAACTATTAGCTGATGTGCCAGAGTTTTCTGGGTTAAAATTTGACCCTACACAAAGAAGTTATGTTGAAGACCTATATGCTTTATATGGTGGTGGAGCACCTATGGTGCCAGAAACAGTTGTGGATACATCAGTTGTAGATACAACACCAATTGTTGATACAAGTGTCATGGATCAACCAGCAGGTGATTCTGTATTAGACACAACACCGACGATCACAACACCACAAGATTTTGGACAAAGTTTAGTTGATCAAGGTATTGGTGTTCAAGCAACACCAACTGATCCTGTTGTAGCACCGGGTGAGATGCCATTAACACAAGATGACTTTGATGATTTTAATAAGATAGCAGTAACACCACAAACTTTTGCAGATACAGGTAGAGCAGATTTATTAGATCAAGCGGGTAATGTACCAGGGGTTGGTTTTGCAACAGATTTTTTTCCTGACATAGATACAAATGTAGGAACAGTTTTAGGTAAACCTGGCATTGAACGATTTGATGATGCAGAAGCAGGTATAGATATATTTGAAGACACAACAAGAGAAGCTGAAACACCAGTTGCATTTGATAGACCAACAATAGCTGATGTAGCAGGACCTGTTAGATTATCTCAACAAGATATTATAGGAACAGATGCGAATGTTGGTTTTATTGATGCACCTGATTTAGAAACAGAAGATGTAGATATACAAGGTAATCTTTCGCAATCAGGTATAGATAAAATAAGAAATTTAATACCAAATTTTGATCCTTTAGTAACTGCAGGTAAATTAGCTCTTAATACTTTTGTTGGTAAACCAGTGAGTTTAGTTATTGATGCTATACAAGCACTACCATCAGGTATCTCTGATACAACAAATAAAGCTAGAGAGGTTGGACTTTTAGTTGGTGATACCACTGTTACACAAGATAAATATGGAATTAATACTCAATCTGCTTTTGGTAATTATGATAAATATAATATTGAAAGAGTAGAATTTTTAGAAAATAAAGTTAATAAAACACCAAGAGATATACAAGAGCTACAAGAAAGAACTGATTATGTTAATCAAAGAGCAGACATCGATAAAGATCCAACGGGAGATGCGCAAATAGCTGAAGAAACTATAGGCACATTGCCTGAAATTACAGAAGCTAGACAAGAAACAGCAGAACAAATTAAAGAAATAGAAGCACAACCAGTTGTTCAGTCCGGCAGTGATGAGGCTAGAGAACAACAAGATAGAACAGGTGTGGCTAATGTTTCCACTGGAATTGGTGGCAGAGGGTCTGGAGGTTATCAAACTAAATCTGGTGATGTGTATGCAAGTGCTGCGGAGGCCGCTGAAAAATCTGATGGTGGCGGAGGCGGCAATACAAAAATCGTCTGCACCATGATGAACGAATCTTATGGCTTTGGATCTTTTAGAAATAAAATTTGGTTAAGACATTCAAAAGGTTTGGCGCCAGAATATCAAAAAGGATACCACAAAATATTTTTACCACTTGTAAAATTATCCAAGAAAAATATTGTTCTTAAAAAAGTATTAGAACACATAGCAATACACAGAACTATAGACATTAGACAGGAATCAAGGGGCAAGGTGCATTTATTAGGTAGAGTATATAGAAAAATATTAGAACCAATATGTTATTGGGTAGGTAAACATGACTAGAAAATCAGCGTTACAAAAAATAGAAGCTCATGAAAAACTCTGTAGAATAATGCAAAGGCAAACCTTTGATCAAATCAAAGAATTAAAAGCACAGATTGTTAGAATAGAAAGATTATTAATTGCTACAGCTGCTTTTATAATAATTAGTTTATTAGATAAAGTTTTTTAGATCCAAGCTTTTAGCTCTTCACCCATAACTTGACTTGCAATATTAACTTTTTTACGTAAAGCTTTTACAATCCTATCGTCAACAGTATCTTCACATATAATATCTATATATGTCATGGGTTTTGTCTGACCAATACGATCTATTCTGGCCTCTGATTGTTGTCTTTTCTCAAGATCATAACCATTAGAATAATAAACCATATTACTTGCAGCTGTAAGTGTAATACCATAACCACCTGTTTGTGGTGTGCCGACAAAAAATCTACATTTATCATCTTCTTGAAAACGTTTTATATTTTTTTGTCTTTCATCTTGTGGTGTTAAACCATAATAATCTACATAACAATCTGGACCAAACTCATCAACTAATGCTTTTGTTATCTGTTTAACATCACTTTGCCAGTGGGCCCATATCACAGCTTTGCCCTCTATCTCACACAATACATCTATCAACTCATCAATACGATTACTTTTTATCTCTTGTGTTGTGCCATCATCTGCTTTGAAGTGACCACAGGTTATCTGTTGTAATCTCATTAGTTGTGTCAATGCATTTGCAGTAGTTATCATTTTACCATTTAATATTGCAAGTGCTTCTTTCTTCATCTGTGTATATACTTTATTTTGATCTGGTGTTAACTGAACCACACGTTTCATAAAAGTTTTTTTAGGCAAATCTAGACAATCATCTTTTAATACTCTTTCTGAAAAGGGTTTTAGTTTTTCAGATAACTCACCAAGGTTTCTATAACCAACAACTATCTGCACAGATCGTCCACCAAAGTTTGCAGTTTTCATAATCGCATACCTAGTTCTAAAAGAATAATAAGAGTTATGATCTAACAACCATGGATCTAAAAACTCACATTGTTTATATAGATCTAACGGTGATTTAGTTACAGGTGATCCTGTAAGAATTCTTTTATATTTTGCATTGACACCAAGAGATACGATATTTTTAGTTCTCTTTGCCTCTGGATTTTTTATTGTAGTTGACTCATCAACAGCTATCATTGTCTTGTGTGAATTAATAAATCTAGCTGCAAAATCAACACCATTTTTAGTTGATAAGGATTCAACATTCATAATTAATACATGAAGATCTAAACCAGTTTCAAATAAAGTATTTAATAATTTTTTCTGCTTTTCAGATTTGTCAGAGCTTTTCCACAAAACTACTTTTTTATATATGTGATCAGGTAAATGTGTAGGTATTTCTTGATCATACCAATTTTTATATACACCTTTAGGAGCTATAATTAACAGACCATTTATATAACCTTTATCATATAACATTGCTGAATTATCTATTAGAACTTTAGATTTACCTGTACCCATCTCCATAAAATATGCAAAACACTTTTTATCCCAAGACATTTTTAATGCCTTAAGTTGATGAGCGTACGGCTTGGTCTTAAATTTATAAAACATACTTTACTTTTCTTTCTAAAAGGTTATATATAACTTGAAAGGAATAAAGTCAATGGCGAAAGTTTATTTAGTGCAAGAAGTCCCAATCATAAAGTATTCTAATAATCCAGAAGAAATTGGTAAACCAAAATTAGACATAACACCTGCATTAAAATATGGTGAAATTGTGGTGATAAGTAAAAGACTTGCACAAATGCAATTTTCTCCTGGTCCATTAATTTTAGAAATAAAAGAAAAATTAAAAAATTTTAATCCTGAAGAGGATTATGTATTAAATTATGGTGACCCTAATATAATACAATCTGTGGGTAGTATACTAGCAATAAGATTTAAAAAATATAAAACATTAAAATGGGACAGAAGACAGGAGTCTTATTATACTATTGAAATGGATTTTACAAATATAAGTTGACAATAAAAATTAGTAGTTTATATAGAAAGCAGTAATTAGAAAGAGGATTAAATGAGTGATTTACAAAAAATGTTTATTGAGGATGCACCTCAACAACTTAACGAATTAAATAATCCAGAGTCATTATCTGGCCATGTTTTAGAATTACAAAAGCTAGAAGATGAAATAAAAATGGATGAAGAAAAATTAAATAAAAAGAAAGAACAAGCAGATAGATTATCACAACAAGTGATACCAGAAATTATGGAGTCTATGAAACTTAAGACTATGAAATTAAGAGATGGATCTGCAATAGAAATAAAAGAAATTTATAGCGCAACGATACCTGTAGATAAACGGGATGGCGCATTTAACTGGCTTCGAAACAACGACTTGGGTGATTTGATTAAGAATGAGATCACTGTTTCCTTTGGTCGTAACGAAGATAACAAGGCGCGTGAATACGCTAACCTTGCCGAGAGTAGTGGGTATCAACCTCAACAAAAATTGAAGGTTGAGCCCATGACTCTCAAAGCACTATACAGAGAGCGAGTCGAAAAAGATTTAGACTTACCCTCTGAACATTTTAATCTGTTTAAGGGAAACAAAACAAAAATAACTAGGAGCAAATAACATGAGTCAAGAAACAGGAGACTTAACGACAAAACAAAGTGGTGCATTAGCGACATTGGACTTTGTATCAGATTCAGGAATGGGTCTTGAAAACATAGACAAGTCAGATCTTGCATTACCTTTTCTGAAACTATTACAATCAGGTTCAGATGAAACTAAAAAAAGACATGCAAAGTATGTTGAAGGCGCAGAGGCAGGTATGTTTTACAATACAGTTACAAAAAAACTGTATAGTGGAGAGAAAGGGATAAATGTTATTCCAGTCTTTTACAAAATGACATATCCAGAGTGGGCACCTTTTGAAAGAAAAGAAGGTAGACCTATCCATAATGATAGAGGCCCAGGCATAATGAGTCAAACAACTCAAAACGATAAAAACAAAGATATGTTAACAAATGGTAATGAAATTATTAAAACAGCCAATCACTTTGTAATTATCTTAGGCGATAGACCAGAAAAAGCTTTGATGACTATGAAGTCAACACAGCTAAAGGTTAGTAGAAGTTGGAACTCACTGATAGAAGATCAGTTTGAAATAGATCCTAAAACTAACAAGTCTGTACCGGCACCGATGTTTTCTAGAGTTTATAAATTAAATTCAGTAGAAAACTCTGGTAGTTTTACTTGGCATGGATACAATATTAATTTGGTAAAGAAAGTAGATGATGCTGGAATTTATCAAATGGCAAAAGATTTCCATAACTCGTTAAAAAATAGTCAAGCAAAAGCTGAGTCTAATAAAGAAGACTCAAACTACTAATTCTACTCTGTCAAGAGGAGATAGGGGTAGTGAAGCGAGAGTGGAGCTACCCCGACCCGGGATCTTATGGTTGATGAATTTATAAAATTGTTTACGGGATACCAAGGTGATTTTGGTATTGCAGACATGTCTTCTGCACAATTAGATACACAAAAAAATAAACTTAAACCTAATTATGAATGGGCAGGTAGACCAATTACACAAGGTGATTACAAAGATCACATAGAGGGTAAGATATCCATTGGTATACAACCATGTAGATTAGATAAAACTTCACAATTTGGTTGTATAGATATTGATCCAAAAAATTATTCGACATTTAAAATAGAAAATTATTTAGCACTATTTCAACAATATAAATTACCACTAATACCACTATTATCTAAAAGCGGAGGACTACATTGTTATTTGTTCTTGAAAGAACCAATACCGACTGTCGATCTAATCTCGGCTTTAAAATCTTTTTTACTGCCTCTTGGATTAGATCCTGATACAGAGGTTTTTCCTAAACAGAAAGAATTGAAAGAAGATGATAAGGGAGAGATTAAACCAGGTAACTTTATAAACTTACCATATTTTAATAATGATAACACTAATCGATATGCAGTTGATAAAGATAATAATAAATTAAATATAGAAAAATTTTTAAAAGCAGCAGATCAAAGCAGAATAGGTAAACAAGAACTAGATAAATTAGTTGATCAAACATATAAGAATATTTTAGTAGGCACAAACGAAGAGTTTGATGATGGTCCACCATGTTTGGCTTTATGTTCTAAAAGAAAATTAGATGATGGCAGAGATAGGTTTATGTACAACTACATGGTCTTTGCTAAAAAGAAATATAAAGATAAATGGCCTGATAGTGTTGCAAATGCAAATTATAATTATCTTGAGACACCTTGGGATAAATCAAAACTAGATTCAAAAATAGCTGCGTGGAAAAAAGACACTGCAGGTCATACTTGTTACGAAGATCCAATACATAGTAAGTGTATGCGTAGTCTTTGTTACTCTAGACCTTTTGGTGTTAAATCAGATAGTATCACAATGTTTCCAGATATTACAGACTTTGAAATTATTATGTATGCGGAACCAGAATATAGATTTAATGTAGCTTTACCAGATGGAACTAAAGCTGGTGTTGTAGCAAGCAACAGGCGACTAATAACAAAACAAACAGAGCTACTTGATTTGATATGGGAGCAGACAGGTATCTATCATGAGCCACTAAAACCAAAAGACTTTAGAGCTAAACTAACAGATTTTAGAAAAAATTCTGTAAAGATAACACCACCAAAAGGAACTCAAATAGAAGATAGATTAGAAGAAGAGTTATATCAATATTGTGTAAATGGACCAAGAGCTAAAAATAGAATCCAAATAAATAGTGGATCTTGTCTAACAGAGGATGGCCATCACTATTTTAAATTTACATCTTTCATAGATCATCTAGGTGCAAGTTGGAAAATACCAGAGGAGCGTATCGCACAAAAATTAAAAGATAAATGTGAGGTAGAGTTTAATCATTCTCTTAACGTAGATGGCAAAACAATGAAAGTATGTAGAGTAAAACAATTACATATAGATAAAATAGAGTATAAACCAGTTGATAGAAAGAAGAGTAATTATTAATGAGATATAAAGTAGTAGGACCACCAGGAACAGGTAAGACTAGAAGATTATTAAATGAGGTGCAAAGGTATGTAGATAAAGGCGTATCACTAAAAAAGATAGGTTACTTTGCATTTACAAGAAAAGCTGCAGGTGAAGCAAGAGATAGATTTTTAAAAGTTAAAACAGAACTTACAAAAAAAGATATTAAGTATTTTCAAACTTTACACTCTCTAGCTTTTAATACCTTAGGACTCAAAGAAGAAAATGTTATGCAAGATTTAAATTATAAAGTTATTGGTGAGACTTGTGGGATACAAATTAAATATGCTTCATATGAAATAAATAATTGGAATGGTATATTTTCATCAGACAGTGAATATTTAAGTTTAATAAATTTAGCTAGAGTTAGACAAATATCTGTGATGGATCAATTAGATCTTAACGAACATCTATCTAAAATAGAAAGAGATAAATTAGATGCTATTGAAAAAGAAATTAAAAGTTACAAAGATGTGTATGGTTTAATTGACTTTACAGACATGATACAAAAATTTTTAGATCAAGATGTTACACCAGACTTTGATGTAATATTTGTAGATGAAGCACAAGATTTATCATTAATACAATGGGCTATGATAAATAAAATAGAGAAAGATACTAACTGTGATGTATGGGTTGCAGGTGATGATGACCAAGCAATATTTGGTTGGGCTGGTGCAGATGTAGACTCATTTATAAACTACAATGCAAAAGAAATACCACTAAAACAGTCAGAAAGAGTGCCAAGTATTATACAAGAAATTGCACTAAATGTCATTACTAGAATAGAAGAAAATAGGATTGACAAAGAATATTTTCCAAAGTCTGAAACTGGAGAAATTTTTGAAAGATATAGATTGTCAGACATAGATATGTCAACAGGAGATTGGTTGATATTAACTAGAACAAAATCATTATTAAAATCTGTGCCAACATATTTAAAAAAGAAAGGTTTATTTTTTAATACAGCACAAGGCAACAGTATTGGTAAAAGTTTGTACGAGGATATTCAACATTGGTCCTCATTACAGAAAAAAATAACAATACCTGATATACAAATACAAAGAATAAAAGAAAGAATGAAAGGAACAATGAATCTATCTCTTAAATGGTATGATGCATTTGATAAGTTATCAGATAGTCAAATAACTTACATGCAATTGTTATTATTGAATGGAGAAGATCCAACAAAAGAAGCAAGAATAAAAGTATCAACAATACATGGAGCTAAAGGTGGTGAGGCAACAAACGTAATATTGTTTTTAAATCATACATCAAACACACTAAAGGGTGCAAAAAAATCTACAGCTAAACAAGATGAAGAGTATAGAGTTTGGTATGTAGGTATAACAAGAAGTATGAAAAATTTATATTTAATTAAATCACAAAATAAATCAAAGGAGTTTAAAATATGACAAACAAAGAAATATTTAAGGGATCAGTATATAAATCATTACAAGAACAGGTAGGCGGTAAACATTATCACTCAATGAAGATTCAACCAGCAGAGTTTATAAATGAGAACAAGTTGCTTTTTGCAGAGGGGAATGCTATAAAGTATATCTGTCGACATCAGTCAAAAGGGAAAGAAGAAGATATAAAAAAAGCAATACATTATTTAGAAATGATATTAGAAAGAGATTACTCATGATATTTAATGCACAAACAGAATGGGTTAAACCAACAGAATTTCCTGATTTAAGATTTTGTGAAGAGATTGCAATTGATTTAGAAACACACGATCCAGAATTAAAAACTATGGGATCAGGTTCTGTTGTTGGTAAAGGTAAAGTTGTTGGTATTGCAGTTGCAACAGATGGCTACTCAGGGTACTTTCCGTTTGATCATGAGGGTGGTGGTAACCTAGAAAAAAGTAAAGTAATTCAATGGTTTACAGATATTTGTAAAACAACTTCAACAAAAATTTTTCACAATGCAATGTATGATGTTTGTTGGATTAGATCTATGGGTATACAAATCAACGGACAGATTGTTGATACTATGATTGCTGCATCATTAGTAAATGAAAATAGATTTAGATATGATCTTGGATCTTTGGGTTGGGATTATTTAGGTCATGGTAAAAATGAAACAGAGTTAATCAACGCTGCAAAAGAATGGGGTGTTGATCCAAAAGCTGATATGTGGAGACTGCCTGCGATGTATGTTGGTAATTATGCTGAACGCGATGCAGAGTTAACTTTAGGTTTATGGAAAGTTATGCAGAAAGAAATATTAGATCAAGATTTAGAATCAATATTTAATCTTGAGACAGATCTGTTTCCTTGTTTGGTTGATATGCGATTTCTTGGGGTGAGAGTGGACGTTGAAAAAGCTCATACAATGAAGAACCAACTAGCATCAAAAGAAAAAGAGCTCCTGTTAAAAGTAGAAAAAGAAACAGGAATAGATACCCAAATATGGGCTGCAAGATCAATTGCCAAAGTTTTTGACAAATTAAACTTACCTTACGAGCGAACACTAAAAACCCAGGCTCCTTCATTTACAAAAAACTTTCTCTCTACACATAAACATCCTTTAGTACAATGTATATCAAAAGCTAGAGAGATTAACAAGGCACATACAACATTTATAGATACCATTATAAAACATGAACATAATGGTAGAATACACGCAGATATTAATCAGATTAGATCAGATACTGGGGGCACTGTCACTGGTAGATTTAGTTATTCTAATCCTAATTTACAACAGATTCCTTCTCGTAACAAAGACTTAGGTCCATTGATCCGATCCCTCTTTATACCTGAGTCTAGTTGCGAGTGGGGATGCTTTGACTATAGTCAACAAGAACCAAGACTTGTAGTTCACTACGCATCCCTTGATCAAGACACAAGCGTCTTTGGTGTTAAAGATTCTTATGAAGATGGTGACGCGGACTTTCACACCATTGTAGCAAAGATGGCAGACATACCAAGATCTCAAGCTAAAACAATTAATCTTGGATTATTTTATGGCATGGGTAAAGCAAAACTACAAGCAGAGTTAGGTGTATCAAAAAATAAAGCTGAGGAGTTATTTAAAATTTATCATGATAGGGTTCCGTTTGTAAAAACTTTGATGAACTCGGTATCTAATAGAGCACAACAACGTGGTCAGATTCGTACACTATTAGGTAGATTATGCAGGTTTCATTTGTGGGAGCCAAATCATTTTGGTGTACATAAAGCTTTACCCTTTGATCAAGCGAGGCAGGAATATGGAGCAAGCATCAAGCGTGCTTATACTTACAAAGCTTTGAATAGATTAATACAAGGATCAGCTGCTGATATGACTAAAAAATCAATGATAGAATTGCACAAAGAGGGTATTACACCGCATATACAAATACATGATGAACTTGATATATCAGTTATTAATACTCTCGAGGCTGCGAAAATAAAAGATATTATGGAAAACGCAGTTGACTTAGAGATACCAAACAAGGTAGATTATGAGTCCGGTAAAAACTGGGGAGAGATAAAATGAGGTTTTATTATGGCATACTTAAATTCAAATATACCAGCAACTTACGCTCAGATAAGGAGAGAATATCTTTATGACTGCAAAAAACATCATGGAGAAGTTGAAGACTGCATTATCTTTGGTGTTAGCTCTATTGCAGGTAGCGCTCTTTTATTCCATGCTATTATGGAAAATGGTGCGATCTTTTATAGATTACCTATTACAGCGTTTATTCAAAGAGGATTTGAACCCAAAGATGTACCCACACGAAGACTTGATGAACTTCAGCTCTGGAATTGTTTTAGTTACTATCCTGCTGTTACTTCTTGGGATATAATACAAGGCACATCAGGAAAATACATAGGCAAAGATAAAAAATGGCATCACGGTAAATATTTATTTACAGTTGACTTTGCACACCCAGAAAGTAATATACTTGACACTGAACATTCAGAAATACCGCACGAACACAAGTGCGCTCACATAATGGCCTTAGATGATGGTAATTATGCAGCACAACCTAATAACAGAATAATTTGGAATCTACCTTCTTTTACCGTGAAAGATGAGATTCCTAAATGGAAAGTGCAAACTAATGAGTGGAATGTAGAAGATACCGGTAAGTGGCAAACGTCAGATACAGATGACTTCTTCTACGAAATTGAGGAGAAAAAACATGATTGATAAATGTAAAAACATTTGTTGTAAAATATGGGAAAAAATTAAAGCTTTATTCACACCGAAAAAGCAATAATGATTGATAAAGTTAAACAACACGGGAGAATGAGGTTTAAAACAATAAATGATAGAGGGAAGCAGGATGAACTATTATTTTACAGGAGTATTAATTATTCTTTTGTGTCTCATAGCATGGGTAGGACCAGCATATCCAAATACAACTCAAAACAATACGTCGGGGTCTAACACATCAATTACTGGTGGATATACAAGTTCAGCTACAAATACTTATCAAAGTGGTAGTTCAAATAATACTACGACGACAAATAATTCTACATCGAATATAAGATCAGCACCACCTACGGCATCAGCACCCACAGTAACAAATAGTGGATCTGATGTTTGTTTATCTGGTGCATCAGCGGGTGTTCAAACTTTTGGACTTGGTGTATCCGGTGGTAAATCTTTTAGAGATAAAAATTGTGAAAGAATTAAATTATCTAGAGAATTAAATACATTAGGTATGAAAGTTGCAGCTGTAGCCATACTTTGCCAAGATGAAAGAGTTTTTGAAGCTATGGAACAAGCAGGCACACCATGTCCTTTTGAAGGTAAAATAGGTAAACAAGCTAAAGCAGCATGGAAAAAATACAATAAATTAAGACCTGATCATGATACATACGTAAAGAATTTGAAAATAAAAGAAAAAGCTGATAGACAAGAAATAAAAGAAATGGAAAAAATAGATAAAGTTATACTACCAAAGAAAAAACCAATAGACTGGAACACACCTAAATAATGGCTAAACCAAGTAAATTTTTTAAATGGGTTGTTAAATTAAGAATGTGGTGGGCAGATATTAGAGGTCATCATGGTAAAAAATGGGATTATGAACCAGGTGATTGGTACATGGGTAGAAAAAAACAAAAAAAAGTTTCTCCAGAAGATTTATTTAACGGAGCATAATGTCAAAGAAACCACTAAACATTGGAGAAGAGGTTGCTGTGCAAATGCCTATGAAGACAGTAGCCTCGTTAATAATTATTGTAGCACTCGGTACCATGGGTTATTTTCAAATCGTTGAAAGATTAAATATAGCTGACACTAGACTTCAATTAATGGAAAAGGACCTAGAAGAGAATACAGAATTTAGAATAAAATGGCCACGGGGCCAACTTGGAGCGTTGCCCGCAGATAGCGAGCAATTTATGATGATCGAAGATCTTTATAAGACTACGGACAAGTTAAACTCACATATCGAATCAATGGCTTTAAATAAAGTAAACATCGAGTTTTTAAGAAAGCAGATGGACAAGGTATTGGTAGATATCGAAAAATTAAAAGATGCAAATAGAGAAATGAAATATACAAATGGGAGCTCACAATGATAGAAGCTGTTGTAGGATTACTGATGTTTATTAATGGAGAGATTAAGGAGGCACGTTTGCAGGACTCGATGGCGATGTGTTTGCGCGGAAAGCGCGAAGCGGAAAGAACTTTTTCTGAATCTG
>Ga0209348_1000835_pt1 | contig 15447 bp, 20 predicted proteins | sample ETNvirenome_2_30_FD_184065 | JGI IMG/M metagenome (GOLD analysis project Ga0209348, IMG submission 184065) | Marine viral communities from the Pacific Ocean - ETNP_2_30 (SPAdes) (version 2) | ecosystem: Environmental > Aquatic > Marine > Oceanic | place: Pacific Ocean | collected 2013-06-22 | reverse complement strand
ATTGCGCAGCTTCGATCACGCCGCAATTCTTATTACAACCGCAACAAATTTTATTTCAGAACCGATGATTCGCAAGCCACCCTAATTCGTAAATACTGCGCGAAAAACAAAATTTCGCTTACTCAATTATTCGATCAACTTTTAACAAATTTTTTTAATCATGCCTGAATTTAAATTCAAACCCGCCACACCTTATCCAATCAAATATTCAACAAACGAAAGAAATCAAGAATTTGAAGACATTGAAAAATATCCAAAAGGAATGTCTCTTTTTATTCCTGTTGAATCCGTTCCCGGTTTTTGTGACCACTTAATGAAATTGGTTGACACGAAAACAACAGAAGGAACAGTTTGGGATTATGCACAAAATAAAGAAATAGAAGTTGAAGGTATTTACATAAATGCCAAGGGAAAAGAAGGTAAATATGGAGACTTTGGAAATATAAATCTAAACTTTATTGAGCCTAAAGAGGTTGACGAAATACCTTTTTAATTTTTGATTTATCTTCTTCCTTTTCTTTTTTAAGACTTATTTTAATAATTTCTGTTTCGAGATCGCCAATTTTTGCAATGCAATTTTTGATGATCTCATCTTTTTGCCAATTTTGCCGCTGATAGTTCACAGCTATATCTAGCAAATAATTGAAGTCAGTTATCTCGGCTAACATCCGCGCCTGAATCTCAAGATAAAGTTGATCTTCAATCGTTTCTGTTATGGTAAGCCAATCATCCCAAGCCATAGCAAGCTGACCTCCTTATATTGAAAATAGGCTAACTTTTGGGGAATTAGTTAGCCCATTTTTTGCAGAGAAGGCATCGACCACCTGACGCCTTATCCTTAACATATCTTAAAGTTATGTAACAGGCCACAACTTTTCCTTAACTAACTTAACTATTTCGTCATCAATGTCTGTTTCTGTGGATGCCGCATAGTCCTCAAGCAATCCAACGACAAGAGATTTTACAGCGTTGGATTTGACGAAGAACTTCAGTATTGGCTTGATAAATCTAATCATGTTTTTGTAATATATTCTTTTCAACTGTAGACAAGTTTGCTAGTTTTAGCAAAAAGCTTTAATTATGGACGATCAAGAACCTAGTAAAGTTGAAACGATTGTAAAAGTTTGCGTTCTTCTTTGGTCGGCAACACTTTTATCTCTTTCATACTATGAACCGCCAAGTGGTAAAAAAATTGTAGATTTTGACCCGACATTTATTGCTTCGATTTTTTCAGCTTCCACAGCTTCACTAGGCTTTCAGATAAAGAAGAAAAAAGATACTATAGTAGACAATAAGAACAACAAAGTAGGTATCAAATGAAAAAATTACTTCCTATTTTATTTTTGCTTCCGTTACCTTTGCAAGCAGGCTATGTCCACAAAATCACGGCATCGGCTCAAGGTGTGGTTGATGGTAGTTATTCACAGGCAAAGCGCATTGGCTCGACCTATTCAATGAGTTCAACAGGAATAACCGCGGGAACAATGGGGCATCTTGATTCGCCCGCACTAGACAACAGTTCAGTATTAACCGGCGTAGCTGCGACACATGGCACAGGGTCTTATACTCAAACGACTGCCGGGGCAGCTACTTCTTTCTCTGAATCATTCGTTCAAGGTGATGCGGTTGTTACAAGCGCAAGTGTTTCTTCTGGCGTTGTTTCTTCTTTGCCAGTAACAGGCGACACAATCACATATTCGGGCGGTTCTAATACAGGACAATCAATCGGGATAACTTCTGTTGCAGGCGGAACAATAACATTAAGCCCCGGCGCAGCGGGTTCAAGCGTAACAGGGTCAATAACAAGTTCTATCGAAATCGAATAATGCGGCGCTTATTTATAAGCCTTTTTTTATTATCCAGTTCGCCCTGTTTTGCTATTCCCGTAATTCCAAATTTTTCTGCCGGAAGTTCTATATCTCGAACAACAAGTTCACAATCAACACGGGAAATAATTCAATCTTATTCTTATTCTACGGGTTACCAGTACACGACAGGCGGAACCAATGTCGAAGCGGTCACGGCAGGCGGTTCAATCAGCCCTGAAGCGATTGCAGGGGCAACACAAACAATTAACGGCGTAACATCAACAACAACAGGAATAAATTTATCTACTAAACCCCAATGGAAGCAATCAACGGCAGGGGCGGCCACGCAATTTCACGAATCGTATATTGGGCCGGGGCTAAATTCTTATGTCCATATAGATCGCACAATTGAAGTTCAATCTGTAACTGAATCAACGTCCACGTTTACGCAATGATAAAAAAATTTAAGATAGCAGGCGCAATATTATTTTTTTCTGTCCAGTTTCCAAGTTTTGCAAATACAAATATGACAAATAATCCAGTATCAAATTCTAGTGGTTCGGTCACAAATTTAGGGGTAATGAATATGCCGACAAGACAATTTCAAAATCAGGTCGGCGGTAATACTGTGGTTTGTCAATCTGATACTTTAGTTATCCAACCTTTCGTAACTTCATCGGCTTCATTTACAAAACCTTATCAAGACTATTATCTTGACCCTATATATTCAGTTAAAGATACAGAAGGCGCGACAGATGCAAACGGCGTAACAATAGGCGATGGCGACCCTGACAACCCCGGCCAAATTATCGGGTACAAAACAATTAGAACAGCGCAAAAAGACACGTATAATATTTCGCCGGGAATTAGTTTATCTTGGAATATTTCACTTGATCGAAAAGCGGTCAGGTTGTGCCGCGAAGCTCAACAACGACAATCAGATTTGATTCAGGCAAGAATAAATGACAATATGTATGCGCTAGAACTCGGACGTTTGAAAACATGCGGCGATCTTTTATCCAAGGGTTATAATTTCAAAAAATCGTCAAAATATTATAAATTATGCGAAGATGTCCAGTTAACAAATCCAAGCAATACTTTAATTAATCATCAACATTCTTTGAAAGAAGTTTCTGTTTCTTCAAACGAGAATAAGAACTGAATTTTGTGCCTGTTTTTTTGCCAATGAGTTTTTTTGCTCTATTTATTACTTGTTTAAATATTGGCTTTAGAAGTCTTGTTAAAAAAGGCGTAGCAGTTGCGGCGGATGTTGCGACAATAGTTACTACTAAGGTCGTTGCGACCACGGAAGACGAGGGAAGGTATCTATCGACAAAATCAGTTTTAGCCCATATTTCGATACATTTTCCGTCTATTACTTCAAATCCGACAACCTTTTCTTGCGCTTCTGCATTTCTTACATCGTTTAGCCTGTATTGTTGGTCTTTCGCAGGGCAATCAATTTCTTTTTCTTCAACTACGTTATTATCGTTATTTTCTTTTGTTTTTGGAATTTCTGGCGTTTTTATATCTGGTATTTCAGGCGCTTCAGTTTTGGTGTTTGGTTTTGGTGTAATTATTTTTGCTGATGGCGAATAATCAGGCGCAAAATAAAATGGCGCGGTGTGATCGCATAAAGCAACATTTCCATCGGGGTCATTTGTAAAATGATCTTTTCCACCCGTCAAAGAATCGCGTACAACAGCGCAAGGGGCATCAATGACAGGAACGCCCATATTAATAGAAGCAGGCGTATCAAGGACGATAGGCGGTTCAATATGGATAGGCTCTGGAATATGTATGTTAGGAATATTTATTTCTGGTATTTCCATAAAAAAAGGGGCTGATTATTCAGCCCAAGGGTCATTTACTTCTGCAATTAAAATTCTTTTCATTCCCTGTCTTTTTGCTTGTTCAACTTGCTTTTGCATTAGATCAGGTCTTCCGCACCAAGCCTCGAAACAACAGCGTTCTTTGTTTGGTTCATCAGGGTAAAAACCTTTGCAATATCCTTTAACAACGTGTGTATAGGTTCTTGCTGTTTTTCTTGTTACTTCTGCGCCGTTTTCAAAAGTAGCGGTTAGTTTTCTTGTTTTAGCCATTTTGGTTTCCTTGGTTTGTTACATCCTAATTATAATATAATTAAATAAGGTTGTCAACTATTTAGAATGGAATTACGTTGCCTGTTGATTTTGGTAGTTTAGGCATTTCTGGTAAAGGTATTTTATCAATAACTTGTTGAATCATTTTTTCTTTAAAATCATCGCTTGTTACCATCATGTAACCATAAACCCCTGCGCCCAACATTGACGCGCTGATTATAAAACTTAAAATAGATAATATTTGAGAAATTTTTGCCATGATACAAGAAGCTATCCTCCGAGCGATAAGTCACGCTCTTATTATATCAATGTTAATTATTTTACCCACCATTGCACCTTTATATTTAATGAGTTCATTTATGACAAGACAAATGCAAGAAAAAATTAATGCAAAATGAACTTATTGAAATGTTTGCAGTCCCTTTGACTGTATCAACTTATGAAAAAAGTATTTTTCAAGAATTAAAATTTATAGAAAATTTAGATTTTAAAGATAATATTCAAGGTCTTACAAGAATCTCTAAAGATTTTTTTATTTTGAATAGACCAGAACTTGGTGAGTTAAAAAAATTTATAGAACATCAAATAAAATTATATGTAAAAAATATTTATGGTTCAGATGATGAAGTCGTTATTACTCAATCATGGGTAAACAAAGCAAAGAAAGGTGACTTTCATCAAAATCATACACATTCAAACAGTTTAATAAGCGGTGTTTTTTATCCGTTATTAGATGAAACATTACCACCGATAATGTTTAAAAAATTTACAAGAGAAATTTCTTTAAATACGACAGAAAAAAATAAATTTAATTCAGATATTTATAAATTAAACCTTAAGTCAAAAAGTCTTGTTTTATTTCCAAGCAACATAACTCATGGCGTTCCTATCAATAAATCAAATAATTTAAGATATAGTTTAGCTTTTAATACTTGGCCTAAAGGTATTATCGGGAATAAAGATGAACTTTCTTATACTCTAGAAAATTAAGACCAAGGTACACCTTTTGCAGTAGTAGGAGTAACAACTTCATTAACTTCGGCTTTTAATTGAGTCTCTAGTTCTCCTACTCTTGTTGAACCTATTGAATCTTTAAGCCATGTCATAACTGTTGCACTATCAAGACTTGCAAATGCTATAAAATCACTAGGCAATGACTCAGGTTTAGTAAAATTTACCTCACCTGTTTTTCTTGCTTTTTCTACCGAATCAGAATAACCTCTAATTCTATAAATTATTTTTGTAACGTATCCATCTGATACATCACGCTCCAGTGTATTTATTTCCCAAGAAGTTGTAACAGCCATGTCAAATTAATATTTATTTAGATTCTACTTTATTATTAGCATTAATCAATTTTTCTAACTTTTCTACACCACCTTGATCTTTAATTATCTGTCCAACTATTAAGTTTCTATCTTGCTGTAATTGATTTATTTTTTGTTGTGCTTCCTGTTTTATCTGGTCAATATCTTTGTCTAATATTTCTATTTTCTTTGTATTAAACTCAATAGATTCTTTTGTTTCTTGGATAAGCTCTTCTGGGGTCATGGTTAAAATGTGTATTACCCTAGTATATTAAGCTGCTTCAAGTTTTTCAACTTTTTCAATAAGTGCCTTTAGTCCAGCGGCTAACATTGGAACTATTTTGCTATAATCTACGCTTTGATAGATCGGCATACCATTAAGAGCAACTTGATCTTTTTCACCTTTAACAGCAGTTGGAACAATATCAGATACTTCGTGTGCATAGAATCCCTGACTTAAAGTTTCTGGTGTTTCTATGAAATTAAAATAGTAAGGTTTTAATAATTTAACTTTTTCGATTGCGTCATCAATAGGTCTTTCGTTTTCTTTTAACCTATAATCTGAACCTGTGTTGTAAGTTACAGCACTGTTAGTCATAGAAATATCTCCGACATTATTTGTAGGATTATCTTTTTGAAAATCAAGGACAACTACAGAACCAGATGTACTTGTTTCTTTTTTAAATAATATTTTTTTATCATTTTTCATTTGTAGGCCAAAAGTATTAGTAAATAACTGATCTGCACCATCAGCATAAAATCTTACAATACTATTTCTTAAACACTGTATAAACAAATCTCCATCACCGTCAAAAAACTCCATTTTTGAACCACTTCCATGATTACCTGTATCCAAACCTGCAATAAAAGGCATACCAGAATTACCAAACCCAATTATGCCTTTACCAGATGTGCCTGCTGAGTTGTCTAATGCACAACAAATAGTGTTATCAACTTTAAGTCTTTCTTGACTATCGAACATAAGCACAACATTACCATCTGCAATAAATCTTGCCATGTATTCAGTTCCATGCATTATGTCAACACCACCATTAGATTGCAATTCAAGGTTATTATTACTATTTTCATTCAATACAAATGATTTGCTACCATCATGCCCTAACCTAAGATCCCCAGCAGAACCGATAAATAATGTTTTGTCACCTGATATAGCAAATCCCAAAGATGAAGTTTCGGCAGCTTTTGTGCCATCAAAAAATAATTCCACACCAGCATTTTTATTAACGGCTACAGCAAATTCTGAGTTATTTGTTTTGATAGCTATGCTTTCAGTTGCAGCTATAGTAAATGAGGCTCCAGCATTATCTTTTATAAAAGAATTTGTTCCATCATTAAAAATTTGTAAATCTGAATCTGTCCCAAATATCATTTTCGCATTATCATCAAGCAACATAGTGCCCGCTGAAGCATCAAAAAAGAAATCTTTATTACCTGTTCCATGAAGTCTTATATCTGCTCTAAAATTACTTTGTGCATCTACATCAATACCACCCGCAAGAGAAAACAAATTTATCCATGCGTTGTTTGATGAATTTCTAATTTTAAAAATATTAGCGGAAGTATCAGCCCACCATTGGTAAGCATATTTTGTGGCCGGCTCTGAAGAATTTGAGTTATTACTTACGATTGCAGCAAGGGTATTATTTAAGTCTGTCCGGAAGGCCGCCCCTGATTGGTTGGCTATTACATAGTCTGCTGTGGCCATTTGCTAGTTATACCAATGGATTTGAGAGTTTTTTAATTACATTTAAAAGAGTTAATTACAAATAAAAAGTAATAACAATAAAAAATGAACTAATATTTAAATTTATTCTACCTATTTTTTCGATATTTACCAAATCAACGATTATTTCTTAACCACCTTTACCAAACCCAAGAGCTGTATATTTAAAGTTTAAATCTTTTAAGCCGCTACTACTTCTTGTCTCAATCACAAATTGTGTTCCTGTAATTGAAGTTATATTGAAAAAATCGCCACTTGATGCGCCTTCAAGAGTGATTCCGACAGTTGGAAGAAATGCTGTTGTTGAGCCGCCTAAAGAACCAGTACCCGTGAAAAACGGGTCTGAAAAAGTTACTGTCTTCGCAGAACCAGTTGTTGCGCATTGACTTGCAATTGCTGAATTTACAGTTTCAGTTCTTCTTTTCAAACTTGCTTCATATCCAAGTTCTGTAACATTAATATTTTGTGCTGGGTCATTTGATGTAAGTTCAACTTTAAATTTAAACCCTCTTGCTCTATATTCTCCATTTGCAAAAGTATTGAATTGTGAAAAATTAGCACCGTATGTGCAAGATGTTCCACTTGATATTGTTGCACTTGTGGATGCTGTAACTGTAAAAGTATTTGCGTTTGGTACTGTTTGAATTACATAATTACCATCCTCAGCACTTCCCGCAGTAAAATCAATAACGACTTGATCGCCGACAGCGTAACCATGTGACGATTTTGTAATTGTAATTGTCGTGCCGCTTTGTTCGTAAGTGGCGGCTGTTGATGTTGTCGTGTCTAATTCTGTTGTAGCGACTAACAATTTGGCGTTGACATCCTCTGCTAAAGTTCCGTCAAATTCAGTCCATGTATCAATATTTGCTGTTCTCGAATCAATAAGGTCATTTGGTAAAAGACCAGAAGTTACAAATCTACGTTTTAAAGTAAGATTGAAAATTCCACCCATTTCAATAATATTTTGAAACTCATAAGAACCACTTGAGTTAATTGGGCCGGCAAAATCTATATTTGACAAGTCATCAATATTTTGAGTAATTGAGTCCCATAATGTAGTACCATCTAATAACAGACCATCAAAATCTGCATCATAAAAAGTATTAACTTTATTTCCTTGGAATGGCGGAGAATCTGTATCTTCTCTTTCTGTTAATAATATTTGATTTGGTTGCGGGTCTGGTTGTGTAACAATTATTCTTGCAGCGTTATTTGATCTGCGCCCACCATCATCAATAAATTTAATACTGTAAGTCCCGGTTAAAGCGGGGACAAGTGTTTCGCTAATATTTCCTGAAAGTTTAGGAATAATTTCTGTTGAATTACTAAATGTTGCAACAGCAGGGTCTACAGATGGCGTATGGCGCACGGAAATAGAGCCACCGTGAGTAACGTCAATGTCCGTTGCAGGGTCAAAACGAAGTCTTACAAAGAGGTCTGAAACAGGCTCTATAGTTAAACCTGTGGGGTCTTCAGGAAGTGCAGTTTTACCTACAGCGTTAAAAGTAAGATTGTTTGAAGTCGCAGAAAGTTGCGCGTTTATGTTGTAACTAAAAACTTGAAATTCATATGTTCCAAGTTGACTATTTAATATTTCAAAATCAGGACTTGAAACTTTTGTTGAAACAAAATTTCCGTTGTTATAACGATAATTTACTTGATATTCAATAACTCCTACAATCGGCTGCCAACTAAGAACGATTTTTGAAACAGCTTGATTATTAATTGGTATAATTGTTTCTATCGCTGAAAGGTTAGAGGGGGGTGGTTGTAGTTGATTTAAGATAGAAATATTTCTAACAGGTAAAGTTGCGCCATCTTCAATAAAGGCATACTTTGTATCAATATAAGATAATGCTGTAATTGTATAATTTATTGAATCTGTCTCTTCAACTGTAATTACTCTAAATTTTTGAGATTCTACAGTTGAATTTTGTATTAAATATATTGTGTTTGCGTTTGGGGTCTGACTAAACGCCGAAGAAACTGTGACTACGCCATTTGTTATATCAGAAATATCTCTTGTTTCGACAGAACCGTCTGGCAAAATTAAAGATAAAGTCGGGCTGTTTGTTGTTGGTAGATCAGTGCTTTCTGTATCGTCAACTGTAAAAACCGATGTTGTATCTGTACCGTCTGCATTTCCAACTGCTTTTAATCTTCCACTTCTTCTAACCCCCGCGCGAACAGGGTCATTGATGCTGATTACAGCGCCCGGCCTACACATTAAGCCGCCTTCCATTGATGTTGTAAACGTCACCATTTCAGATTCATTTGCTTCTGAAAATGCAATTGCCTTTGCCAATCTTTGCGCCTGCCCCCGTGATGTACACGCGAAACCTTTTACTTGCTTAACAACAGTTCCAATTTTTGCTGATAATGTAGTATTTTCAAAAACTTCATAATCTATATCTTGCGAATCCATGTTGTAATAACTGACAGAAATTACAGAATGCCTTTGTTTTAGACTTGAACCAGAATAATTGAATCCATCGCTTGAAATATTGGCAAGTGAAAAAAGAAACGAGGAATCTTTAGGGGAATCTTGTGCCAATAATATAGAACCCGTTGACCATATCGGCATACAACGCATCACGCCCGCAAGTTCATTTATTAAATCAAATGCGGAACTAGAAGATTGAATATTTACGTTGCAAGAAAATCTCGCTTCTTGTCCGCCTAAGCCATCATCAACAAGAGTATTTGCAAATTTTGATGCGGTTACAAAAGAAAATAAATCAAGGTTTGCATCTGCAATATGCGTTCCAAATCCATATCTTTCTGTAGTTAAAAGATCAAGCAAGATCATCGCGGGGCAGCTTGTCCAAACCGCAGCGCCCATAACGCCATTAAAAATATAACCGTTAGGGTACACAATCCGGCCTGTTGCAGAATCGACAGTTGGCGTTCCTGAACTAGAAGCACCCGCACCCGGAATCCTTACTTTTATTCCACGAATCCGATATTTACGGCGGGGAATAGCGCTAAACTGTTGAGAATCAAGCCTTATTGAGTTGTATGCTGAGTTTGCATAAGTGCTTACATCGTCAATTATTTCTGCGAAACTTGAAAATTGGAAAGAATCTATTAAAGAAGAATCTGTTGAATCCGCTGTAACTCTTATGACTCTAATATCAACAGGAAAGCCCGGCCCATCAAGTTTAACTGAATAATCTTTTTGATATGCGTCAGCGGTACGACCTGTGATTGTATCTGTAATAACATCAGTAAAACCCCCTGATTGATATTGTACAGCAATTTTTAATTCAACAGTTGAGCCTAAAAGATCACCGTCAGTTGTTGCTTTTTGTATTTGTGGAAACGTTATTGATACTTTTACTCGATTAACATTTGAATTTGTAATCTGTCTCGTTACTGGCGAAGCCGCTGTGACTGTAACGCCGACAGGTGTTATTGAAGAAGAACTTTCAATTCCATCAACTTTTGTTTGGTTGGCTGTGCCAAAACGCGGTGTGAATGTTACGTTCTGAAAATTGAAATCTGTATCCGATGGACTTGATGAACTGGCTGAAGCTTTTAGAACAGGGGTATCATTTAAAAAAACATCCTTAAGATACGCATTAACATAAGCGGCTGAAGTGCGGTCTGTTATTCCTTCCTTTGAAGCCGATGCAGAACCTTCAATTTCTCCTTCTGATATAAGATCAAGAAAAGTTGCAAATTGTTTGCTGTGTAGCGTATCAGGTGTTCTTGTCGGTTGTCTTGGAGGCGGTGGCGAACCTCCACCACCTGAACCGCGAATAATTTTTCTTTTATCAGTCATGCCTGAACTTGCTCCGTATCAATACCGCCAGAAATAACAACGGAACCTGTAAAAATTTCGCCGTAAACAATCGGTACTGGCGTTCCCGCTCTGCTAGTCTGTTGCGTTCCTGAAAAGCTGAACGACAAACGCGGGTCTTGTTCACTTGAAAATTCAGGCGTTTTTGGTGTAGGGAACAGCATCCCACTAACACCACTTAAAACTAAACTTGCACCGATTAGACCGAGAGCCGCCGAACCATAAGCCCCCGCCGCATATAAACCTGTTGCACCTATCAATCCACCGCCACCCGCTATCCCTGCACCTGAACCGCCCGCAAAAAGCCCTGCGCCCATTGGCGTAAAAGATAAACCGATCAAGGCCACTCCAAGTAACACCTTTCCGAAATTACCCCCCGAACCTGAAATAACAGGTACAAAAGAAATATCTGATTTACCAATAGGATTGTGAAGCTCGTCTTGACCAATTTCGTCATTATTAGCAATAACCTTATAATATCTATTTGCCATATAACTTTCCAGTTCAGGAAAATTATTTATTAAAAAACTAACGGCCTGCGCAACGCTAGAAACATTTATATCTTCAAATTCTTTGTGACCGACTTCTTTTGCCAGTTCTCCATATAACTTAATTTTACGAAGCATAACGCAACCTCATTCCTGTGCATTTTAACAACCAAGGGTTGTATGGCTCTCTACAAGATAGTCTATCTCTTAAATGATGTATAACATCACCATCTACAAAAATCGCCACATGATTCAACCCGACAGCACCGATTGACATAAATAATAAATCGCCATTTTTTAATTTTTCGTCATTTTTTAACTCAACAAATCCTGTTTCTTTTGCGCATCTTTCAAACATCGGGTCGTCTTGAAATTCTTCGGGTGTTGTTGGCCTTTCCCAATCTCTAAGATTTATATTTAATTTTTCTTGATAATATCTGCGAACAAGTGACCAACAATCAGAAACGCCCCAAACCCAAGGCAAGCCGATCATATCTGGTTTATATCCTGACGGTGCATATTCGCCCCACGTTTCAGTTTTGGGGTTAACAATATACCAAGGCAAGTTTGATTGCTCACAGCTAATTTTATCGGCTTCTGAAGCAACAGGCGGCGTTGTCGGGTGCGAATGAACAATACCAATAATTTCTCCTAGTTCATCTCCTTTTACAAAATCTTCTGGATTCATTATGAAACATTGATGCGAAGTAATTGCTAAATTTTCACAAGGAAAATATTTTTCTTTCCCGCGAATATTTAACAAAAGACCGCAAGATTCTTTCGGGTCTTCTTCTTTGGCATGAAGCAATGCGTCAGCCTTCCAAGTCATCCTGTAATCAATCCGATACTAGGAAACTCTGCGCGTGTACATTGACGCTTGGGCGCTCGAACACCCGCCATATCAAAAACTGCCGCAAGCTCAAAAGAAACAACAGTTCTATTTTCTGCCGCTTTTCTATCAATAATATATATTTCTTGCGGAAATTCTGCCGTGTTGTCTGGGGTTCCGTATGGGTTTACATTGCTTGGAAAATTAGCGGCATCAAGGAATCTTGCCTGTGTTCTTATTCTTTTAACAGTTGCACCTGTCAAATCGTTTCCTGTTGTTGTTTGATTTACCAAAAGAAGTATTGCTGAAATGGTTCCAATTGCATTTGAAAAAGTTAGTGTCGGCCGTGGCAATTGACCTTTACCATATTGAAAACCTTCAGCCTGAACAGGAAATCTTGTGTATGCGTTACCCTGCCAAATTATTTCGCCGTTGTCTTTCAAACTTGTCCCCGCGTGAAAACGATATGTTGTTGTCGCGCCGTGTAATGAATTATCAAGAGTCAAGGTAAAAAGTTCAATGACCGCTGACGGGTTGACATTCTGTAATTCACTTACAATTTTGTCTGTACTCATGCTTCAAAAACTTGTCTAAATGTTGCACTGATTGATGCCCTGTTGTTATAAGGAATTGATTTTGACCAAGTTTCGCAAACAAATTTCTTTGCACCTGAAAGAGTGATTGAAACATTCCCGCTATTTGTTGCACTAGCGGCGGCTGTAACTGTAAAAGTGTTTGCATCAACCGCTGTTGCAACTGTAAAAGATCCATCGGTTGCGGAACCTGATGTGTAGTCAATCGTCAAAACATCGCCGATTGCAACGCCATGATTTGCAATTGTAATTGTTACTGTTGTTCCTGATTGTGAATATGTTCCTGTTTTTGTAAATCCTTCGCCGGGCGGTGTAAAAGTAAAACTTTCTTGATCATTTGCGCGACTATCAAGAAATGCTTCAACAACATCTGATTCTGTTTCACTCAATTCAAAACTTACATTGTAAACTTTCGGGTTTTGATTGCTTGCTAATCCAAAAAATATTCTCTGTTCAAATCCATCTGCAAATCTTACTGTGCGAACAGCGGGCGCAGATTTTTTTGAAAAACCCTGATATGTTGGTGTGACGCTTGGAAAGGTTGCCATTTTAAGTTGCTAGTAAACCGCCCGGCCTTTTTTGTTTTATTAATTCTGATTGTATCGCTGAAGCAAGAGCAACGCCAAGTTCTTTCCCGCGATCTTCATTTGCATTTGATTGCATACCTTCAGCGGAAACATTTACATTTATATTATTGACAATGCCACCGCCTGCGCCGCCGATCTGATTATTTGGGATAATAGTACCTGAAGTTTTTGGAATGAAAAGCTCCGGCCCTTTTTCTCCTACAATTGAAGGCCTGCCGACAGGTGGCCTTCCTCCATTTGCAAATCCTAAAAAGTTTCCAATTTTAGTTCCACCGAATAAACCAGTAAGTGCGGCATTTATTCCAATTCTTAACAAAGATGATGCTATATCATTGAGAATTGATCTTGCCGCTTCTCCAAGGCTTCTAGTTCCTTCAATAGCACCGACTAAGGCATCAGTAATGCCTGTTCCAATATCTTCTCCAATCTTTTTAAAGGCATTATTTAATTCTTTGGCTTTTTCTGCATTTTGTTTGATAAGTACACCTCTAATCCTTTCTTGAGTATTTATATCTTGTAATTCTTTAAGTTCTTTCAATTTATCTCCTTCAAATTGTGCTTCGAGTTCTTTTATTGCCAATTCATGTTCTTTTCTAATTCTTGCTTCTTCTGTAAGTTCTTTTGAAATAATATTATTTTTCTGTAAAGAATCATTTGAATCTGTCAAATTTTTCTTTATCATTTCAAATTCTTTGCTTAAATCTCTAAGTTTTGCATCTTCAAGACTAAGTTTTAATTTTTCAACATCTTCATTTGCTTCTTCAATTTCTCTTTTAATTCTTAATTTTTGTGTTCTGCCCGAATGACCGCCCTGTCTTACTTCTGAAAGAGCCTTTTCTAAATCTTTGACTTTTTGTTCAGTTTCTTCAATATTTTTTGTTATTTGTGCCGCGCTTCCAAATTCTAAAAGATCATTAAATTCCTTTTGTTCTTTGTTTGCTTTCATCAAAGCGGCGGCAACAAACCCAAGTCCAATAACTAAAAGACCAATTCCAGTTTTTGCTATTGCAATTTTAAATGCGGTAGCAGCGGCAGTAGCTGTAGCAAATCCCGCCGAAGTTGCTGCAAGTGTGGCTTTATAAGCAACAAGGCTTCCGAGTGAAATTCTTGACGCAACAGTTATTCCAATTAATCCCGCTTTTAGTGCCGCTATCTGTGCGCCTACTATTGGAACAATAACCGCAATTCCTTTTATAGCCGCAGCAATTCCTAAAAATGTAAACGTAACTTGCCCCGCTTCACTATCGACAAAGCTGACAATACCTTCAATTAATGCTGTTGTGCCTTTCGTAACTTTTAAAATAACAGGCAATAATTTGTCTCCAAGTGTTAATTGAAGTTCAAGAACAGCGTTGTTAAATGCTTTAAATGTTTCAGCGGGCGAAGCATCCATTATTGCGCCAATTTTATCTGCGCCTTCTTCAGCTGATTTTGCTAAAGCTCTCAAAACAACATCTGAAGTTAATAATCCTTTTGATGCAAAATCTTTTAACTTTCCTGAAGCAATACCAGTTTCGTCTGAGATCGCCTTTAATAGTTGCGGAACCTGTTCGGCGATACTTCTAAATTCATCCCCTTGTAAACGTCCAGAACCTAAACCCTGCGCAAGCTGTGTGAACGCCGCGCTTGCTTCTGTTGCATTTAATCCCGCTAGTTTTGCAATAGTGTTAAAACCCAAAAATGTAGTTTCTATATCTTGAAGTGATATTCCAAGAGGTCGTAATCTTGCAAAAATATCTGTAACGCCTTTTGTTGCTTCAACAATTGATAAATTAAATTTATCCTGTGCCTTCGCAACTAATTCTTGCGCCCCTGCAAATTCGCCAAATTCTGACGTCAACACTTTCATTCTTAGCTGTAAAGCCTGAAAGTCTGAAGCCGTAGTAACGGCCTGTCTTGCAACAGCGGTCAAAGCAACGCCCGCAAATGCCGCTTTAAGTCTTCCTAAATTATTCTGTAATGCGCTTGTTTGCGTTTGTACGCCTTTTAATGCTCTTGTGGCCTGCGAAGCATCAACTGTAAGTTTTACATTAGCCTGTGCCACAAATCAACAAAACCTTTTCTTATATATTACCTTCTATTTGCTCTTTGGCGATTTAATTCTCTTTTTTCTCTTTCATTCTTAACTTCATAATATGCAGCCCAATATATCAGTTCTTCTTCTGTAATCAAAGAACGTAATTC
>Ga0209348_1000834_pt1 | contig 15460 bp, 22 predicted proteins | sample ETNvirenome_2_30_FD_184065 | JGI IMG/M metagenome (GOLD analysis project Ga0209348, IMG submission 184065) | Marine viral communities from the Pacific Ocean - ETNP_2_30 (SPAdes) (version 2) | ecosystem: Environmental > Aquatic > Marine > Oceanic | place: Pacific Ocean | collected 2013-06-22 | reverse complement strand
AACGATTTGAACATATTGGGGCAAATATAAATATAAAAACTTTTGACAAACCTGAATAAATTGGTAGACTAATAAATGTAGACACCTAAACGATTAAGGTAAGAGTTTTCGTTTAGGTGCTTTTTAAAAATTACTATGGAAAACCAAACAAAACCAATCGAAATCCCAAATCTGGGCGGCCTCATAACAACAGGCGATCTTTACAAGAAAGGGCGCTTTACATATAGCGCTTGGGCTAAAACAGCGCAAAGAATAAGAGAAGAAGCGCCAAATTGGTTTTTTGCTTTAGAACCTGACCCAAACGGCCAACTTGTTTGGATGGCTCCTAATAATACAGGCTATTTGATGGGATGCTTTGTAAATGTCGTTACAGGGGTCAAACTTCCTTTGTTTCCCTATGCAATAACAGATAATACAAACAAGGCTATAGATTACGAAAAAATAAGTTCAAATCATATTCAAAATTCTCAACGCCGTCATTTATGCGCTTGCGCTTGTTATTCCTTTGGCGATGCCTATGAACTTTGGGCTGATGTTGAAGTCAAAGACCTTGACCAACCAAAAGAAGAACCGCCAGAAAAAGAAGGGGTAACAAAAACACCGACAAAACCGAATCAAGAACCTGATAAAGATTATCTAATACCAAAAGCAATAAATCCTGAAGCAAGGGATTTGATCTGTCAGGATATTCGCGAATCAGGTCATCAAGAACAAATCTTGAAAGAGTTCAAAGAACACTTTAAATTGAAAGTTAAACAAGTACGTCCTGAAAATATTACATTATCTGAACACGGCAGATTTTTAAGGCAAGCTGTTGAAAAGTATAAAGATGATTAATGACCGAAGAACAGGCCACAAAATCAGGCGAAGAAGTTATTGCTCAACTTCGATCACGCCGCAATTCTTATTACAACCGCAACAAATTTTATTTCAGAACCGATGATTCGCAAGCCACCCTAATTCGTAAATACTGCGCGAAAAACAAAATTTCGCTTACACAATTATTCGATCAACTTTTAACAAATTTTTTTAATCATGCCTGATTCATTCAAAGCCGCCCTTCCTTATCCAATCAAGTTTTCTACAAGTGAAAACGATTATGAAGATCAAGACAAGTATCCACAAAAAATGTCTTTGTTTATTCCTTCTGAATCACTTACAGCTTTTTGCGAAGAAATAGTAAAAATGCAAGACACCAAACTAAAGAAAGGTAAAGTTTGGGATTACTCTAAAAAAGAAGAAGTTGAAGTCGATGGTATTTACATCAACGCAAAAGCCAAAGAGGGTAAATATGGACTATTTGGAAATATAAATCTAAACTTTATTGAGCCTACAGCGGGCGATGATATTCCTTTTTAATTCTTGAATTATTATCGTTTTTCTCTTTTTTTAGACTTATCTTAATTATTTCTGTTTCGAGATCGCCAATCTTTGCAATGCAATTTTTGATGATCTCGTCTTTTTGCCAATTTTGCCGCTGATAATTTACGGCTATATCAAGCAAATATTCAAAGTCAGTTATCTCGGCCAACATCCGCGCCTGAATTTCAAGATAAAGTTGATCTTCAATCGTTTCTGTTATGGTAAGCCAATCATCCCAAGCCATAGCAAGCTGACCTCCTTATATTGAAAATAGGCTAACTTTTGGGGAATTAGTTAGCCCATTTTTTGCAGAGAAGGCATCGACCACCTGACGCCTTACGCCAACCATAACTTAAAGTTATGTAACAGGCCACAACTTTTCTTTAACTAACTTAACTATTTCGTCATCAATGTCTGTTTCTGTGGACTTGGCATAATCTTCAAGCAATCCAACAACGAGAGATTTTACCGCATTGGATTTGACGAAGAACTTCAGTATTGGCTTGATAAATCGAATCATTTTTTGTAATATATTCTTCCCAACTCTAGACAAGTTTGCTAGTTTTAGCAAAAAGGCCACATCATGGAAGAACTAGAAGAAGAAAAACAAAGGCCAAATATTGTTGCAACTTTCGTTCAGCTTGTCGTTCTTGGTTGGTCGTTAGCGGTCATTTCTTGGTCATACTACAACCCGAATCCCGTAAGACAAATTGACACGACCTTTGCCGCAGGCTTGCTTTCGGGCGTCCTTACTCAATTCGGGATTGACCTTAAAAGTAAGAATAATGACAAAAAAAAGTTACAAGGTAAAGTTAATATAGTAGACAACAAAAACTCGAAAGTAGGTATCAAATGAAAAGATTATTTTTTGTTTTATTTTTGCTTCCTTTGCCTTTGCAGGCGGGCTATGTCCACAAAATTACGGCATCCGCGCAAGGCGTAGTTGATGGTAGCTATTCGCAGGCAAAACGGATTGGCTCGACCTATTCAATGAGTTCGACAGGAATCACCGCGGGAACAATGGGGCATCTTGATTCGCCCGCACTAGACAACAGTTCAGTATTAACGGGCGTAGCTGCGACACATGGCACAGGGTCTTATACTCAAACCACGGCCGGCGCCGCAACGAGTTTTTCGGAATCATTCGTTCAAGGTGATGCGGTTGTTACAAGCGCAAGTGTTTCTTCTGGCGTTGTTTCTTCTTTACCAGTAACAGGCGATACGATTACATATTCAGGCGGTTCTAATACAGGACAATCAATCGGGATAACTTCTGTAGCAGGCGGAACAATCACATTAAGCCCCGGCGCAGCGGGTTCAAGCGTAACAGGTTCAATTACAAGTTCTATCGAAATCGAATAATGCGGCGCTTATTTATAAGCCTTTTTTTATTATCTAGTTCGCCCTGTTTTGCTATTCCCGTAATTCCAAATTTTTCAGCGGGAAGTTCTATATCTCGGACGACCAGTTCGCAAAGTACGCGGGAAATTATTCAATCTTATTCTTACTCTACAGGCTACCAATACACAACAGGCGGTTCAAATATCGAAGCGGTCACGGCAGGCGGTTCAATCAGCCCTGAAGCTATTGCAGGGGCAACACAAACAATTAACGGCGTTACATCTACAACAACAGGAATTAATTTATCTACTAAACCCCAATGGAAGCAATCAACAGCGGGGGCGGCCACGCAATTTCATGAATCGTATATTGGGCCGGGGCTAAATTCTTATGTCCATATAGACCGCACTATTGAAGTTCAATCTGTAACTGAATCGACAAGCACGTTTACGCAATGATAAAAAAATTTAAGATAGCAGGCGCAATATTATTTTTTTCTGTCCAGTTTCCAACTTATGCTAATACCAATATGACAAATAATCCAGTAAGTAATAGTTCTGGAAGCGTTACGAATTTAGGGGTAATGAATATGCCTACAAGACAATTTCAAAATCAAGTCGGCGGTAATACTGTAGTTTGTCAATCTGATACGTTAGTCATCCAACCTTTTGTGACTTCATCGGCTTCATTTACAAAACCTTATCAAGATTTTTATCTTGACCCCATATATTCAGTAAAAGATACAGAAGGCGCGACAGATGCAAACGGCGTGACAATAGGCGATGGCGACCCTGACAACCCCGGCCAAATTATCGGGTACAAAACAATAAGAACAGCGCAAAAAGATACATATAATATTTCGCCGGGTATTAGTTTATCTTGGAATATTTCACTTGATCGAAAAGCTGTCAGATTATGCCGCGAAGCGCAACAAAGACAATCTGATCTAATTCAGGCAAGAATAAATGACAATATGTACGCGCTAGAACTCGGACGTTTAAAAACGTGCGGCGATCTTCTATCCAAGGGTTATAATTTTAAAAAATCGTCAAAATACTATAAATTATGCGAAGATGTCCAGTTAACAAATCCAAGCAATACTTTAATTAATCATCAACATTCTTTGAAAAAAGTTTCTGTTTCTTCAAACGAGAAGAAGAACTGAATTTAGTTCCTGATTTTTTACCGATAAGTTTTTTTGCGCGATTAATTAATTGTTTGAATATTGGTTTAAGAAGTCTAGTCAAAAAAGGCGTAGCAGTTGCGGCAGATGTTGCGACAATTGTTACCACTAGGGTCGTGGCGACTACAGATGACGATGGAAGGTATTTATCGACAAAATCAGTTTTAGCCCAAATCTCGACACATTTTCCGTCTATTACTTCAAACCCGACAACCTTTTCTTGCGCTTCTGCATTTCTTACATCGTTTAGCCTAAATTGTTGGTCTTTCGCAGGGCAATCAATTTCTTTTTCTTTAATGACGTTATTATTGTTATTTTCTTTTGCTTTTGGAATTTCTGGCGTTTTTATATCTGGTATTTCAGGCGCTTCAGTTTTGGTGTTTGGTTTTGGTGTAATTATTTTTGCTGATGGCGAATAATCAGGCGCAAAATAAAATGGCGCTGTGTGATCGCATAAAGCAACATTTCCATCGGGGTCATTGTTGAAATGATCTTTACCACCCGTTAGAGAATCGCGTACAACAGCGCAAGGGGCATCAATGACAGGAACGCCCATATCAATAGAAACAGGCGTATCAAGGACGATAGGCGGTTCAATATAGATAGGTTCTGGAATATGTATGTTGGGAATATTTATTTCTGGTATTTCCAAAATTTAAAATGGAATTACGTTGCCTGTTGATTTTGGTAGTTTTGGCATTTCTGGTAAGGGTATTTTATCAATAACTTGTTGAATCATTTTTTCTTTGAAATCATCACTTGTTACCATCATGTAGCCATAGACCCCTGCTCCCAACATTGACGCGCTGATTATAAAACTTAGAATAGATAATATTTGAGAAATACGAGCCATGAGACAAGCTTTTATTCGTGCTTTAGTTCCTTGTACAATTATAACCTTTTGCGGAATCTGTGCATTGGCGCCTTTATATATAAGCCTTGGAATAATGACAAAACAAATGGAAAAGGCTAATTAATCAGCCTCATCTGGAACTCCTCCGTCAGCTTTCCACTTGAGAAACTCTTGGTAGTCGGTGTTTGCTTCGTCAAGAGGTATTGATGTAATATTATCTTTTAAAACAGAAATATTAACTGTACCAGTTGGATCTTTTTGAAATTTGTAAGTTGTCATAATTTAAAGTTCAGCCGAATAAATTAGAGCAGCATCATTACTGCCATTATTAGCAGTATATATGTGACCTGTTAGACCCGTAGTTTGTGATGAAGATATAGAAGCAGATGAAATTCCATGAAAACCATATGTAGATAAAGGATCAGTTACAAAACCTGCGGAAAAACTAGATAATGTAACCCCTGACCAACTACCAGTAAAAACATTACCTCCAAATGCACCATCAACAGTTAAACTAGGTGCTGCTCTCATTGGTTGAAATGGTGTATTGATATAAACTCCATTACCTGCACCATGAACTGTTGCTGTTATACCAGTTGCCCTGTATGAATCACTTGAGGGAACATGAAAAATTTGAAGGTAACGAGTACACAAAGCAAGCTCCTGACCAAATGACCTATGCTCAAAATCTGTTGCCACGCCTGACTCATTTACTTCGTATTGAATACCAGTTATGTAAAATTCATTAGAAGTCGAATCTGCAAAATTAACTTGCCCTACCGCAGAATCGGCCGCTACATAACTTTGCCAACTACTCGCAAGAGTACCACTTGTAGAGTTAGTTCCCGCACCTAAATACCAGTAAATATCTTGACTACGACCATTATCATTGTCATAAGCACCTGTGGTGTCTGCGGGTACATCTATTGTGTACCTATTCCAGTTTGTATTTGAAACTGTATAAGTTGTTGAAAACTGTCTATTATTATCATTGTCATATATGAAAACAGCATATGTTCCAGTTTTATTAGTTTTTACATAAAAAGATAAAACACTTTTTTTTGCTGAAGATGTACCTTTAGCTAAAGATTGAAGATTTTGACCTTCAAATCTTGTACTTATATAAAATGTCTCACCTGCCGCAAGAGCAGAATCAGCGGTTCCTACAGCAACTTTTAAAGAATTTGCAAATTCATCTGGAGTATCTGTTGATTGCGAAACTGTAAAAGTTCCAGCTACACCGTTATTATTGCGAATACGAAATCCATCTAAACAATAGGCATCTGTAATACTGGCAAAACTGCTTCCTCTTTGGCTGCAAACCATATTTCCGTTTATGACCAAATTTCTATTACTTAAGTTATTAGTAATATTGGCAGTACACGTTCCATCAGTATTATTTATGCTGATCGCAGCCGAGCTTGCTGCCACACCTTTTATCGAATTTACTTTAATTTCTGACATGATTAACTAGGTTTTGGGTTGTCGGTTTTTACCTTTTCACAGGCCGCATAATACGCTTCTAATTTAGTCGAGTCTCCTTTAGTATTCCAATACATAGCATCTGCAAAGTCTCCCAAACTTGGATATAAAGGTTGTCTCACAGATTGATAAGCTATCGCGGCTGCTTCAGTATTCAATGTAGTTCTTGCATTGTCAATCTTGCTTTGGTCGAGACTTACTGACTTACCATCTTTGTCAAAAGCACCTTTACTATCATCAATAGAAACAACTGTCGGATGACTTTTATAAATAGCTTCGTGATCTAACGCCATTATCCTGCTACCTCCATGACTGTTATCGATGAAGCTGCTCTGACTCTGTCGTTAGAGTCTGTTGACTCGAATGATCTATTTATATACGAAGCATTTGTATGGTAAGTATTAGTCCATTGAACTTTATAGGTTGTTGAAGATGTTGTATTAGGACTGTCTAAAAATATCCCTCCTTCAGTTTGCATTTCTGCTTGTGCGCTATCTGTTAAACGTATTGCACCTGTGGCTCTAGTTATACTTCCACTGGCATCTCCCATATAAATTTGTGTTGAATCTCTTAAGAATTTATACGCTATATTTGCATTTGTTTTGGTGCTTAGACGCATATCAACCATAAGTAAAATTTTAGAACTTGTTGCTGATGGTGTAATAGAAACACTCATTCCAGAAATATCTTCAAAACTATCATTATTAGTTGTACTTGCGACATCAGTCTTAACTGTCTGTACAACTTGAATTATATTTCCTGCCTTTGGGTTTGTTGTAGTTAATATCGTTCCATCTGCTGTATCAGGTAAGGTCATTACCCTGTTATTACTAGATGACGAGGGTGCTTGTAAGCTGAAAGACCCACCACCTGATGCTGCGTTTAGTTTAATCTTTGCTGTCATGGTTAATTAGGTTTTGGGTTATCTGATTTTACTTTAGCGATAGCATCTTTCCATGTTGTTGTACCATTAACACTATCCCAATATTGCATATCCATTTGTGTTTTCCAATCTGGATAGGCATTTTCTCTTTTATATTTATATTCATTCTCATTTTTCCATGCTATGTAAGCTGCGTTTAGCTCATCATCTGTAGGCTGTGAATCTGGATTATCAGAATCCCACTCAATTATTTTATGAGGAACTACACTTTGATCTAATCTATAACGATTAGCATTTTTACCAAGTTGCAATAAAGCTAAATTAATATCTGTATCTGAATTAATTGCCATGATTATACCTCCTTATAAATTTCGCAAATAGTATATATTTCATAGTCAACAGTAAAAGCACTTCCTACTCGTACACCAAAAGCAGTACTTTCATTTGTTGTATTAGCGCATCTATGTTGTAATTCAAATACTTTTGCAGCACCGATTGTTAATCTTGCAACACCGATAGATGTGTTTTGAACATTACTATTGTAATCAGCATAAACACTCGCACCAGAGTAATTTATTCCATCAGTATTGTTTCTTAATCTACTCGCATGGTAAGACCTACCATAGGCAGGGCATGACCATTTTATTAAATACGTTCCCGCTTGCAAAGTAAATTGATTGCTACTTATAGAGACTATTCCATCTGCATCTGCTAGCTCAGTATTTAAATCCCTTACTCTCCAATCACCACTAACAAAAGTTCCACCAGCCGTTCCAGAGGATTTTTGATCTGCAATAACGGCATAACTAGCGAATTTACCTCCTGCACCAGTAACACCGCTATTTGTAATCGACATCCTTTCAACACCACCTGTCGAAAACTTGATAGTGTCAGCGGCAGGAAAACTTATACCTGTGTTTGTATCATCCCCAACAATGGACGGCGCGGAAACACTTCCCGCGACTCCTTTTAAACCAGTTGTTCCAGAAAGTTCTAAGCTCATAATTAAAGAATAACAAGTAAACTGCCAGAAGGCACGGTCACGGTAACGCCGCTGTTTATAACAGGCGATACGGTGTGGGCGTTCTTTCCAGAAGTTATCGAATACGATGTCGTGACATTTGTGTCCGACTCGAAGAACACCTCATCGCCGCCTGATCCGGTTGCTCCCGCCCCGCCCCCTACGGCGGCAAAAGCTGAACCGTTATATATTTCTGCACTTCCTAAAGTACTGTTAAATCTAAGCTCTCCTGTAGCAGGGGAACCGGGTCTTTGTGCTGTAGTTCCAACAGGTATTTTTAAGGCTGTTGTGTAGTTATGAACAACGGCTCCTGTAAATGTCGCGCCTGCAAGTGGGGCAAGACCAAGATTTGTTTGCGTTACGTTTCCAATTGTTATATATCCGTTATTACTTGCGTTTCTTAATTTAAGTAAATTTGATGTTGTATTTACAGATAATTGAAAGGCAACTTGCGTTCCGCTTGGATCACTAGAACCGCTGTTGAGAGATTGAACAGCGGCAAAAATATTATTGATGTCAGCCCGGACGTTGGCTCCTGTATCGTTATCTACTGTGTAATTTGCGACCTGTGCCATTCACAAAAAAACTTTCTTTTACTATAGCTTAATTATGCAGCTTTACCAAAGCCAGTTGCTTGATATGTGAAATTTCTTGAAATTGAAGCATTTGATGAATTTTTAAAATGCACTATAAAAGAACTACCTGTGACACTTGAAATTTCAAAGTAATCTCCTGAAGCCATATTTAAAGCTTGAATCCCAACCGATGGCGGGTTGCTATTTGCACCGCCCAAACTAGAAGTTCCGGCGAAAAATGCTTTATTGAATGTAACAGTTGTCGCACCGCTAGATGTCAAAACACCATTTGTCGCAGATGAATTTTCAAGACTTGTTTCTGTTCTTCTATCAAAAGAAGCTGTAAATCCAAGCTGTGAAACTTTTATATCTTGCGCGGGATCATTACTTGTAAGATTTGCCCTAAATTGAAATCCGCGGCCTTTATAAACTCCATTACTAAAATTTTGGAAACCTGAATATGTCGGCGAACCAGAAGGGTCTGTTTGTGTTGTCCTGACGGTTAGTTCTGCGTTTGCATCGTAAGCAAGACTACCATCCCAATCTGTCCAAGTATCGACATTTGCGGTTCTGCTATTTATAAGATCATTTGGATAAAATGCTTCGGTCAAGAAATGACGGCGTAATTGAACACTAAACACGCCGCCAAGATCAAGAGTTGACGCAAAATCGTAGGTTCCAGAACTTACAATTCCGCCAAAATCATCAATACTAGAAACCAAATCAAAATCTGTAATATCATCAAACTGACCGCCACCGACAAGGTTCAGGCTGTTTGTCGTTGCATCAAAAGCCGTATTTGTTTTTGTTCCTTGAAATTTTGGGTTGTCCTGATCTTCGCGTCTTGTAAGAACAACAAGTTTTGGTTGTGTTTCTGGTAAATCAATAACAATTGATGTTTCGCCTGCCGAAAAATTACCCGTATCGTCTTGCGCCTTGAGAATATACTCCCCTTCAAGTAACGGAACATCCGCGGTATTTGTATTACCCGCAAGTGCTTTTACAAGGTCAATTGCATTTGTAAAAGTTCCATTTCCATTTGTAAGGGTTGAATGTCTGACGTAAACTTTTCCTCCTTTGATAACATCAATATCTGTCGGTGTATTCCATTTCAAGCGAATCATTGTGTCGCTTATAGGTTCATAAGTTAGACCAGTAATATCGGAAGGAACAGCGGTTTTTCCAATAGCATCAAATGTTGCATCGGCTGAAGTTGCGCTGACTTCCAAAGCCGCATTAAATGAAAAAACCTGAACTTCATATCTGCCTTTTTGGCTGTTTACTATTTCAAAATCTGGCCTTGATACTCTTTGACTTACAAAATTACCATTTTCAAAACGATAATTAACTTGATAATTTGTTACGCCGAGAACTGGTTTCCAACTGATAAATATTTTTGAAACTGCTTGATTATTTAATTCGACAACTCTTTCTTCAATATTTAAAGCTGATGGCGGGTCTTTTAGTTGATTCAACAACGAAACTGTTCTTGTTGGTAAAGTTGCACCGTCTTCAATAAATGGGTATTTGTCATCTTGATAAGACAAAGCTGTAATCGCATAATTCAACCCGTCCTGTTCTTCAACATTTATTACCCTAAATTTTTGCGATTGAACTGAATCGTTATTTAACATCCAAACTGTGTTAACATTTGGCGTTTGACTAAATGCAGAAGAAACAGTAACAACGCCATTTGATATTGAACTGACAGATTTTGCTTCAACAGAACCATCTGGCAAAATAACGCTGAAAATTGGATTATTTTCTGTTGAAAGATCTGTTGCGGCTGTGTCATCAACTGTCATTTGTGTCGTTGATGCAACAGCGGAAAGACGACCTGATCTCCTTACACCCGCGCGAACAGGGTCATTGATTTCGATGACGCTTCCCGGTCTACAAATTGCACCGCTATCAATAGAAGTATTGAATGTGCAGATTTCCGATTCAAAATTTTCCGCAAATAATATTGCCTTTCCGAGTCTGGCCGCTTGCCCCCGTGATGTGCAGGCAAATGCTTTTACTTGTTTTACAACTGTTCCTATTTTAGAGATCAAATTGCTGTCTTCTACGACCTCAAAATCTATGTCTTGAGAGTCCATGTTATAGTAAGAAACAGAAACAACGCTGTGTCTTGTTTTTAAAGAACTTCCTGAATAGCTGAAACCGCCTTCATTTACGTTTGCAAGGCTGAACAGGTATGAACTATCTTGTGGTTTATCAGTTGCAAGTTGTATGGAACCTTGCGCCCAAATTGGAATTGATCTCATCACACCTGATAATTCATTTATCAAATCAAATGCAGAATTAGAATTTTGAATATTTACGTTACATGAGAACCGGGCCTCCTGTCCGCCAAGGCCATCGTCAACAAGAGTATTTGCAAATTTTGATGCGGTTACAAAAGAATATAAATCTAAAGAAGAATCTGTTATATGATCGCCAAAGCCAAATCGCGTATCTGTAAGCAATGCCAGTAATACCATGCTTGGACAATTACAATAGGTTGCAGCGCCCATTGTGCCATTAAAAACGTATCCTGTCGGGTAGACAATTCGGCCTGTCTGAAGGTCAACAGTTGGCGTTCCAGAACCATTTGCACCGGCGCCCGGAATCCTTATCTTGCAACCCCTGATGCGGTATTTTCTGCGGGGAATCGAACTAAACTGTTCGCTGTCTATTCTTAAATTAACAAAGGCTGTATTTGGATATGTTTGCTTGTCGTCAATAATTTCTGAAAAACTTGTCCATTGAAAAGAATTTATAAGACTTGAACTTGTACTGTCAGCGGTTACACGAACAACACGAATATCAACAGGAAAAGCGCCTGTCAATGTAATTCGATAATCTTTTTGATATGCGTCAGCGGAACGACCTGTAATCGTATCGTCAACAAGAACAGAAAAACCGCCGCCGTTGTATTGAATTTGAACTTGTAAATTTACAGAAGAACCAAGCAAATCGCCTTGATCTGTTGCTTTTTGTATCTGCGGAAACGTAACGGAAACTTTTACAGCGTCAACATCACTATTCGTAATTTGTCTTGTTACTGGTGCAGAAGTTGTGACAGTTATGCCGACAGGTGTTACAGATTCGCTTTCTTCAATTCCGGGGATGTGTGTCTGGTTTGCTGTTCCAAATCGCGGCGTGAACCCAACATTTTGAAAATTAAAATCTGTAGTGACAGGACTTGAAAAATTTGCTGTTGATTGTAAAACTGGCGTATCGTTTAAAAAGACATCGGAAAGAAAAGCATTGTTGTATGCCGTAGTTCCTTTTGTTAATCCAAGTTTGCTTGCTGTTGCGCTTCCCTCTTGTTCGCCTTCCCCCAATACGTCCGTAAATGATGCAAATTGCCTACTGTGTAATGTGTCGGGAACTCTTGTAGGTTGCGGGGGCGATGGGGGCGATGGATTGCCGCCTGCTCCTCTAATTACTTTCTTATTGGTCATGCTCTTACTTGTTCTGTGTCAACGCCCGCGCTGACGACTATACTTCCGACAAAAACTTCGCCAAAAACAATATTAATCGGCGTTCCGGCTCTACTTGTATTTTGCGTTCCTGAAAAATTAAAAGACAAACGCGGGTCTTCAGGGCTAGAAAAATCTTGCGATTTTGGTTGCGGTGTCATCATGCCAGAAACACCTGATAACATCAAACCCGCACCCATTAAGCCGAGAGCCGCCGAACCATAAGCCCCCGCTGCATATAAACCAGTTGTACCAATTAGACCACCACCACCAAGCAAACCCGCACCGCTTCCGCCTGCAAATAAAGCTGAGCCACCAAAAGAAACAAAAGACAAACCGATCAACGCCGCACCGCCTAAAATTTTTCCAAAGTTACCGCCCGCACCTGAAACAATTGGCACGATATGAATATCTTCGTGACCGCTTGGATAATGCAATTCCTTTTCGTCAATTTCATAATCGCCGACTAAAACTTTATAATTTTGTTTTGCCATGTGACTTTCTACTTCTGGAAAGTTACAAATCAAAAACCTTATTGCTTCAGCGGGATTTTTACAGACGGCATCAAATTCTTTATGTCCGATAAAATCGGCAAGTTTTGAATATAATTTAATTTTACGCAACATAACGCAACCTTTTACCTGTGCATTTTTGAAGCCATTGGTTGTATGGTTCCTTACAAGATAGTCTATCTGTTAAATGATGTAAAACATCCCCATCCAAAAAAATCGCCACATGATTCAAACCATTTGCCAAAATCGACATAAATAATAAATCACCATTTTTTAAATTTTCGTCATTTTTTAATTCTCTAAAACCTGTAGCTTCTGCGCATCTTTCAAACATCGGGTCGTTAATAAATTCTTCAGGGGTTGTTGGTCTTTCCCAATCTCTTAGTTCTATATTTAATTTTTCTTTGTAATATCTGCGAACAAGTGACCAACAATCAGAAACACCCCAAACCCAAGGCTGTCCGATCAAATCTGGTTTATATCCACAAGGCTCACAATAACCCCACGTTTCGGTTTTTGGATTGACTATATGCCACGGAAGATTGCTTTCTTCGCAGCTTATCTTGTCGGCTTCTGAAGCGACAGGCTGCGTTACTGGATGACTATGAACTATTGCTGTGATATCTCCTGTATTATCTGCCCTTACATAATCTTCGGGGTCGATTATAAAACATTGATGCGCCGTCATGGATAAATTACGACAAGGAAAATATTGTTCTTTTCCGCGAATATTTAATAAAAGACCGCAAGATTCTTTTGGGTCTTCCTGTTTTGCGTGTTCAAGTGCTTTATCTTTCCAAATCATTGATTAAAAGTTCCAATACTAGGAAAAATATTTCTAGTTGCCTGACGTTTTGGCGCTCTTACTCCAACAAGATCAAAAACAGCGGCAAGTTCAAAAGTTACAACTTCACGATTTTCTGATGATTTTCTATCAATTACATATTGTTCAAGCGGAAATTCAGCTGTTGGGTCTGGGGTTCCCAACGGGTTAGTCTGGGAACCTGAAGTTGTTGTCGTTGTTTGTGTTGTAGTATTTGGATTATTCATCGTGATTGTATTTCCCATTGCGTTCCCGTGAATCGTGCAATAATATCTCAAATCTGAAGGCGCATCTGGATAAGGCGGTTGAAAAGTAACTGTTGCGCCTGAATAACCGGGGCTATAACCTGAAGCTGAAACTCCTGTTGTATAAGAACCACCGCTGTCTGATTTAAAACGTAAAGGATGGCCTTGATTGCTTGAATCCTCTTGATTAAATATATATGTTGACCCCCGCTTCATTGTAATAACAGGATTATTTGTACCATTTAAAAGAAATATATTTATGCCGCCGACATTTGCAACTGTAACTGTATAAGTGACAGTTTCGGCATCTGCGGGGTCTGCAATAGTTGTTGTTGTTGAAGATGTTGTCGTTTCTACTGGAAAATTTACAGCATCAAGAAATCTTGCAAGTGTTCTTTTGCGTTGAACAACGGCGCCTGTTAAATCATTTCCGTTAAAGTGTTGATTTACATTTAACAAAAGGGCTGAAACAAAACCGAAAGCGTTACTAATTGTGAGAGTCGGGCGTGGAATCTGGCCGCGTTGATATGCAAAACCTGTTGCTTCAACAGGAAATCTTAAATATGAATTACCCTGCCAAACGATTTCGCCATTTGCGTTCAATGATGTTCCCGCGTGAAATCTATAAGTCTGGGCGCTACCATGTTGTGCGACATTTGTTGTTAGTACAAACAATTCAATAACAGCGCTTGGATTTGCCTTTTGTAAATCGCTAATTATTGGGGCTGTACTCATGCTTCATATACCTCCCTGAATGTTGCATCAATAACGGCTCTATTGTTATATGGGATAGATTTTGACCACCTTTCGCAGACAAACTTCTGTGAAGACGTTTCACCGGGTGCCGTGAAATCAAATGATGCTTGATCGTTTGCACGGGCGTCAAGAAAGGTTTCTATTTCGTCAGATTGCGTTTCTGTGACGTTGAAAGATAAATTATAAACTTTAGGATTTTGATGTTGTGCCAATCCAAACATGATGCGATGTTCAAACCCGTCCTGAAATCTTATCGTCCGAACTCTTGGGGCGCTTCTTTTACTAAACCCTGTATATGTTGGGGAAATGCTTGGAAAAGTTGCCATTATGCTAATAAACCTCCCGGCCGTTTTTGTTTGATAAGTTCAGTTTGAATTGCTGTTGCAAGTTGACGTCCAAGCGCTTGAGATTGGCCTGTATCGCCTTCAACTGATGATTCGTTTGCATCAACATTAACAGTAATATTAGTAATGTCGCCACCGCCACCGCCACCGATCATATTGTTAGGAATTACTGTACCGCTTGACTTAGGCGTAAATATCTCCGGCCCTCTTTCTCCGACTAAATAACTACGCCCTGCGGATGCGCGGCCACCATTTGCAAGACCCGGCAAGTTTGAAAATATTCCGCCGAAACTTCGTTTCAATAAAGTATTGACCCCAAGCCTTAACAAAGACGATGCAAGATCATTAACAATCGCTCTTGCCGCTTCTCCAAGGCTCCTTGTTCCTTGTATAGCATCAACCAAAGCATCAGAAATACCTGTTGCAATATTATCCCCTATCTCTCTAAATATTTCAGCTTGTCTTTTTGCAGCTTCATTAGTCTGTTCAATTGCTGTTTTTTGTTTATTTAATTCAAAGTTTTGTTTAGCTAAAGAAACAAGTCTTTCTTCTTCTTCTCCGTCAAATTGTTTTCTTATTTCTGCGATTTGCTGTTCAAGATCAAATTCTTTTT
>Ga0209348_1000833_pt1 | contig 15477 bp, 9 predicted proteins | sample ETNvirenome_2_30_FD_184065 | JGI IMG/M metagenome (GOLD analysis project Ga0209348, IMG submission 184065) | Marine viral communities from the Pacific Ocean - ETNP_2_30 (SPAdes) (version 2) | ecosystem: Environmental > Aquatic > Marine > Oceanic | place: Pacific Ocean | collected 2013-06-22 | reverse complement strand
TAATTTTTTGTAGTTGTTCTGTGGTTAGGTTCATTTGTGTTTCATCGTTTTTTTCTTCTGGGTCGTTTGCGGACACCATATTCATATGAATGCCATATTTTTCCCCAGCACTCATGTTTCTAGAATCATAAACCATAGCGATTAGCGGATGACTATTGTCAACTTGAATTTTCAACATGTCAACAAAGTATCTTATCATGTTGACATCGCCAACTTCTATAAGGGATGCTAACTGTTGGATTTCTATTTCTGTTGGTTCCCGAGGGCCTTCTTCGGTTTGCTTTGTTGTTAAATTCATTTCTTTTTCCTCTTTGATTTTTGACTAACGTTTTTTGCTTTTCCACGACGATTTGGATTTGGATCTTCCCTTCTTTTCTTTCGGGCGCGTTTCTCTTTTTCTTTCTTGGAAAGCTTGTCACGATCATCGGGGTCTCTACAGTATGGTTTGGTCTTCTGGCCTTTTTGTTTGGCGCACGGTTTACCATCATACTTTCCACCAACTTGAACCCATCCACCACCTTGAAACCACTGATGAAGGCCATAGCCTTTGCTTTTGGACCCTTTTCCGTCACGTTTACCACCGGAGCCCTTTTTCGACTTTTTCTTACGCTTCTTTTTTTCTTCAAGTTCTTCTTCGTTAGTCTTATTTTTAGCTTTTGTTTTTTTCTTCTGTTGTTCAATAAACTTTCTAAAAATAGCTGCTTCTTTAGTTTTACCAGCGGCTTTCGCTCGTTGCTCCATAGCGATAGCTGCTTGTGTTTTGTGTGCGTGAGTCCTGTTGCTCTTTTTGATCTTTGCTACACTGGCTCTAGCTTTCGCTTCATCTTTGAAGCCAAGACCATGAATTGTTTTTTCTTCATTTTCATCTGTGTAGAGGTCTGAATGATCGTCAGAATCAGCAGGTTGCCCCGGCTTTCTTGGGATGCGTGGGTTCTTTTTTTCTTCCGCTTTTATGCAATTTCGGTATGTTTTACCATACATTTCTTTAGTCTTGCGAGTTGGGTGCGTTTTATAGCCCTTCTGGCAACGCTCGGACAAAACCGCTTCAACCTCTTCAGTAACTATTTGTTTCAACAAATCCGTTGTCAGATTCATAATTAATAACTCCTATCAGTTACTAATTAGGTCGTTTTTTGATTTAAACCCGCCCAAGCAATAACAATTGCATCTGCTCTGTCGTCCGTCCCGGGTTTAGGATTTCCGTGTCTTGTTAACTCGAAATGAAAATCTTCTGGAAATGATTTGGAAACGTGCTCAATAACCTTTTGTTTCGTGTTTTCACCACGCTTAATCTTAAGACCTACTAGACCTCTTGCTTTAGCCGGAGAAATCAAAGTGGCATTTTTGCCAAATAATTTTCTTATCATATAGCAAACCATGCCATTAAACCTTTGTAACTTGCTCATTGTGATGGCCGATGTTTTTCCACCTGAAAATGCTATAAATGCAGACTCAACATAGGTTTCTTCTACGAAGTAGCCCTCTGATGCTAACAAGGCTAGAACTTTTTCAATCTGAATGCATCTTTCTTCTAATTCACTTTTTGTATCTAATTTTATTAAGTTAGATTTTATTAAATTAAATCTCTTATCCATTAAACATAAGCCAACTTTGCTTGTGCTTATATCTAAACCAACTATTACATTTTTCATATTATTATATTATAACATCCTTTTATTATTTTGTCAAGTGAAAAAAACTATTTTTGACATTAAATGTCTAATTTAAGTTTAAACGTGTATGAGTGTTCCTCTGTCTTTCTTACAGGTGTTGCAATTTTTGCAATTCCAATTAGGTTTTTGTGCTCATCATAAAGGCCTATTTTTGATATGTAAACAACTTTTTTAAATTCTGGTGGCTCGTCTACAAACTGTGAATACACTACATTTTTAATTGTTCTGGGAGATTCAACGAACTTCATTGACCCTGAGGAGAATTGATTTTCATCGGATGATGAAACAAACGTGGGATTGGTTGAATGATTAAGTTCACCATAAGGTGCGTGTGACAACATTGTCAATACTTGAGTGTGTGTCGTTCCAGAATATTCCATTAAAAAACTAGCAGACAAAGTTGTGTTAGAGATTGTTGGTAACGAACCACTACTATTTTTTACACCATAGCCAAAATGAATCCATTTAGAGGCTGCTGATGAATCGTAATCAAGTGATTCGTGATTAAGTTCCCAACTACCAGTCAAAACCACAAAGCCTTGATCATACAGAACAACACCGGCCACAGAACCAGACCCAGTAGATCCCACTGGGCCTGTCTGGACTAACTCCCCATTCCTATTTACGTCTGATAGTTCTCCAATTAAGCTACCAGTCAAGTAATATTTTATTGACATAGAGCCCTTTTTAATTGATGATCCAAACATTATTGAAGGAATAGAGATAAGATTTACGTCTTGTGTTAGTTTATTTCCATGTGATGATGAAAATTGATAATGTGGTGACAGATAAGAATAATAATCTAAACTGTTCCTTAGCGCTCTTAATCTAAGTCTGCTTGTGGTGTTAAAGTAATCTCTAGAAATACTTGATGACATTCTATAAGATGAAGTAACCGATGCACCAGAAAAACCAAATTGCGAATTATAAGTGCTTTTCTTGACAGTTTTGAAACTATCCCTTTGTGCGTTTTTGATAACAAAAGGATAAATAAAATTGTCGCCACGATCAATGTTGAGTTCATATAACGACACATGGCCGTCTGGGACATTATGGATGTTATTAGCATTTGCCCCTGATATGTTTGGGATGTTATCTAAATAAATAGACCCACTTTGTATGTAAAATGAATATTGTGGGTAAGCCTCAATCGTGTTTATGAATAAGTCGTCTTCACCAAATTTATAGAATGTCATTTTTTTAACCTCTCAGTAAATAGCTTGTAGAGGTTTTTAATAGTCTAAACGTGCTCTAATTGTAAATTCTTGGCTAGGATCTTTCTTTAGTGGTTCTGATAGTTTTGCCACAGCCATAAGTTCATTGTTGTCACTATAGAGCCCAATCGTTGTTACGTATGCAATAGGATTGTCAGAAGATTTTGTCTTAACTTTAATCTTACTACCAGACAGGTAGGTTGGGTTTGTCGAATAATTGAACTCGTTGTGATTCATTCTACAGAAATAAATCGTGGAATTTAACTCTGTTGTGTTATTAAACTGAAGATTATAAATTCTGTTTCTTATCTCGTCTGCTGCGCCGGAAATTTCAGATCCAGTTAAGACTTGCTTGATTGTTTCAGATGTCGAAGACGGTCCTCTCATGAGTGTGCTACCAAATCCATTTAATAAAATCCCACCATCATCTTCATCTAAAAAGACTGATGACGACAGAACAGCAACACCTGCTTGGTAATACAAAAGACCAACTGGATAGGATGCGTTAGTTAGCAAAGTGTCAGTTGTTACAATGCTGCTTGTTGCAAAAAGTAGTCCATACTCACCAGCAGGAGAGTTTACTAAATAACCATTAGAGCCACTGGCATCGGTTATTCGCAAACGATTTGCAAAAACCGCTTGTCCGTCTTGAGAATAAGCCGGTGTGCAACCCAAATCTAATTGAAAAGATCCTTTTTTAATTTCGTCTTTAACTAACAATCTTGAGAAATTGATTATAATAACATCTTGCAGTTTTGCTCCGCCGCCAGCTATGTTACCATCCTTATCAAATTGTTGAATAGATCCTGTGTGATCGTAACCCATTAAGATTTGTGCCATCTGGTTGTAGACATTTTTCTTTTTAGCTTGTTGGCTAGTAACTGACGAGTAAAGCACAGAAGATGCGTTAACACCGACAGTGATGTCAAAAACATGATTAGCCGAAGAGCTAAGGTAAGGGTAGTCATAAACAGACTGGAACATTCCGTGACTAAAGTTTTTTATGTTTTCATCAGCGTATGTTCCGGAAACGATTGTCCCAGTTAATGGTATCGCCTCGTGTAAAAGGGTTCTTGTGTCAACTACATCGGTTGCACCATCTAGTGTTTTATAAAAGCTTTCTGCCATTTTTAATCTCTCTATTAAGTTATTGTTTTAGCAAATCGAACAGGAACGTCGATGCTATATCCGGTTACCATTCCAGTAACTCGAACAATTGTGTCAATGATTCTAACAGTTGCAGTTCCAGCAGAGCCACCAGTTCCCCTGTCGGTCATTGATACTTCGCTACCTAACTGTGTAAACAAGTAGGTGCTTGTGTTTAAATCAAGCGAAGATGCAATCTTAAATTGCAAGATTGATCCTCTTGGTCCCGCAATCACTTGAGTAGATGACGTAGAATCATCTGAGTTGTTTGAAACAAGACCTGTTGATGCGTCGACTGTATAAAAAGCGATATTGTCATCGTCAATGTAATCTTCTGCGATTCTATTTCCATTTAAGTCAACAATTCTTCCAAGCCTATTATCAATTTGAACAATGTAAACGTCCTCAATCAAACCATCCATTACTGACGCTTGCTTCGGAGAAATTTCTGTGCTGTCAATTCCTTGATCAACTCTTATGCTGTTGGAACTCTCAAAAGATTCACCAAAAATAACACCAGTAACGTGAACACCATTTGCATCAATACCAATCGCTTCAGTGGTTTTTGCTGCATCTGTACCTTCTGTTTCTCTATCAACTGCTACTATGTAGACACCATCAGAGTGTCGTTGCGTTTCAGCATAGTTTTCATTCAATTTTAAAACTGGTAGATAGAGCAGGTTATTATTGGATAACGAAATTAACTTTGTTTTCATTGATGATGCATTGTTTGTAAATGCCTCAAGCACTGGTGTTTGTAAAATTTCTAAGTCGTAATAAGCTGATCCGCTAGCATGTGAAGAGTTGTATAAACCATAATTTATTTCTTCGTCTCCAACGGCAAATTTAGTGATTTGAAACGATCCATCACCTTTAGCTAAAACTTTCCTTCCGTGGTCTGTTAGGACAACATCTAAAATAATATCACCACTATTGTCTAAAAAAGCCATTAATTTTCTCCTTTTCCACTATAAATAGACTTCTATTATAAATCTTCTACTTTTTCATCCTTTATTAAATCAAAATTAACATTAATATCAATAATCTTTCCTGATTCGTTTGATTTAATTCGAATTTTAAATTTTCTGCCCCAAATTGAATGTTCTGACTCGCCAACAGCATAGCGAGATAGAATGTTTGGGGCAACCGGAACATCACTAATTGGAGCATCTAAAAGGTCATCATTGACTTTACCTTTATTCAAAATTGCCTGCTTTAATGACGGCCTAATTTGCAACAACTTTCTCATTATGTACGATGATTCAAGTGGTTGATCTTCCTCTAGTTTTATGATTTTAGAATTTATTCTGCTTTGGTCTGCTGTTTTTATCAATTCAACTTCGTAAACTGGTGATGGGTTTGAAACCATCCCTGAGGCACTAAGAGTTCTAAAAACATAATAATATTTTTTATTAGGAAAAACTACCTCCTTATGCACCATAAGGTCTAAATTTGATAACTGATCGGTGTCCCTAATTACAACTATTTCTGCGTTTTCAAATTGAAAGATTGATTTTGGCTTTGTTTCCATTCTCATTATTTCTATTTGTATCGGTTCATCAAGGCGTCTAAATGTAACCAAGTCAGATCCTATTTCTTTTCTAAAAATGTAATTGTCAGTTGGTAAAATTTTTATAAAGTGATCTTTTTCTCTGCCAGTTCTTAAAGAAAATGCAATTTTAATTGAACTTTCGCTACTTGACTCGTTTATAAATTTAACACTTGGTGTCAGAGGGGGCGTTGTTGCAGGAGTTAAATTTTTAGTAAACAAATCAATTTCAAACATTGACGGAGTTGGGGTTGAAACAACTTTAAATTTTGCTTTTTTTGTGTCTTTGTCAAAACTTATGTAGGAATAAGATAATCGAGTGCCGTAGACTATAACAAAAGCTGAGACTTTGTAAGAATATTCAGTGTTGTAAGCAACCTCTGTGTCAATAAAATCAGTAAAGTTGCCGTCACTAGGAACATAAAAAGTTTTCAATGGGTTTGTCGATGACTTCCCGGGGAACTTTTCTATTTTGTAAAAAACTGTTTCGTTTGGAACTGACTTGTTTTGAAGAATTGATTTAAAATTTGAATTAGAAATTGACCCCCTTAGTAATAACCCAATAGCTTCCAGCTTATCTAAAAAATTTATTGGGCGACTAAGATCGTCATCTCTATTTGACAAGATGACCTCTTCATCTAAATTATCACTAGAAATGTTTGCAACCAAATATCTTAAAAAATTTGAATTAAATGTGTCATCACCTTCTACAGATAGACTGTCGTTAGTAAAAGTTATGGGCTTTGTCAATCTATCTTTTACATCATTAATAAAAAAGTTGAATAAATCTAAATTTTTTAAAATGTCAGTAAACAAATTATTATCATTTTTAGAAATAACAATTTCTGAAAAGCAAGGATATTTTTCTTTTTGTGAATTTACAATTCCTAAATTCATTTTATGATCAAAGATGACTGTTCGAGAAGCATTGGATTCTGCTAAATTAGTTCTAATTCTAGTTTTTAACGCTTGCTGTGTTGTGAGTGGCTTTGCAATCGTTTCACGATAGATGTTTGGTAACACTCCGTTCATAAAAGCATCTTCAATCAAGGGATCATAATAATTCACAAAAGAATTAACCTTATACGTTGGAATTTGTGAAACAGTTTCATAAAGCGACAAATCTTCGTAATTCACGGGAGCAATAAAGTTGGTGTCATTAAAAATAACCTCTGCGCCATCTGCTTGTTTTGCAAAATCTTCTAGCGCATCAATGCTAGCTTCTTCTTCGTCTTGCGTAAATGAAACTGCGTCATCTCTATTTTCTATTAGTTGAACTTCGATAATGTTTGAAATTTCTCCAACTGAAGAGTCTGTTGTTACAAATTCAACGTTATATAGATCGTCCATGATGCCTTCGTGTATAGGATTAATTTCTTCTCTGGCGCCGCTAGATTTTAGTCTAAATCTTGAATTACTAATAATTTTTTTTCTTTCTTGTTTTTGTACTGCTATTTTCATTAGTAACCTCCCCCTCCACCGCCACCAGTGGTTCTAGTTGTTGATCTTCGTGTTATTGCTCTTCGTGTTGCTGGTCGAGGCCTTGTTGTTCTTCTAGCTCTGGGAGCCTCTGTTTCCTGCTCAGGTACTTCAAACTCTTCGATGTTAACATTAAAAATATCCGCCTCGGTTTTTAAATTTTGATCAATTACCTCACTAGACGCACCTGCTATGTCATATGTTGAAGATGATTCAAATTTGTTAACTAACGTTTGATCCTCATCACCAACCGCAATAGGATTTGAAAAAGGCAACTCTTCTTGTGATAAAATAAAATAATTATCTGAAAATGGTAAATCAGTTCTAGGGTCTAAATCAAAATTTGCAACAGGTGATTTTATTCTTTGCAATCTACACAGTGATCCGTTTGTTAAATCATCTAGCTGCTCCATCGTAACAAGATCCCAGATTGGATTTGTGAGCACCTTTACTCCTTCAGGGTTGGTTGAAAAATCTGATAAAGTTTCGATTTGAGTTAGCGTTAAATAGTTTACAGAAACCATTAATTCGTTTTCTGCTGCCACTAACTCGTCACTAGTAAAATTATCTCTTGCATCAGGGACCAACTCTACATTATAAGACCTAAGTTGATTCGGAATTAAAGTCTTTCCGGAAACCGTGGTTGGTGCTCTAACGATAAAGTCGCTAGTAAAAATATTATTCTTGCTAGACTTAGAAATTTTATTTCTAGACTTTGTTCTCACTTTAGTAATTTTGTTTGATATTTTATTATTTGTTTTTTTAGATGTGCCCTTCACAGTTTTTTTAAGAGTTCCGTCAGCAGATAGTGTGTTAAAATTTGACTCTTCTCCCAAATATTCTCTAGATTCAATGTATTTTTCTTTTTCAATAGGAATCAATCTAGGAGCAATCGAAAATTTATTTTTCTTTTCCTTACGTGTCCTTTTACTTCTAAATCTAAGCTTCGGGATGTTATCAAAAAATAAATTAAATCTATCTTTGTCAACATTGTTTAAATTTGTTAAATTAATTTTATCGCCATTAGAATCACTAATTGAAAATGGAGTGAAGTAAGAGGCCATGCTGCTTTCAAGATCAGTTTCGATGCTGCTAGGGTCTGTTTTTGCTGCATCTGTAAAAAATTTCCTGTGTTCTGTTTCAATCCTTTGTTTAAAACTATCTAACGTTACCCTCTTTGTAAAAGTCTGGGCTGGTGTTTCTTCCAAAACGTTATAAAACTTTTTATTAAGGGATGGTTCTACAACTTGCCCAAAGCTAAACTTTTTCTCAATCAAGTTTGAAACATATGAATTTTTCGGCATCGAAATGTCGCTGTAATTAGAAACTGGTGAAACTCGCACACTAAAAACATCATACACATAAGAGATTAAATTTTTTAACTTATTGATAAATTTATTTATAGATGCCATAGTAAACGATCTTGGATCTAGCATTACAAAAGAATTAAACTCCATTCTATCTATTGCTTCTTCTGAATTAAAAAACATTGATTTGTATTTTGCAAACACTTTTGCCGGCATAATCCATGGAGCTAAGTTTAAGTTATCACTGAACAAATCAACTTCAGACTGAATCCAAGATTCTGGTGGGTTGTTTCTTTCTTCATCGGTTTTTAAATTTCTTACAATTCTGCCAAGATAGCTGTTTAATGCTTTCATTGCTTGATTCAGTTCACTTACAATGTTGTTAGCTTCTCTAATGGTTGGGTCTTTAAAGAACAAACTAACATCATAAATAAATTGACCAGACAAGTTTACATTTGCTTCTGAGTCGACAAACTCAAAAGATGTTATTAGATCATCAAATGGAAAAATAGTTTTTCTGAGTAGGCCATTACCAGATGTAATTTCAAAAACATCTCCTTGTTGGTATGCTGTGAGTACTCTTTTTGTCTCTAATAGTTTGCTTATTTTTAATTTATTATCAATAAACGACGTTCTTATCATTTTTCTATCTATTTTTACTAGTCTAAACTGTATAGAGTCTAGAATTGGTTTATAGTAATCTGGGGGGAGAGATAAGAAAACTTTTCCAAACTTTGTGTTTTTGGATATAATCTGCTTCATGTTGATAAAGAAAATGGAGTTATTTTGTCCCATAGAATCAAAAGAATTGTAAAGATTTGAAACCTCTGTTATGTCATTTTTTATGCTAGCAATAGAAATTGATTGCGCTGTTTTAGTTCTCAAATCTTTTATTTTTAGATTAGTTACTATTGCTCTAGTTACGGCTTCATGTGACTCTTCTGAATGCGATGAGAACTGCATAAATCCCCTTGTGGGGTGCCTATGTACAGGACCTACCCACTGCTCTCCGTTTGGCAGTGTCCACACTGTTGTTGTTTCTGATAATTCTCCACCAAAAAACACCTCTTCAGAAATTACTGGTCCTGAAATGGCTCCATCTTTTATAAACCTGCTTCCGGCTACTTCAACCGGATCTACAGTGATGGCAGCATAGACATAAAGCATCGTGTCTGAGTGGTAGTCATGCTTTACTTTAATTTTATATTTTTTGAACTCATCATCAACTATGGGCGCTATATCGCTTACGTTATAGACCGAGATGGATGCATCTGGAAATTTTTTAGAAATGTAGTTTGAATCCATTGATATAACGCCGGTTCTGAATTCATTGATTAGTGCTTCTTGGCTAGTGGAGACGATTACTAATCTAAAATATTTCATTGACGGGGGATGAATAGACCAAGTTGGGTCTGATGATGAGTCGACACAATAAACAGACGTTTCAATTAAATTATCATAAACATCTATCTTATCAATATATGTATTTGGAATTAAATCATTACCTATCATTCTTCACAATCCTCTACATCAGTTACTGACGGTGAATAGATGTCCGCTATGGCGCCCGGCTCATCGGGACAAACAAGTTCATCACCCAAATAAATATTATTATCTTCTATATTCTTCAAACCACTGCATCTGTCTGATAGTGGAATTTCATCATCAACTTTTATGTTTAACCAGTATTCTACCATTTCTGGGTTGTAAATTTTTTCCCTGACTGCGAATAAAGATTTATTGTTGTTAGAGGGAACCTCAGAATAAATGTCGTTTTGAATCGGCGACTCCTCTTCAAATTTAGATAATTGTTTAAATGTTTGCTTGTCTTGCTCAAACAAATAAACCTCAATGTCCAAATTTTCGTTTTCGTTAAACCCATTTGTTTCTAAGAGGTGCAGCATGATTTGCTCTTCCCTAAGGTCAACAAACTGTGGGCCAGCGGCAAGCAGGCTCTCGTTAACTAATCTAAATCCGTTATTAGACAATCCCGCATCGGTGTTTGAAAGTTTTAAAGTGTAAGTAATTGTTGTTTCGATTTGTGGGATTTGTAGAATTGGTGATGTTGATTCATTTAGGCATTTTGCCGCAGAAGAAGCAGTGTTGTGCAAAAATGTAACATCCCAGCCATTTGTCTTTTTTTGATCAATTTTGTTACTACCAATTGGGCTTAGTAAGTGATTTTCAGTCTCAAACACTCTTTGATCAGAAATTCTTGATTCCACGCCTTTGTAGTTAGACTGTGGTCTGACATAGGGGGTTTCATTTAAAATCCTATTTTTAGATTGCGAATTTGTCTCACTAAAGCCACCCTTTTGAGAATCATACAAAATGTCGTCATCAAAAAAAGCATAAAATGTTGGCTTAAGTTTGCCTCTAGATAAAAGACTTCTGCCATGCGGTGTTAACTCGATTGCAATAACATCTTCTTTTTTATTAAAAAATGTCATCTGCCTTGTCCCCCGCCGCCACGATTATTACCAGAATTACTGCCTATTCGTTGTAGTGCTCTTGGGGGTAGCCCTGAGATGCCTCTGCTACCGCGCTTCACAACAATGTTGTTCTCTTCATCATTCATAGTTTCAGTGTCCGCCAGTGTAAACTCAGCATCTAATTTAACTAGTTCGACCAGAGAAAAGAAATCATAAGGCCAATTGTAAGACAAGTCTGCGTCAAAACCATCTGGTCTTAAGATTCCTGCTGCCTGTTTAGCTAATCTCCTTGTGGTAAAGTCTTTTCTCTTAGTCCCAGCAACCGTTGTGTTTTGTTCACCAACAATTGTGTTATAATAATTCATTTCAGCCCTTTGCTTGGCTTTAAAAACCATCCATTGAACTTTATCGGGTAATGGGTTGCCTATTTTTCTCTGTTGATTTTTGACCATTTCTCCGCCGCCTAATAGTTCATGAGCTAACATGTCATGAGCAATTTCAACCGTTGATTCAGAAAACGATTCACCCACATCAGGAAGCAAATTTTGCCAGATGTCAGCTAAATCTTGTTGGGATAGTGTGTGTGTAAATTCAAAAATGTACATAGCAAACGGATCTAGTTCTTGTCTATGGACAAAATCCATTGATGGCGGAATAACAAATTTCTGCATCATGTCAACCATGTGTAAAATGCTATCGCCAACCACGCCTTCAGACATTGCTCTTGCTTCAGTTGCCATTGTTATCGTGTTGCGTTCAATTTTAAAAAATTTTCTTTCTCCGTCTTTTTCTATAAACGGAACAGCAACAACTGCCTCTGAAATTTGCTTAGAGTTGGCGGTTTGGCCAAGCCTCACAGGCTCGTCTTTAAAGCCGCATAAGTCTTTTAATGAACCTTCTAAGATTGAGCCACTGACATTCGCTCTGTAGCCTTCTGGAATGTCAGTAACTTGCATAAAGATTCCTTTGGCCGGGTCTGTTTCGATCCTGCCATACTGATGCCACATCCCTCTAGGTGCTGATTGTGATCCGTATGTGGGAAGACTTAGAGAGCCTGACTGCCCATACTCCACAAAATTAAGCATTGGGGTTTCAAAGTAGGGCTGGATAATCCATTGTGCTTTATTGTCGGATGAGATATCAACTGCTACATTAACTTTATCTGATGTCGAATCATCTAATAAATCAACAGACTTAACTTGTCCTTGCCCGAAAAGGTTCAGCGATGCACTTAATTGCATTGCATCTTGATTGTAGAGGTTATTAATTATTGATGCTCTTACGCCGCCGGCGTAGCTATCGCCATCACCTATCGCCGAATCTTCATGGACATACCGCGTGTAGGAAGCTGTGACTTCTCTGATGATCTCGTCAATAGTATATTTTTTTGTTTCGGTGGGGGTAAATTTTATGTCAGCCCAGCCTTGTCCGTGGTAATAGGGCGGAGTAAACGGATAATTTTCACCAATAGACGAATCAGATCCGGTAACATTTCTAAAATTATAGGCTGAGGAAGTAACTCTTGTTGGTGGCCCAAATGCACTGGGTCTTGAATACATGGTGAAGTTTTCGCGCATTGCTGCTGTGACGCCAACGCTGCTAGAATATTGCGGAGGCACAAAGAAAAGTCCCGATCCGGATTGTGCTGGCTGTATCGCGCCATCTATCGTTTTATACATCTTGACACGCATAGAATATGTCAATCCTGCTTTGGCATTTCCAACTCTAGGATCATTAGATGGTCTAGAAAAAATCATTGAGTTTTGTTGACCTTGTAAAAAGAAATTTGAAACTTCTGCTAAAAAATTATGAGTCATCATTTTATATAAATTATCACCGGTTCCATCCCAAAAGCAAGTTGTAGGCATAGAAGCAAAAGAATGGGGCTCGTTATTAAAAAGTTCAAGTTGTGATAGATATCTTTGAGGCTCTATTAGTGCATTAAACGGCACCCTTTTTGTAAAAATTCTATCTGGTGCCATATCTTCGCCGGCAGGAAAGGGATGCAGGTAATAATCATCGCCGTCTTGATGAATCCTATCGTTGCCCCTTATAGAGCCAGTTGCAATAGGATAGTCAACCGCAACACCCGATTTTATTGCATTAAACAAAACTCCGGGCGCGAACAAAGGAGTCAATAGATTTTGTAGACCATGTTTGTTATCTATGCCAAATGATGAACCCTCACTGATGGTAATTCCGTCCTCATACGATGAATAGAACTGTTTTGCGATGTCGACTGTTCTTTGGCATGGGTAAAACCCATTGTAAGGTAAAAACTTTTTTATGGCTTTACATTTTAATTTAACTTTAGTGGGGGCAACAAAGTCCTTGTGGTCGTCCTTAACAAGATCAAAATGTTTTAGAAAATCACTAGTCGAATAAACTTTGTAAAACGTGTCATCGTCACTACTGTCTGCGGTTGAAAGACCACCAGTCAATTCTAGTAATGCGTCTATTTTAGTGTCGTAGCCTTGTGTAATTAGTGTTGAAACGTGGTTGCTGATTCGAAACTCAGGAACGATTGTGTAGCCTTTTCCTTTTTGCCTTGGTCCGTCTACCCAGTGGTCATAAGAGTCGTAAAATGGGCCCTTGCCGGCTTGCGAAGGTGCATCCCAAAAGATTTCTCCTTGTGGTAAATCCACATTGTGGTTCATGTTGTTGTAAGCACCATCACATGTGCTAGCACTAACATTAATTCCTTCAATCAGCATGCCAGTTGGTGCTACAACGGATGCTGACGGAGTTGTATCATGCTTACGAGCATAGATGGGAGCCGGTCTTAGATAATCGTTCATGTTACTGATTACGGAAAGCATACCATCCTCGGAACCGTAAGAATAATTATTTTGCAAAATCCCATGAGCGAAACCGGCGGCTCTCTTTACTCCGTAGTAGTACCTTGCCCTGTCTAATCCGCCATTTGTAGATGATGCAGACGGATCAAAGTCCAAAGGCCAAATGCTAGATGAAAGTGGTTCATAACCAAATCCATTGTCTTTGTCTGCCACTTCTCTGTCGTCAAACTTGCTTCGCCAATTAATATTAAAATTTGTTCTTTGTCTTGTGTAGGATTTATTTGAGTAAATCTGCTTTGGGTAAACTGTTTCTGAATATTTTACAAACTCAAAAATATCCATTGGCGAATCAGGAGAATCTAATCCATCATTCAAATAAAGTTCTTTAATTTCGTCGTAAGTTTCATCTGCTTGATCAACAAAATTAAACTTTTTATCCACCTCTTCATTATCAAAGTGTGCTAAGCTATTACCAAAAGAAGAATTAATTGTAAACCTTTCAATGCTTGTTCTCCCAGTTCGCTCTGAGATTACGGACGATGCCCCCCTAATTTGTATAGGCATGTAACGAGACAAGACAGGGCTTTCAGAAAAAATCTGTATATTGCCATAGCGACCGGTGTAGTTTGATCCATCAATTACGATAGTTGGTCCCGGCTCAGTAACAAATGTAAAAGTGTTGTTCTTTACTTGTTTTCTCGTAAGAGGGTTCTGCCCTACTCTAATCTGTTTCCACATTGGAAACCCGTAAGGGCCGTTTCTGTGAAGCATAAGTGCGGGGAAGAATGATGCTGTGTTTGGAAGTTCGTGTGAGAATTTGTAGTTTTTATAACCGCCTATCGTGTTGGGAATCGAATCTGAATTGTTTCTCAACATGCCAAAATGATTTATCGAAAGCGGCGAACTAGCAGCGTTATTATAGAAAGAAATTCTTTCGGAATCACCAACATCTGTATTTTCATACCCAACCGTTTCGTAAATAAATGTGTTCAATCCAACAAAGTCTAAATAATAATTCGCCATTCTATACTCCTGTTCCAAAAATTTCTGAGGCTGACGGGAATGTTAAGGCAGGAATTGGAGTGCTAGTTCCATTTGACATACCGCTAAGACTATTTCGAAGCACTTCGACACTTATACTAGAATCAGTCTCTACAATAATGAAAACATTACCGGCTCTACCCAATTTATCATTAGTTAAAAGAACTGTTGATCCGGCTCTAGTTGCTGTTATTCCCAAATTTGATGCGTTTATTGCATCTTTAAGTCCTTCCGGCATTGAAAGGTGCAATCCTCCAAAAACCCCACTGTCTCTCTCAACTGCTGTGTTTCCGGTTGCTGCTGAGGAGCCATCACTAACTAATTGAAAAGTAACTGTGTTTCCAAATCCATCGCTTATTATATATTTTATCTCATAGCCATCTAAATCCGACTCTGTGGATGTGCTTAATGAACCTAGTCCAATTTGACCGGTGGATGGGGCGGATGCGCTCAAATCAATCCCGTCTGTTGGCGCATACCCATAAACTCTCTGCTTGCCGCTACCTACAGCATAATTGCTTCCCAATGATGAAGTTATCCAGTTATATTGAAACTCTGATCTTGGTATTAAAGACGAAACAAATGCATTATCATGATCCTCGTTAAAAACAGGTGACAGTCCTGTTGATTCAGATGTTGGTTTTCTGCTTATGTTTCGAGGTGTTTTATGTAATGAAGGCTTTGTGACATAGGTCGTTGATACTACGCTTCCGTGTACTGAATCTGAGCCAAACTTACCAGAGTGTCTGGATAGGTGAGTTCTCAATCCCTCCCTGTTCCCAAGGTGGTCATTTAGTCTGATGCTATGTGATTCGCCCGAACCAGAACCACGAACCGT
>Ga0209348_1000832_pt1 | contig 15483 bp, 7 predicted proteins | sample ETNvirenome_2_30_FD_184065 | JGI IMG/M metagenome (GOLD analysis project Ga0209348, IMG submission 184065) | Marine viral communities from the Pacific Ocean - ETNP_2_30 (SPAdes) (version 2) | ecosystem: Environmental > Aquatic > Marine > Oceanic | place: Pacific Ocean | collected 2013-06-22 | reverse complement strand
AGGCGCTTGTATATCGCTAATATCTTTTGTAAACTCTTGAGGCACACCTAAATCACTAGCTAGTCTGTTAGCTCTAGCGTATAATCTACTACTAACAAATTTATCTAAACTCTGTATTGTAGGATCAAAGTTTTCAGTTCTAATTATTTCAGAAGCAATACCTATTAAAGCGTTTTTATATTCACCTCTTGTTAAATCACCTTTTTCTAGTATAGGGTCAAACAGTCTTTTAGTTATGTTTTCTACCATAGCACCTATATCTTGACCTAGTTTAGATTTTGTTAAGTCAGGAACTGTTAGCCTTCTACCTTCATTATCAACAGACACAGCTTCACTACCCATCTTTTTAACATCACCAGCGTAATCTGTGTCTAACATGTTTTGTAAGTTAGATCTTGAAGCTTTTTTCGTTTTAGCTTCTGCTTTAGTATCTCTTTCAGTTAAAACGTTACTAACAATATCAAGATCTAATATTTTAGTTCCCATGATTTTACCAAGTAAACCTTTTCTATTGATATTATCATTATACATTTTAATAAAACGTATAAGATCTTGTGCTGTATCTAGTTTAACTTGACCAAAACCAAAACCTTTCATTACATCTGTAACACCGTTACGTAAACCTTGTGACTCAAGTTCTTTTAAATCTATTCTTTCTTTTGAAACTAAATCAGAAAATATATTTAAATATTCTTCTAGTGCACCTTTTTTAATACCTCTTTTATCAGTATAATATTTATCTATTCTACCTTGTACTCTAGAATATACATCAGCATGGTTTTGTTGTAAGTATTTTTTTAACGAATCAATTAAAGGTCTCATTGATTTGTTATCTGTTTTAAACTTACGTGAAATCATATAGTGTAAAAGCTCATGACCTAAAACATTTGTAGCTCCAGCCAAAGAAGATACTTTTTCGTTAATGTATATTGTAGCTTTACCTTCAGCGTTTTTACCTATAAACAAACCATCAGAAACACCAGCACCTACACCTACAGTTCTAACTGCTTCAGCTACTTGTTCGTCAGTCTTTAGTATTTTAATATCTAAATCATCTCTATTTATACCTTTTACTTTTTTAAGTCTTTCTTGTATAATCTCTGAGGCTTTTAATGCTTGACTTATATCTTGCTCTATTTTTACACTAGCAGCGTCATTTTTCTCACCTAATATATTTAAATTTTCTTTATAAAGAGCTTCATTTTCTTTTTTAGCACTTTCTTGAGCTTCAAAAGTAAATCTATTGCTGTTTATTATATTTAAATTAGTGTTTATATTATCTAAATTTTCAGCATAAGAGTTTAACTCAAAATCAGACATATTTTCAAACCTTTCATATAAACCAGTTTCGTGATCAGTTTGTTTTTTTCTTAAATCTTTTAAACGTTTTTGTTGTTTTCTTTTTTCTTTTTCGTTTGCAGCTGCTTCAACATCAAAACTAGCATCATATACTTGTTTACCTATTTGTAAGTATTCTTGCTTCCATTTGTTAGTTGCTACCGCTTTAAACACTTTATTTCTATCAGCTCTTTGTACACCTGATATTCCACCACCAAAACCACCCAGCATTAAAGCTGGTATCATACTGTTTATAGCGCCGCTTAAATAATCTTGTGCTGTCTTTTGATCACCGTAAAATAAATCTTCACCAAATATTTGAGATGTTGATGTTATAGCTTCTGTTACAGCTTCAGACGTTGAGCTACCAAAAGTTCTACCTACAAATCTAGTTAAATAATCTTGTGTTAATTCTTTTACTAATTTTTTGTTTTCCTTAGTAGGATCTAGTTTATTAACAGCTCTAAATAGTTTACCACCAACCATTTCACCTACCATTTCTGAACCACCAGCCCAAAGAGCATTACCTATTATATCGTCTAAAGCTTGATCTGGTCTATTTACTAAATCATCTTTAAATGTACCACCAGTTGTTGATATACCTAAAACAGCACCACCTAATACAGGGTTTACAATACTAGCTAACATTGAAGGTGCAGATTCAAGAGCTTGTTCCGCTGCGAGTCTAGCTGCTTTACCGTAATCTTTTTGTTTTATAAGATCTTCTATAGTTAGAGCTTTACCACTAGCATCGTAATAATTAGTTTCAAACTGATTAAAAAACTCTGCTTTTTCGTCTAAAAATGCTGAAAAAGGATTTAAACCATCTTTTCTCATTTGATCAGCATCCATACCTTGTAATAACTCTACACCAAGCTCACCAGCTTTAAAAACACCACTAGCTATATCTAAAGTACCGGATACAAATCTAGACGTAAAACCTAAACCCCAAGAAGGTAAACCAGTTGCTTCAGAAAATTTTTGTTTAAGCGCTTGCCTACCTTTTTCTTGTGCTTCTCTATGTACTTCTCGTTGTGATCGTTTACGTTCAAGCCCAGGTGTGCTAGCAATATAGTCAGCTATACTTAAACCAGCGTTATAAGCATTGTTTCTAACAACACCTTCATCTATTATTTGCCCGTAATATATGTAATTACTCACCAGCTTGTTGTTTTATTTCATTTATCATTTTAACGTAGTTTCTTAATGTTCTAATAAAACCTCTAAGAGTAGCTTTTTCTTGACCTCCTCCAGCATCAATACCAATTTTAGTTACGCTAAATTTATTAGGACCTTCAGACTTATTATTTTCTGATAAAAGTACTGGAATAGATATTATATCTTTTAATTCTTTTAAAGAACTAACACCTAACACTTTAGCATAATTTGCTTCTGGGTTAAACTCATCAGGGTCTTCGCTACTTAAAACAATAGCAAGATTAGAAACATCTTTTATATCAGTTAAACCTATTAGTTTAAAATACTCTTGTAGTTTACTAACAGGAACTCTCTGATTTCCACCACCGTATCTAACGTCGTATTCATTAGTATCTTTGTTCCACACGGCTATAGGTGTAGTTTTGTCACCATAACCTCCTGATTTTTTAAAAGTACTAAAGTTTATATTTCTATAAAAAACACTTGGATCTTTAGCGTCTTCAGGTGGCTCAGGTATAGTTAAAGATTCAGCGGTTTGATCTGTTGATTTTTTTGTTTCATCATCTAAATCAGATCTTGTAAAAGCATCTCTATTTTGTAAAACATTAAAACCTGAATAAACCCTATTTGTCATAAGACCAACGTTAATAGATTCTCTTATTTTATCTGGCGAGTCTGTTAACTTAAAACTAGTTACTACTTCAGCTTTACCTCCAGCAACATCTTTTAATAAAACATATTCATTACCTTCAAGTCTCCAACCATGGCCAGAACCTGGAGTAAATGTACTGTTTAAAAAGTCAGCGGTAATTATTGTTGGATAATCATCTTCATTAAGAGTTTTGTATAATATTTTTTGTTGATCTTTAAAGTTTGAAGTAAATTGACTAACTTTTTCTGTAGGTGGCTCGTAACCAGGTTGCTCGTTGAAGTATCTTTCAAACTCACCGTTTTCTCCAGTATAAAACTCTTTAAATTGTTTTTTTAAATTTTCTATATCACCCATTTCAACTAGTTCTGATATTTTACGCTGTACAGCTTCTTCGTCTTTTGTGTCAACTCCAAGCTTAGCAACTACACTTTCCATAAAATCTTGATCAGAAAATATAGCATGTCTTATACCATCAACAGTTGTGTTGTTAAAAAAAGTATCAAACGCATTTAAAGCATCTTCTCTAATAGAATCGTATGTAGCTCCTTTTTTACTTCTAAAAACTCTTAACTCACCTTTAACATCAGAAACTGTTGTTTGAAAACTAGTTTCAGCTTGATAATTTAATTTAAAATCATCTTTAAACAAACCTACACTTCCAGCATTGTTTATATAAGTTATATTACCATCTTCATTTACAGCTAACGTCTTTGTCATTTCACCACTAGCTAAATTATTATGATCAGTTTGTAAAGTTTTTATAACACTAAGTGAAGCGTTAGTTTGATTTAAAGATTCTTTTCTAGTTGTAGCATATAGTTCTAAATCATTACTTAAATTATCAAACCTTAACTTAACACTGTTTATAGTATTCATAGCACTTATGTATCTTTCGTCGTCAGGTCTTATTCCTGAAGCTATAACTTTCGATGCTTCTATATATTGCTGTCTGTTTTGAGTTAAAAAGTCAGTAACTTTACCTCTAAAAACTTCTGGTACTTTTTCTATAGCAACACCAGTAGGCATTTGAGATAACAAAGTATCACGTTTAAGTTTACTTTCATCTAATCTAGCTTTTAAATCATCTAAAGCTGGTTGTAAACCTTCTGAGTAATCAATAGCCGTTGGCTGTGATCTACCTAATCTACCTATTTCAAAAAAATTTCTTGCCATGTTATTTGTTTATGATTGACCTTCTGGTTGTATTAAATCTTCTTCACCTATATTATTACTGTTAATAGGTTTTATTGATCCTCCACGGTTTGGATTACCTTCAAAAAAACCTTCTTGAAAACCCGTTAATGCAGTTGAGCCAAACGTACCAATACCACCAACAATTTGTTGAAACGCTTCGCCACGCTGTTGTCTTATTGCTCTTTTATCTGCTTGAAAACCTGCTCTAAGTTGTATTAAATCTCTTTGTCTTTCAGCTTCATTAGCTTGTCTTGATGCTTCACCAGCAGCTATTTGTCTTTCTGCCGATGCTTCTCTAGCTTGTACTTGTGAAGCTCCTTGAGCTGCTAAAGATTGATTTCTAGCTTCTTGTTGACCAATACTAGCTGAAGCTCTAGCTCTATCAGATGTAGCTCTATTAGCTATAGCTTGAGCTAAACCAGCAATACCACTACTACCAGCTGCACCTTGTAAACTACCTAATATGTTTGCTCTTGATTGAGCTGCTTGTTGAGATTCAAACTGAGCCTGTTGTTGGTTGATTGTTAAATCTTCATAAGGATTTTCAAACTCTGTTTGTATATTAGCATAAGGGTTTGTTATTTCTATATTTTGTAAGTCTTGCCTTTGTTGTTGATAATTTTCTCTAGCTCTTCGCTGCTCGTTACGAAGTCTTCTTCTTTCTTTTATACCACCGTATATTTGTGTAGCACCTTTTAAAACACCACCAATAATCGCTGCTGTGCCTAAAAATTTTGCCGGACTTACTTTTTTACCTATTGCCATATTTTTTATTTTTTATAATTACACTATATATTAATTATTTACTACTTTGTTGAATATCAGCGCCTACACTAAACAACTCTGCTTTTTTATTTGAATCGTTTTCCATTTTAACCTCAGCATAATAACCTTTTAAACCAGATGAGTTAACTTGATTACTTTTAGCAAAAAATATAAAATTACCAATAGCAGGTGTAGATAACGGTGGATCTATAACAATTTTAGATAAATTAGTATCACGGTCTATTATATCTATTATAACACCTATTGTATAGTACGCTGTAGAAATATCATAAACATTTGTAGATGTTGGTGCATGAAAAGCAACGTCACCAATATTTACAGATATATTTAAAGGATGGTTAAATGTTAACGTTAATGCCATATTAATAAGAATCTGTTATTGTAAATACTTTGTTTAAATCTAAAAATAAATCTGTGCTAGCAGCTGCTGTTTTTTTAAAGCTATTTAATGTAATAGTACCTGTTATTGTAGCTGTAGCTGCGCTACCAGCAAAAAATATTTTAACATTATCAGCTATTGAATATCCTGAAGCATGCGCTGCACTAGTTACTATTTGTGTTGAGTTAGTTACTGAACTAACAGTTATATCATTACCAGAAGCGTCAACACCTAAACCTACAGCAAATATAGTATTACCAGCTTTAATACCCGCTGTACTGTCAAGCGTAATAGTTGTTCCACTGTTCCAAGCTCCGTTAGTTTTAGTTTCTACATTAAAATCACCTGCAGGACCAATAGCTGGTAAAGCAACAGCTAGATTACTAGTTTTAAAAGTAAAACCACTAACAAAATTTGTTTTTGAAGGGCCATAAGCTCTAAAGGTTAAGGTAGCATTATTATCTAAACTACAAGCAGCTGAAAGAGTTAATGTTTTTGTAGTAAAGTTTATATTTGTTATAGTAGGTTTTGTACTTGGTATTGTACCACCACTAGTAGTTTGTAAAACTAAACCAACAGTTAAATTATCAACATCATCTAAAACTACAGTAGTTGAACTAGTAGTAGCACCATCAACAGTTTTTTGTATTATAGTAAAAAAATCTGTATTTATAGGTTGCCTTATAATAGTTACATTATGATCAGCGTTAGCCATACTTATTGACTGTGAAAATGTTAGTGTAGATGTTGGGTCTATAGTTAAACCAGCTATCATATTTATTGTACCTAAATTACCACTATTACTTTTTACTACGTCAGAATCATTATGTGTAAATTTAACAACTAAACTTTTATTTGTAAACTGATGTATTGATGAAGGGTAAGTTAAAACATTATTAACATCTACTGTATTATCAAAATTAGGTAGTTGATATAAAAAACCTTGAGATACTAAATTTGTAGATAGCTTAGTATCATAAGCTACCTCTGCTTTTAAATACAAATTATAACTATCATCAGTGGATGTTGGAAAAACTATACTGCCAGTAAAAACACCACTGTTAGTTATTTTTTCTTGAAACAAACCTTTTTTTTGATTAACACCTGTAAAAGTACCTACAGAAAAATCATAATATTGTTTATTACTATTTCTAATTATATACAAACTAAAAACAGCACCCTCATCACCAAAAACACTAAACGTTCTTTTACTACTAGCTTGTGGTAAATCTGAATTATTTATTTGTATTTTATTTATTATTTTCATCGTGCTTAAGGTTTATTAAAAGTTCTTATATCAGTAGAAGTAATAGTTGTGCCTAAATTGTCTATTATATCGACCTTAAACTCAACATACATTGTGTTAGGACCACCACTACCTTGAGCTGGCCAAGGTAAAACAGCAGGCTGAAAACCCCAAGGATACATAGTAAACGGAGTGAAGTTCGGGTTCTGGTTAGTAGGCTGATTTGAGTTTAGTATATCTGTGTAATTTCCTATTTGACCTGGTATGGTGCCACCTGTAGCAGTATTAACTTCTCTAAAACGAAAATTTTGGTATGCTAAAGGTAAATTACTACCTGTAGCTGCGGTAAAACCACTATAACCGGCAAGGTAATGTTGACTAATGTTAGTGTTTCCGCCATACACCCAACCTCCAGCTACAAGAGGAAGAGCAGGTCTATTTATAGTTATAGTTTCACTATGTGTTAACACTTGTTGTGTAGGGCTGTTGTCTGTTATTTTGTACTCAACTGTTATATGAGCTATAGTTTGACCTGTAGGCCAAATCCAAGTAATATCACGATTTGTATTAGGAACAGGTGACGGTATAGATGTGAAAACACCAGACATGTTAGACTGAACAACACCATTAACATCAGTTTCACGCCATTGAAAATCTGTGTAAACGTAAGGTGATACTCCTCCACTAGCACTAGTAAAAATAGCGTTAATGTTAGTTTGAAAGTTAGTAGCACCAGATTCACTTAGAGTTAATGTTCCATTAGCTAATGCTGGTGGTGGCGGTGGCGGCGGAGTTCCAATAGTAAATTGTGTAGCTGGAAACGTATAAACCGCTATACAACTGTTTGGCGTTGGATGATTTAAATCTTTAACAGTTACAGCATATTGAACTTGATATGTTCCAGGACTTAAGGGTAAACTTACATTGACATCATTACTTATATCATGTATAACTTCTATATCATATCGACTTGTAAAAGTGCCGTCAACCATACCTGGATAACTATTAAGATCGTTAGTAGCAGCGGTTACAATGGCCGGACCAGACATAACATTAGGTATTAAGTCGTAAGTAACTTCATACTCAAAATTTTGACCACCGTTAACATCAAGCGTGCCTCCAGTAGCAGTATACATTCTTATCTCAGTATCTAATTCATTAGTAGCGTTATCATAATTAGTTTCAATATCCCAGTCTATTAGAAAGTTTGTGTTAGACCAAGCGATATTACATGGTGTTTGTGTTGGTGGCGGTGGTGGTGAAGTAGTTTCAACGTCAGAAGCAATACCTATACCTTGTACAGAAAATTTTCTAGTATCAGGTTTTGAACCTGGTTGTTCTAATTTAAAATTATCACCTTTTATATAATTAAACCATTTATTTTCTTTTTCAACAAAATAAGGTATTTTACCTTTTTCTAAATTAGTTTTTATATTTTTAACTCTCCAACCAAGTATGTCTTCTATATTTTTATGACTACTATTAATATATTTACTTGATATTTTACCTTGACTACCTTCATAATTTATAGCTCTAAAATCTTTTACAATACTAGGTTCTTGATTAAAAACAAAAGTAATTTCAGAAGGTACTAAATCGTCTTCATAAAAAGTATTTCTGTTTCTTTTTTTATGATGAATATAAGGCACACCAGATTTAAATGTATAATATTTATTAGAGCTACTAATACCGTAGTCAGGTATAAAAGATTTAAAACTCACCCAACCGTTTGACGTTTCATCAAAAGATATAGTTTCTCCAACTAAAACTAGCCTACTACGACCTGGTTTAGCAGTAGCTTCAGTAGTATTTGCTAATTCTTGAACACCTTTAACAGGTGTTGTAGTTATATATTTTTTTATAGTTAAATTATACTCTCCTTTATCTTTATCGTAACTACCCATTAAACTTATTGACTGTTCTATTTCATCACCAAAGTATTTTTTCATACCAATATCTGATATAGCTGTTATACCATCTCTTGATAATCTAAGTACAGCACCTCTTTGTTTATCTGTAAAATAAGCTCTATAACTTTCACTAGCAAAAGACTCTGGATTTTTTGATATACCATAATCACCAGCGAAAGGTTGAGCTACACCTAAAACATTGTTTGTAGAAACTACATTAGCACTACCATCAGCATTAAACAAAGCATCTTTATTAGCTAGTATGTTTAAAACTCTATCTTCACAAAAAGCTATTAAATCACCTTGAGCATTAGCTCGTGAAAAAAGCTTTTGTATGCTCCCATACACAGGGTTTAACTCTTTTGTTATTTTTTCTGCTTGTATAAATTGATTTAAATTATTAACACCTGATGTAGAGTTATAAAGACCAGAGTATATTAACCCATGTTTTCTTTGCTCTTCTTGATATATACCTTCATCGTCGAAAGTTGTTGAAGCTATAACACCATTATCAATAAACACTTTGTTAAAAGTATCACCTATTCTATTTGATTCAACACCATTACCAAAAGAATAACAATTAAAATAAGGTAGCTCTATGTTTGAATATATAAAGCTTTCAGATATTTTTACTATTCTATCATCATTTGTAAGTGTAACACTAGTGCCTGGTAAAGTACCTGTAGACGGGAAACGATTTATACTAACTACTACACTAGTTTCGTTGTTTATAATCTCTAAAAGTTTAAATCTAGTTACACCGTTAGCATCTACATAAGTCATGTTAGTCATGGGATCTGCTGTAAATATATTTAAGTTATCACCTAAGTGATATACTATATTATATTCTTCTGCATTATAACCAACGCCAGGCTGTAAAACTCTAATTTTTGAACCTATTTTTAATATATCGTAAATGTTATTATCATTAAGAGTAACAGGATATTCTTTACTTGCCTCATAATATATGTTTACAGGTGTTTCTTCTTTTGGTTCTGTTTCCCATATAGCAGGATTTTCTGGAAACAATTGTCTATCATCAACTTCTGTAAGTATTTCTAAAACTTCTCCACCACCACTTAACAAACCATGATCACCATACGTTGGGCCAAAAGTGTTGTTAGCTATATAAGCGTCTGTATTTACAGAATAACCGTTCATATTACCATTTGAAAGCGGACTCCAAACAATAGGTTTATCTAAAGTTAATACATAATTTGTTTGAAAGTTTTCAGGCCTTCTAAAAACATAACTATTAACATCGCTTGTATATCTTAAAACATACTTTTTTTGTATATTTAATATTGTGTAAATATTATTAGCGTTATTATCATTTTGCCATCTTATCTTAGAACCTACTTTTAAAGCATTTATGAAATCTCTTTCTTCAAGACCATAATTACTATTTATATTTTCATCACCCAATGTATATATATTTCCGTTTCCATTACTCCAGCCAGTAATTGCTTTGTTTTGAAAATGAGTTCCAGTTATAGTGTAATTATTTGGGTTTGGTGTTTCAATAAAGTCAAATTCATTATAGCTCATGTTGTAGTTAAGTCCAGGAGCTACTACATCACCATCAGGCTCAAGGCCTCCAAAACCTATTTCTATTTGATTACCAGCTATACCTGTAGGATCAAGGATAGAAGAACTTTGATTTATAGATGTTTGAAAAGGATCGTAAACACCAGCGTATTGATGACCGTTTACATACCATATATCTTCAAAACCTTCTGGTTCATCAGTAGAATTTTTTTCATGAGCAAACCTATCATTTATACTGTAAATAGCTTTTTGTCTAAAAAAAGCAGTAAAAGTATACCAAAAGTCACTTTCGTTTATTGCAGAGTAAAAGTATTCACTTTCAACACCAGCAAGGGTATTTATTTGAGTACCAGTAGAATCGTACAAAACAGTTGAAGGATAATCTATTATAACATCCCAGTCTATACCTTCGCTATTATTTGCTTGTTGAGTAGGTGATGCGGGATAAGATGAGGGTTGTGTAGTACTAACAGCTTGTTCATGATTTTTGTGAAGAAAAACATGGTTTGGTGCTAAAAAATAAAATTTTCTTTGAGCTAACACTCTATAGTTAGAAGAAGAAACCACTCCAGAGCCTAAGTTAGTAATAGTATCTACATCGTTATGTATTTTTACAAAAAATCTACCATCAAATTGAGATTGATTTTCTGGTCTATAAACAACAAAAATAACTTTTGTGTTAGCAACTATTGAACTAGGTTGAGCTGGTGTTGAGTGAATAAAGTTAATATCACTTTCAAACGGTTCTGTTATTTTAAAGTTTATTTTATTACCTGTACTTAAAAGAGCTCTTCTATTAAAACTAGTTATTCTATAATCTTTACTCCTTTTATTATCAACATCGTTTTCAAATCTAATATAAAGCTCTTCACCAGGTTCATCTAAAACTCTAGCTATATCTTCAGCGCTAGTATTTAATATTTCATTTGCACTAAAAGTAAAAGAATCATTACCTTCAATAGGAAAATTATTTGAATTAGTTGTAAAAATTTTTAAATCTGTTATTGTACCAAATGGTAATTTTTTTCTTTTTATATAATCAGGTGCTTCATTAGATATATCTATAATTTTATATCTAGCTTTTTCTTTTACTAAAGTATTTTTTTCTACACCTTTTTTTAATATTATATAAGTATCTATATCAACTTTATTTCTATCAGACGAGGGAAAAGATAACCATAAGTTTTCATCTTCAGCGTTATACCATCTACCCATAGCTAAGTTATAATACTCACCTGAATTTTCTTTTACGTAAAATTTAAATCCTTTTGCCCAAGCTGGAGGATCATTTAATATTCTTACACTAAGTTGATTTGAATTATCAGCATCTGCTTTTACAGTTTGAACACTAGCTTCAGCGCTAGTTAAAACAGGTGTTTCTCTGCTATATTCGTCAGAATAAACAACTCCAACTTGATATTCTCTTAATGATTTTAAAGATTTATAAGGCTCATTTACATTTAATTCTCCTCTAGTAAAAGATGTTAGTGTGACGTCAATATCAGATTTAAAATCACCTCCTTGAGCGGTTGGTGATAAGTTGTAATTTTGTTGGTAATTAGCGTATATTATTCTACTACCACTTATTTCTTGAGCAAAAGCAGATCTAGGTACATTGTCATAAGATCTTAAAAGTTGATTTTCTGGAAGTAAAGAGTATATTGTTTCTGATTTTATTTCGTAATAACCAGTAGCTTTAATATCTAAATTAGTATAAGCACCAACAGTAGCTTCATTAATATGATTCCAAGCGTTATAAAAACTACCATTATAATCTATAGTTTGAGGATCTGTTGGTCTCAAAGTTTCTAGTACATAAACATTATTAGAACCAACTTCTTTATACAATATATCTACAGCAACAACATCTAACGGTATTTCGCTAGGTATAAACTCTTTTACGTGAAGTTGATTTAATCTATTAGTCATACCTAAATTATACGCTTTTTTAGGATGATAATCAAAGTTACCAGGTAAAAAAGCTACTTCACTAAAAGGACCAAAAGAAGAATATTCACCATCTTCATATTTGTATCTAATAGCAAATCTAGGAAATTTATATTCAAAAAGCTTTTCAGTTTCGACGTCTAAAGATAAAGCAAAAAGTCTAGGTCCTCCAGAAGCATCAAGACCTATAGGTACGTCTGGACTATAAGAGGTTATTAAAACATCAAGTCTCCAACCTTGACTAAAAACGCTACCAGTAGAATCTACAGCGGTAATAACACCTCTTATTAAATAATCATTTAAAGGAAATGATGGTATTGAGTTTATAAAATCATTAATAACTACTTTATCACCTACTTGTAAACTAAAAGCGCTTGGTATATTACTTAAATCAATTTGAGAGCTAGTTAAATTGAAATGTATTGTATCTCCTCTTGAAGTGTTTGAAGTAAAAACAGGTACAGTTTGACCAGTTGCTAATGTCCTTTCATCTATAAAAGTACCACCTATAACACCTTCTCTAATATTATCTTTCATTTCTAATACAGGTGGATATTTTGGCGCTTTTTTAATTACGGTTATATGCTCTTCTTTTAAATCGCCTAAACTTTGATTATTAACTATTAGCTGAGTATGTGTTATGTTACTTTGATCCGTACCATCAATACATCTTTGTATGTTTATTTTTTTTGGCTCATGATAACCATCAGTAATAAACATCATACCATCTATTATGTTTATCCCTGTTACAAAAAAAGTTTCATCATAACCGCTTTTTGTAGGAAATAAAATATTAAACTGATCAACTAAAACATAAGTTACGTTTGAAGAAGAGGTGTCATACTGTAAGATATAAGAGCTGCCTAGATCAATTACTATCCAATATAATTTATTGTTTTTTTCATCAGATATGCTACCAACACATCTAGCAAGATTACTAAAAAATCTAAACTTTCTTTTATTAGCAATTCTTTTATTACCTAATATATTTTGTACAGTACCAACTTCAGAGTCTTCTGAATTAGTTATCTGTATGTTCATAGCATCCCTATATTGCCCAATAGGCAATAATCTTTCGTCAAGGTCTTTATTCATCTTACCTTGAGTAAAAGTGTTTTTAATCTCAGCCATATATTAGTGTTTAATCCACTTAGATTTACCTCTAAGTATTTGTGTTATTTCTTCTAACTTAACGTTTGATAATCTTAATTTAGCTTGTCTAATAGCAGCAAACTTTTCTCTTTTAAATCTATTAACAATATATTCAGGTATATTTGCTTTACCAGCTAACACAGCATGCGCTATATATCTATACATAGCTTCTTCTGCTAACTTATGCACTTTCATCTCGTCATCCGTGCCTAAACTGTCACTTATATAATCTAAAACTATACACTCGCCAGATATGTTAGAGCTAAAATGTATTAAACCTGTGTTTTGATTTATATAAAAACTACCGTTAACCTGAGCGTATTGAGGATGTATACCGTATCTTTCACCCTCTACTAAGTCATAAGTACCATCATCATATTTGTTTATATTATCTTTAGATGTTTGTGATCTATAATTTTCCCAAGTTTTTGATTTTTTATTTAAATCTACAAATATAACTTCTTCTTCAGATGCAACTGATACTACCGTACTATTTAACTCAGGTAAACCAAGATTTACACCTTGAGGATCTAACAAATATTGCTCATTAGCTGGGTTAGTAAAAGTTATACCCATGCCAGGAAAATTAGTGTTAGCGCTATCACCAACAGAAGTAACTACTGATCCATCTGGTATACCAGGACCAAATATAGTCATACCAACTGTTATATCGTGACCAGCTGTAAAAAAATCTATACGCATACCACGATTAGGACCGTATACTAGTTCTTGATTATTATGACCACTAGCGTTGTTAATAGATATTCTAGTTTCTTTCTCAAACTTTGGTAATAATTTTTCTGATTTAAAATCACCTACGCCAGTTGCTGGTGATGTTAATTCACTAGAAGTTATACCGTATTGTTCAAAATCACCTCCATTACGAGAAAATGTATTTGTTTCAAACTTAAAAGTACCATCATCATTTTGCTGGTATGCTAATGGATTAGATGTTTTTGAAGCTGGATATAAAACGTGTTTTATACCAGCGCTATCAACTCTACATAATTTTATATAGTTTACATAATCATAAGGAACAGGCATTGTTAAAGTAGACGGAACCGTATACTCAAAAGACTTTGTAGATTTAAAAGTATCAAATGATAATTCTTGCATTGCTCTTTTAGCATGAAAAACTACATCTGTTCTTCTAACTTTTTTTATTAATTTTTCTTCACCAACGTATACAAAAATAAAAGTATCTATTAAATCTCTTAATGATATAAATTGATAGTTACCATAATTTTCATCACCAGTATTTTGTATACCATCTGGTCCTTCGTAATAGCTTCTTTGTGATTGACTTAATAAACTCATATATTATGATTTTTCTTGTTGAATATCTTTTACTTCTTCTTGACTAGCTACTTGATAAAGCTCATTACCCATAGTTATACCAGCTAGTTGTAGTATTTTATTTACTAAGTTTGTTTCTTCTGAAGGATGTAATTCAAAATCAACAGAACCTGTAGGGTTGTATAAAGCTTCTGAAGCTGTTACAACAAAGTTCCAATTAGGATTTTTAGGTTTTTTATAGTAAAATAAACCTGTAGGTATGACAAATTTATTGTCACTACCAACAACTCTTAATCTATTTAAACGTACATTTGCTACTGGTTCGTTATCACTTGGTCTTAACAATGGACCTGTAAATCTAACAGCATTAAAATCTAAAACATTTAATAAAGTAGCTTCTAAATTATTAAACTCAACCCTTATAACTCTATATACATCTTCTGGTAAAATAACACCTACGGTTGGTGTACCGAAAGTAGCAAAGTTATTTATAGCGTTTATACCAGCTACGTGTTCAAATAACTGTAACTTTTCTTCTATTATTTTAACTCTGTCAGCGTATTGATGATTGTTTCCTGGAACTCTTAACAGTTGGTCTAAGTCATAGAAATATTCTTCAAATATATCTAATTGAGCTTGATTAGCGTATAAACTAAACTCTTGAGGCGTTATATAACCTCTTTGTTCTTTGTTAGCTATTGCTAATACTTTTTGATATACATCGTCTATTTTTACCATATTTTTTTATTGTAGTATTGTAACCACCCCGAAGAGTGGTTACTCTACTAAGGTTGTTACGAATTTAATCGTTTTTCTATATTTGCATATATTTCCATACCTTCATCAGTTTTAAACCAATGCGCTAAAGCAGTGTATG
>Ga0209348_1000831_pt1 | contig 15485 bp, 12 predicted proteins | sample ETNvirenome_2_30_FD_184065 | JGI IMG/M metagenome (GOLD analysis project Ga0209348, IMG submission 184065) | Marine viral communities from the Pacific Ocean - ETNP_2_30 (SPAdes) (version 2) | ecosystem: Environmental > Aquatic > Marine > Oceanic | place: Pacific Ocean | collected 2013-06-22 | reverse complement strand
GCCTCTGATTTAGATTTATTCGTATCATATGAATCTATAGACGACGCGTAGGAGTCCACTGATGGAGCGAAACGGAGTAGCTAATGGACCAGAATAACGGCGGAATCATAGGAAAAATAAATACCCCTACAACACTTGTTGCTTCAGGTGTATGGTCTTTAGACAGTCAATTTGAATCACAATCAGGATCTACATGGCCTCTTGCTTTTCCACAAACAACTATTGCTAATTCGTGTAGGTTTAATGATGGTAGCGCTGATAATTTATCAAGAACCACTTGGGCAACACCGACAAGTACTAAAATATTTACAATGTCAGTTTGGGTTAAAAGAACCACTCTTGGTGCAACTCAACAAATTGTAAATTCATATGTTGGAAGTGGAAATGATAATCAATTAAAATTTAAAGATACAGATGCAGTAGAATTAACTGTAAGCTCCTCTAGCACAGAATATTTTTTAAAAACTAATAGATTATTTAGAGATGTTTCAGCTTGGTATAATATTGTTTTTGCTTTTGATTCGACACAAGCAACTGATTCCGATAGATATAAACTTTATATAAATGGCACACAAGAAACTTCTTTTTCTTCTGTGAGTTATCCACCTCAAGATACAACATATCAATTTTTTAATAATTCTAATGCAAATAGAATAGGTGTTGCACATGGTGGGAGTTCTGAGCCTTTTGATGGATATATGGCAGAATTTATTTTTGTTGATGGACAAGCATTAACTCCAACATCATTTGGTGCAACAAACCCTATCACAAATATTTGGGAGCCTATAGCTTACGCGGGAACGTATGGCAATAACGGATTTAGATTAGATTTTGCAAATAGCTCTGCTTTAGGAACAGATGTATCAGGAAACTCTAAGACCTTTACTGTAAACAACTTAACATCTATCGATCAATCCACTGATACATGTAGCAATAATTTTGCAACTATAAATCCTCTTGTTAGAAATAAAAGTTATAATGATGGTTCTTTAGCAGAAGGAAATACATATTTTGCACCTAATGGTAGAGCCATATCTTGTTCTACTATTGGAGTTACAAAAGGAAAATGGTACGCAGAATTTAAAGCGCAAGATGCTGGTGCATTATATATTGGTTGTGGACAATTAAAAGGGATTGATGCTTTAAGTTTATCAAATCCAATTTGGTATGATAATAATCCAGGATATGCAGTGGGGTATGGTGCAGATGGTTCACTACAAGATGGAACAGGATCAACTTCTTATGGTAGTGGATACTCAGATAATAATATTGTTGGAGTTGCTTTAGATATGGATAATTATGAAATGTATATTTCTGTAAATGGAACTTTTCAAAATAGCGGAGACCCAACATCAGGTTCTTCAAAAACAGGAGGTGTTACTGGTGCCACAAGTTATAATCCTTTTGATGATGGTGATCCAATATTTTTCTTTGTTTCTGATTTTTCTGCGGCTGGAGTTGGACAATGTTTTCATAATTATGGAAATCCAGCATTTTCAATCTCATCAGGAAATGCAGATGCAAATGGATTTGGTAATTTTGAATATGCAGTGCCATCAGGTTATTTTGCATTAAACACTAAAAACTTAGCGGAGTTTGGATAATGGCTTATACAACTATAGATAACCCAGGATTATTTTTTAATACTGTTCTTTATACAGGAACAGGAAGTTCACAATCTATAACAGGTGTTGGATTTCAAACTGATTGGACATGGATTAAAGATCGAGATAGCACTGAAAATCATAATATTTTTGATACTGTAAGAACTGCTACTAAAAGAATATCATCAAATCGTACAAATGCAGAAGATACACAAGCTCAACAGCTTACAGCTTTTGGAAGTGATGGTTTTACTGTGGGTACGGATAGTGGTGCAAATCATAGTGGAAGAAATTATGTTAGCTGGAATTGGTTAGCTGGTGGCACAGCATCATCAAACTCAGATGGAAGCATAACCTCAAGTGTTTCTGCAAATACTACTGCTGGATTTAGTATTGTGTCTTATACAGGAACAGGAAGTAATGCTACTGTGGGTCATGGGTTAGGTTCTGCACCATCTTTTGTAATAATAAAAGATAGAGGTAATTCAATTAGCTGGGTAGTAAGTGGAGATAATATTGGTTGGAATAAAAATGTGTATTTAGATTCTACACAAGCAGTACAAACTGCAAATCATTTTCAAGATACTGCACCTACAAGTTCACTAATGTATTTATCAACTGATGCGGCAGTTAATGGCTCAAGTAGAAATTATATAATGTATTGCTTCGCAGAGAAAAAAGGCTACAGTAAGTTTGGCTCATATACAGGAAATGGAGTTGCAGATGGAACATTTGTTTACACAGGATTTAAACCAGCTTGGGTTATGATAAAACGATCTGATGTTGCAAATGATTGGAATATACAAGATAACAAAAGAACAGATTATAATGGAAAACAAACTACTTCTTTAAGAGCAAATACAAGTGAATCTGAATCTACAGTAGGAACTGATTTTCGTAGAGATATACTTTCAAATGGTTTTAAAATAAGAAATGGTGGTGCAGAAACAAACGAATCAGGTGGAACATTCATCTACATGGCTTTTGCTGAAAATCCATTTGTTACATCAGGAACTAAAGCAGCGGGGACGGCAAGATAATGTCTAGAAAAAACGGAGGAATAATTGGACCAGCAAACACACCTGTAGGAGGACTATTTGCAGGAGTAGCAGGTGGTATATGGAGAATGAATGATGTTGCAAATTTTGTAGCTAATAATCAGTGGCCAAAAACTCCTCAGAACATAGAAAATTCATGCAGGTTTAATGCTGCTAGTAGTGATAGTTTAACAAGAACTTTTGGAACACCAACAAACAATAAAATATGGACTTATTCATTTTGGATGAAACATTGTGATAATGCTGGAGTTTTATTAAATACAGGAGCAGATACTTCTTATATGTATTTTAGAGGTAGCAGTGCTAGTCCTGTACCTTTTGGTTTTTCTGTAGAACAATATGTAGGTAGTTTTCAATACAAGTTAATTCCAAATGAAGTTTTTAGAGATCATTCTGCTTGGCAACACATAGTTATTGCATTTGATACAACACAAGGCACAGCATCTAATAGAGTAAAAATTTATAAAAATGGAGTACAAATTACTTCATTTAACAGTGAAGATTACCCATCACAAAATTTAGATACACAAGTTAATAGTGCCGTTGAACATAAAATTGGTGGATTTGCAAGTAGTGGTTTTTATGATGGATATTTAGCAGAGGTTGTTTTTATTGATGGACAACAGCTAGACCCAACATCATTTGGTGAGACTAACACTGCAACAGGCATATGGACTCCGAAAAAAATAGGTGCAATTTCTGGTGCAGGAAACAATTCATTTTATCTTGATTTTAAAGATAGTTCAAATCTAGGTAATGATGCATCAGGATTAAACAATGATTTTACTGTAAATAATCTAACGAGCATAGATCAGTCTACTGACACTTGTGTTGAAAATTTTGCAACATTTAATAGTATAGCATATGGAGAAAGTGGAGCAGCTGCAACTTTTGCAAATGGAAATTTAGATATAATACGTGGCAGTGCTTCATGGAGAACAGCACCGGCTACTATAGGGGCTTTGAACAAAGGTAAGTGGTATTATGAATGTAAAGTAGGAACTATATTATCTTCCTCTCCATATCGTTATATTCAAGTTGGTGTAATTAGTGAAGATGCTGTATTTGGTTGCATAGATTCTTATCATGACTCTACAACCTATTCGTACGCTTATCATTGGGATGGAACAAAATATGTAAATAATAGTGCTTCATCTTTTGGTAGCGCTATTACTTCTGGAAGCACTGTTATGATTGCTTTAGATTTTGATAATAATTATATTTATGCTGGTTTAGATGGTACTTGGCAAAATAGTGGTGATCCAACTTCAGGCTCATCAGGCACAGGCGCATTATCAGCTTTACAGTCGGGTCAAAATTGGTTTCCAACTGTATCAGTTTACAATACCACACACCAAGCAAATTTTGGAAATCCACCTTACTCAATCTCATCAGGAAACAGTGACGCTAACGGTCATGGAAACTTCGAATACGCTGTACCTTCGGGTTATTATGCGTTAAATACATCTAACTTAAATACTTATGGATAAAAATTATGGCTTATAGTTCAATTACAAAACCAGAAGATCATTTTAATACTAAACTTTATACAGGAACTGATGCTTCACAATCATTAACAGGCGTAGGTTTTCAACCTGATTGGACATGGATAAAGTGTAGAAGTAATTCAGGTTCAAACTTCCCACACATTTTATCAGACTCAGTAAGAGGTGTTAATAAAGTATTAAAGTCAGATACGGGTGATGCAGAAGTTTCTGATTATTCTCAAGGATACGTAAGTTCTTTTGATTCAGATGGTTTTACAGTAACAGGTCAAGATGGAGTAAGTGGTGTAGGAAGAACTTACGTAGCATGGAATTGGCTAGCTGGAGGAACTGCACCAGCTGTGACTTATGTAGTTAAAGTAGTTTCTGATAGTGGTAACAAGTATAGATTTGATGACTTTGGTACAAGTGCTGTTACATTAGAGTTACAAGAGGGTGGCACTTATACATTTGATCAATCTGATAGTTCTAACTCAGGACACCCATTAAGATTTTATACAGCAGCAGATAAAACGGGTGGCGAATATACAACAGGAGTAACAACTACAGGAACACCTGGAAGTTCAGGCGCACAAACTGTTATCACAGTGGCCGCATCTGCTCCAACATTATATTATCAATGTTCTAACCACGCTGGCATGGGTGGACAAGCAAATACAAACTCAACATTTGGTTCATCTAATTTTTCAGGAAGTATTCAATCAACTGTATCTGCTAACACTACTGCTGGTTTTAGTGTTACTTCTTGGACAGGAACAGGAAGTGCGTCTACAGTAGGACATGGATTATCTTCAGCACCACAAATGCTTATTTGTAAAAACAGAGATAGATCAGCTAATTGGGTAATTTATCATAACAAATTAAGTTCAACACCACAAACTTCATATACTTATTTCACAACGATGGGTGGTAGACATAGTAACTCTGGTTTTTGGAATAGTACAGCACCAACTTCAAGTGTATTTAGTATAGGCACTGATGGAGATTTTAATGCATCTGGAGAAAAGGTAATAGGTTATTGTTTAAGTGCTGTTAAAGGGTATTCAAAATTTGGAAGCTACACAGGAAGTGGAAATGCAAACGGGCCATTTGTTCATACAGGATTTAAACCCGCATTTGTTATAATTAAAAAAATAAATGCTGATGGTGAAAATTGGTGGGTTTATGATAATACAAGAAATACATTTAATTTAGTTACAAAAGGTTTATACCCAAATGCAAATAATGCAGAGGTTGATTACTCTGCTTCTGACGCAATGAATTTAGATTTTCTTTCAAATGGGTTTAAACTAAGAGCTAGTGATGGTGCATTAAATGGAAGTGGTTCAACATACATCTACATGACTTTCGCAGAAAACCCGTTTGTAGCTAATGATTCTGGAACAGTGGTGCCAGGAACAGCTAGATAAATAGCTATGGACAACAAATACAAAATATAATAAAAGGAGATCAATATGTATGCAAAAGTAGAAAATAATCAAATCGTAAGAGCAAACTCTAACCTTGGATCGTTTGGTTTGTCTCCTGAGACAACTGTTGCTCAAAGAGAGGCACAAGGTGTTTATGAAGTTATATACGATAATACTAATCTAAGAGATTCAAGATACTATTGGAACGGTGCAGAGTCTATGGTATTTGCAAACAACGCTGTTACTGCAAGCTATGCGCCAGCTACAGGAAAAGATGTAGATGATAAAGATGCAGTAGATTCAGAGGGTAATAATGTTTTAGATGAAGATGGTAATCAAGTAATTATTAAAGGTTTAAAAACTATATTTAAAGAAGAAATAAAAGCACAAGCTAAAGGTTTATTATCATCAAGTGATTGGTATGTAATTAGAAAAGCAGAAGATGCTGGGTCTACAATACCTTCTAACATAGCTACTTACAGAGCAGCTGTTAGAACTAGATCTAATGAAATGGAGACACAGATCGATGGTGCAGCTGATGCAGAGGCTATGCAAACTTTATATACATACACTAATACAGGCACAGAAGAGAGCCCTGTTATCACTAGACCTTTAGGTGAATGGCCTAAACTTTCATAGTCTTTAAAATATTGCTTCTGTATAAAAACTGATATAGAACATAAAAAGCAGGTTTTTTATGTTACAAAAAATAGGATTTCAACCAGGTATAAATAAACAAATTACACCCACAGGTGCAGAGGGTCAATGGACCGACTGTGATAATGTTAGATTTAGATATGGCACACCTGAAAAAATAGGTGGTTGGAAGCAGCTAGGAGATGATGCTCTTACAGGAGCAGGTAGAGGTCTTCATCATTTTGTAAATAGTTTATCTAGAAAATACGCGATTATTGGCACAAATAGAATTTTATATGCATTTTCTGGTGGTGTATACTATGACATACATCCTATCAAATCTACAACAACGCTTACAAGTGCATTCACCACGACTAACGGATCAGCTGAAGTTACAATAACATTTAGTGGCGATCACGGTATATCTGCACAAGATATAATATTATTAGATAGTTTTTCATCTATTACTAACTCTGACTTTGCAGCTGCAGATTTTAACGATAAAAAATTTATGGTGACATCTGTGCCTACAAGTTCAACACTTACAGTAACAATGCCATCAAATGAATCTGGATCCGGTGCAACAACATCAGGTGGTATACGAGTACAGCATTACTATCCAGTAGGACCAGCAGTACAAGCAAAAGGTTTTGGTTGGTCATTAGGATCATGGGGTGGTGAAGTATCAGGTGAACCTGCTACGACTTTACAGAATGGTATTAATAGTTCTGTAACTTCAGGAATTATATTAGCAGACTCTTCACAATTTCCAACAGCAGGTACAAATTTTATAATAGTAGACAGTGAAGAAATATCTTACACAGGTATTGCAACTACAGGTGAACTTACAGGTGTTACAAGAGGTGTAGCAGGAACAACAGCGGCAGCTCACAGTGGTGGTGCAACTATTACAAGTTCTACAAACTTTGTAGCGTGGGGTGAAGCGGCATCAGGAGACTTGGTATTGGAACCTGGCATGTGGTCACTAGATAATTTTGGTGACAAAGCTATTTGTTTAATTCATGATAGTGCTGTATTTGAATGGAATTCTGCAGCAACAGATGCAACATCTAACAGAGCGACTATTATATCTGGTGCACCCACTGCATCAAGACATATGTTAGTATCCACGCCGGATAGACACTTAGTATTTTTTGGAACAGAAACAACTATTGGAGATACATCTACACAAGATGATATGTTTATAAGATTCTCAGATCAAGAAGATATAAATACATATACACCGACAGCAACCAATACAGCTGGCACACAAAGACTGGCCGACGGATCACAGATTAGAGGTGCTATCAGAGGTAGAGATGCAATTCTTGTTTGGACTGACACAGCATTATTTACACAACGTTTTGTTGGTCAACCATTTACATTTGCTTTCGCACAAGTTGGAACACATTGTGGACTTGTTGGACAAAATGCTTGTGTAGAAGTTGATGGTGCTGCGTATTGGATGTCAGAAAATGGTTTTTTTAGATACGCTGGTAAGTTAGAATCATTACCATGTTTAGTAGAAGATCATGTATACAATGATATAAATTTAGAATCTGGCAACCAAATGGTATCTGCTGGATTAAATAATCTTTTTGGTGAGGTCATTTGGTTTTATCCAACTTCCTCATCCTCTGTTGTAAACAGAATGGTTGCATATAATTATTTTGACTCTTCACCACAAAGACCAGTTTGGACAAATGGCACTTTGGCTAGAACTATGTGGGAGGACTCTGCAGTATTTGGTAATCCACATGCATTAGAATATACCGCAAGTAATGACTCGTCCTTTGATGTTGTAGGCAACACAGAGGGTAGAACAATATATTATCAACACGAGACAGGAACTGATCAAGTACAAGGAGGAACTACAACTGCAATCACTGCAAACATATCTTCAGGAGACTTTGATATAAGTCAAAGAAGAGGTATTACAGGACAATCAACCGGCATGGCTGATCTTAGAGGAGACGGTGAGTTTATTATGAAGATAAGAAGATTTATACCTGACTTTATATCACAAACTGGTAATACTAGAGTTACGTTACAATTAAGAAATTTTCCTAATGATAGTCAATCAAGTTCAGCGCTCGGACCTTTTGACATAAGTTCTTCTACACAAAAAGTTGATACACGTGCAAGAGCAAGAGCCATTGCATTAAAAGTAGAAAATACATCAACCAATCAAAGTTGGAAATTAGGGACTTTTAGATTAGATATACAACCAGATGGACGTAGATAATGGCAAAGATAGTACAAGTATTAACAAGACCAAGTGAACAATATGATTTATCAACAGCAGAGGCACAGGTAAGAGATCTTGATGCTATTGTAGAAAAATTAAACACCACGTTTCAACAAGAATTAAAAGATGAGGTAGAAGCAGAAAACTTCTTTTTAAATTAATGGCAAATAGTTTTATAAATAAAAAAGCAGATTTAACCACAACAGATTTAACTACACTGTATACAGTACCTAGTTTTAAGACAGCTGTTGTAAAATCATTGTTAGTATCTGAGGACGCTGGATCAGGGACCACGATAACAGTAACGTTAGTAAATTCTAGTGGTGCTATATTTAATTTATATAAAGATAAAGCAATAGCATCTAAAGCAACAACAGAACTTTTAACTAATCCTCTTGTAATGGAGGAGAGTGAAGCATTAAAAGTACAAGCTGCTGACGCGAATGAGCTGCACGTCATAGCCTCTATATTAGAAATACAGCCAAGAGAGGTAACAACATAATGAAAGACATCCCAGTGATAAAGCCAAAAGAGATAATAGAAGAAATTTATAACCTTAGAACAGGTGAAAAATATAACAATGACGAAGAATGGAAGGCTAAAGGCATACCTGAATCTGAGATAAGAAAAGATGTAAGAGTGATAATGCCGAGCCTTGATTTATTCGGTGAAACAAAATAGAATGGTACGATGGCAATAACTAGAGCACAACAGGTAAGACAGATGTATAAAAAGGGTAGTATGGAACCTGTGAAACAAGCAGGTGTTATGAACTACATGCCATCTGAAATGGTAACTGTGCCAAAGATAGCTAAGTCATCACCAGATACACCTACAGCAAAACTAGCTTACATCACACCAGAAGAACAAGATATACTTGTAGATTTAAATTTATACGGATCATTAAAAGGTAAACCAAACAGAGGACCTGGTGGTATACCTAGTTTAGAAGGAGATTTTTTTACAGATTTAAGTAGGGGTGGTAGTCAGGGTACTTATGATTCGCCAGCACAAAGTTTTACAGATTCGGTGCCTTCTAGTTCTTATGATGCACCAACAGGTGCAGTGGATGATCCATTTAAAGGAGCTGGACAATCTCCTAATTATTTTACAACTACTAATACAACTGGTTACGATGAAGAAACAGGAGTTACTACTCCTTCGCAAACTACCATTATTGATAGAGATGGAGATGGTGTAGTAACAGTTAATGATTTAGATACTTTGTATCGTACGGGAGTTCCAAAATCTAATTTTCCTGGAGTCATAGGATTAGGTTTAAATCTTTTAAAACCAGTAAGAGATAGAAGTTTAAAAGTTAACATAGATTATTTTAGAGGTTTAGAAAATATAGATCGTAGTATGTATCCAGAAACAGCTGACGGATATAGACGATACATGAAAGACAGATTAGCAGGTAAAATAGATGCTGCCGGCAATACCATTATATCTACAGATAACAATAATAATAATTTTATTCCTGTAGACACGACATTTGCTCAAGCACCAGGTGACATGGACCAAGGAACAGATACGACAGAAGAAGAGGAAGGTTTAAGATTAGCTTTTAGAGCTGATGGTGGACGAATAGGTGCACAAGAAGGCGGTATCATGGGTGGTTTAGCTGATGGTCAGATGGATGAGATGGGTAGACAAATGTATGGTCTAGGTAAACTTGTCAAGAAAGCAACAAGAGCAGTTAAAAAAATTGTAAAGTCACCGATAGGTAAAGCTGCATTAATAGCTGGTGGAGGTTATTTATTAGGAGGTGGCACTGTGTTTGGTAAAGCATTACCTGGTATAGGAACTAGTGGAGGTTTTGCTTTTAGAAATATATTACCAAATTTAATAGGAGTTAAAGAATCAGGTGGAGTAGGAGTAGGTTTTGAAGGCATACTAGGTAAACTTGGATTAACAAAAGGTTTTGGTTCAGCAATGCCAACAGCTTTAGGTGGTATATTAGGAACATCAGTAGCAGCAGCAGCATTGACACCAGATGAAGAGAATCAAGCACAACAAATAGCAGATGAAACTGGTATTGATATAGAGGAAGTTAGAAACTCTATTTTAGCAGCAAGAAGAGAACAATATGCTATGGATGCTAGAGCAAGAGGTTTTAAAGCAGATGGTGGTCTAATGAGATTAGGATATCAAGAGGGATCTAAAGAACCGGTAGCTAAAAAAACTATGCCATTATTAGATATGGGTGGCAAAGAAATGGATCTTAGAGAGAATGGTGGATTTGTACCAATAGGTAGAATGGAAAAAGCGGATGATGTACCTGCAAGATTGTCTAAGAATGAATTTGTATTTACAGCGGATGCAGTTAGAAATGCAGGTGACGGAGATGTGGACAAAGGCGCAGAAGTTATGTATAACATGATGAAGAACCTCGAATCCGGAGGTGACGTATCTGAAGAATCGCAAGGATTAGAAGGCGCAAGAAGAATGTTTCAAACATCACAAAGATTAGAGGAAGTATTATAATGGCTATTCAAACCGTACAAAATATACCTGCACAATTCGTACAAGATTTAGGACAAGACCTAGCAAAACAGGTAATAGCACAATCAGGTGTCCCTGTAGTATCAACTGGTATTGCTGGTATCTCACAACAACCTGGTGAGTCTGCTGCAGATTTTGCAGCTAGACAACAAGCGGCAAGAGAATTTACAACAAGGCAACAAAGTTTAACGGGTCTTGCACCAACAGTTGCAGGTCAAGACGTATTACAACAAGCAGCATCTAGATTAGGAACACAAGCTGCAGGAGTAGATCCAACCACTGGGCAAAAAACTGGATTAGCTTCATTTGAACCATTTTTACAAACAGCAGGACAACAAGCGCAAGTCGCTGCTGGATTAGGAACACAGGCCCTTGGACAATTAACAGGAGTTGGAACAGGCGCACAGGCTTTTCAACAAGGTGTGCAAGATTTTATGTCTCCTTATCAATCACAAGTGATCCAAGCAAGTTTAGATGAATTTGATCGTAACAAGGCTATACAAGAACAACAAATACGAGATCAGCAAGCAGCTTTGGGTGTGCTCGGCAGTGGTCGAGCGGGAGTGCAACTCGCAGAGTTTGGCACAGGGGCAGCGAGAGAACGTTTATTATTAGATGCAGGTTTAAGACAACAAGCATTTCAACAAGCACAAGCTGCTAGACAACAAGACATTGCAAATAGATTTGGTTTAGCACAAGCAACACAAGGTTTAGGTGCTTTCCAATCTGGTTTAGCTGGTCAACAAGCACAACTTGGAGCGCAGACACAAGCATTACAAGGCACGGATATTTCACGTTTAGGTCAATTGGGCGCAATTAACCAAGCGCAAGCTCAAGCACAACTTGATGCACAAAGAGAAGCAGCAAGACAAGCTACATTCTTACCACAAGAACAGTTAGATAGGTTTGCTGGTCAAGTAACAGGAATTATGGGTGGTTATCCTGGTCAAACACAACAAACAAACATACCTAACCCTACACCATTACAAACTGCATTAGGTGTTGGTACAACACTTGCTGGTATTTATAGTGGAATAAAAACAGGAGACCCAGGTTTCTTTAAAAAATTTACGTCGTAATATGAACAGAGTATTAAAAAGACCAATGTTTAAAATGGGTGGTGCAGCAGGAACAGGCATTACGTCTGGTTTAGATAAACCAAGACAACAATATCAAGAAGGTGATATGGTTCAAAGTGCTTTGGACACAACGATCAGGGCTCAAGAAGCAATAGAAAAATTAAAAGGTGACAGAGGTCGTTTTGCACCAAGTGCATTACCAGGTTTTTTAACACAGTTTGGTTTAAATCTATTATCAACACCACCACAAGGTAATATATTTCAAACGGCTGCAACAGCAGCTAAAGAACCTTTTCAAACATTTCAAGCAGCTAAATTAGCTGATGAAAGAGCTAGAACAGGTTTAGGAGAAGATTTATTTACAACTGCACTTGCATCTGAATATAGTTTAGCAGAGGAAAGAGAAAAGAACAAAGGCAAAGGATCTGCACAATTTGAAAGAGTTACAAGAGCTAACTTGTCAAACGCATTTTATGATGGAAAAATAAAACAACAAGAACAGCTTTTAGAAAATGCTAATCCCACTGAAAGAGGTGCTATTCAAAGTGAAATAGATACCTTGAGAAGAAAAAGAGATGATGACTACAGATCAATTATATCAGGAGAAATGTCAGAAGATGCATTTGTTAAAGATATTATCATTGCTGGTGTTAAAAACGATATATTTGATCCTGCAAAAGTTGCAGAAAAATATCCTGCACTAGCTGATTTATTATATGATGATGCAGAATTAGCAAAAGGTGGTCGAGTTGGTCTAGCTCTTGGTAGTAAACCAGCTGCTATGATGCCTGATGTTGCAAAAGCAGATGAAGATCAAGTACAAGATTTATCTTACAATGAATTAAGATCAAGATTACCTGCATCAATAGACAATCAAGTTGTGCAAGTGCTTGCTAATAGTAAACAAGCTTTGTTAGATTTTGCTAACATAAGAGATCAACAAGACGTAGACGAATTTAATCAAAAGTATAACGTAAGTTTGAATATCGCACAGGAGGGTTAAAATGGCTGAACCCTTTAAGCAAAAACAAAAAAGCTTAGAAAGAGCTGAGAGTATAACGGGACTTGCAAAAGAAGTTCTTAATAAAAAGAAAAAACCTGTTAAATTTACATGGAGAGGTTTTGCTAATCTTGCATCTAGTTTTTTAGAAACTAATCCTTTTGATAAATTAAAGTTAGAAAGAATTAAAGAATTACAAGAGGGTGCAACCGAAAAAGAAAAAGACTACATAGATTTTTTTGAAGATCTTGAAAAAGGTTTGTACGGTGGTGCTCAAGATTTAGGATATGCTATAGGTGATTTATTAACTTCAGGTATTGATGCTGCAGCAGGAACTAATTTAGGAGAAAAACTAACAGAAGTTTATGAAGAAAATAAAATAAAAGATCCTGAAACTCTTACAGGTTCTATTACAAAAGTATTAACACAATATGGTATACCTGGTGGTGCAGCTTTTAAAATATTAAATAGATTTAAAATATTTCAAAGAAGTAGAAAATTAGCAGATACAGGAACTAAATTACAAAAGACATCACAGATTGCCAAAAGAGTTGGTTATATGTCTAGTGCTCTTGCTGCAACAGACTTCGTAGCATCAACTCCAGATAAAGAAACATTGTTTGTAGAAGAAGAAAATACAGAAGGATTATCTGGTAGAGATCTTGCATTAGCAAAACTTCGAAACAGAGTCAGATTTGGTGCAGAGGGTGCATTAATTGGTGGTGGTTTTTCTTTAATAGGTAAACCGGTAGCTCTTGGTTTTAAATATGGTATCTTTAAACCTGGTGCAAAGATAGCGAGTATTGGATTAAAAACAGTAGACAAGGCTGTTGTATCACCGCTCACGTATCTTGGATCAAAAGCTATACCAGAACCAGTTGGTAAAACACTTAGAAATGCAAGTTCTTACGTAGTAAACAAAGCTTTATTTCCTATAAGAGTAGGAACTGGTGCAAAACAATTACCAAAATTTGAAGAATGGAAATTATTTCCAAAAGATAGTAAAGATCCTTTAGAAAGAAGATTAAAAAGACTGTCAGGATTTTTACAAAAGTTTACCTCTGTAGGAGGACAAACAGGTCTTGGTTATCAAATATCATCAGAGGCTAGAAGAGAGATAAAAGCACAATCAAGAACAATAGAAAAATATTTAGAGTCAATTGAAAAGAAAGCATACAATCTAGCAAAAGATTTTGAAACAAAACACAATACAAAAACTGCATCAGAGGCTAGTCAAAATTATTATTTAGATCAGGTGTTAGGATATTTAAAAGGCACTGTAAAACTAAAAGCACTACCAACTGAAATACAAGGTAGCGCAAAAAGTTTAGGTAATGAAATGGCATTGATAAAAGAAAAGTTTGCAGGTTTATTACCACAAGGTGATCTTAAAAATTTTATGTTGGATAATTTAAAAACATACATGAGACAATCTTTTGCTATCTTTACAAACCCTAACTTTCAACCGGACAAAAAAATATATGATGGTGCTAAAAATTGGATAGTAAATAATGTTGTTACAAAAAATAAAGATTTAAGGGAAGAAGCATTAAAATTAAAAACAGCAAAGATGACAGATAAACAAGCTATTAATGAGTTTGCAGAATCTTTAACAGATAAAATATTAAAAGCAGGTAAACAAGATGGGGCAGACCCATTACAAGTTTTAAAAAATATTGCTGGTAAAGATTTTTTAAGAACAGATAGGATAATAAGAACTGGAGAAGAACTACCAGACGCCATAAGAAAATTATTAGGACAAGAAGATAATTTAAAATCATCTGTATTAACTACGACATCACATGCAATCACACATGCAGTTAACAAACGATCTTTTGATAAGTTAGCTAAGATAGGTTTGGATGAGGGTTGGTTGTTTAGAAGTAAAGCAGCAGCTGATGCTAAAAGATTTTTTGATGCAGAAAAAATAGGTGATGTAAAAAGTTTAGGTTTATTAAAAAGTGATATGTCTAAATACTTTGCAACACCAGAACTTACGCAAGTTTTTAGACAAACAAGAAAGGGTTTAGATACTTGGATACAAAATGGTGTGTATAGAAACATACTACAATTAAAAGTAGCTGCACAGTATGGTAAAACTGTATTATCACCAGTAACACAAGTACGTAACGTTTCATCTGCAAGTTTATTTCCATTGGCCAACGGTCACATAGGCGGTCGATCATCTGTATCAGAAGCATTAAAGATGACTGTTGATGACATTTTTGGTGCAGGAAAAGTTATAGATGAAGATGCGTTTATTAAAAATATAGAAAATAAAATACGTCTTGGTGTATTAGACGAAAATATTGTGGCATCAGAACTTAAAGCAGTATTACAAGAGATTAAAAATACAAAAGGATTAACTAGTTTAGATAGAATTATTAGAGCTTTATCAGATGGTAAGTTTGCATTTGATGATACAGTTCTTAAAAAAACTG
>Ga0209348_1000830_pt1 | contig 15487 bp, 9 predicted proteins | sample ETNvirenome_2_30_FD_184065 | JGI IMG/M metagenome (GOLD analysis project Ga0209348, IMG submission 184065) | Marine viral communities from the Pacific Ocean - ETNP_2_30 (SPAdes) (version 2) | ecosystem: Environmental > Aquatic > Marine > Oceanic | place: Pacific Ocean | collected 2013-06-22 | reverse complement strand
TTCGCTGCTGCCGACAGCGTTTGCGGGTATTTTTCCTGACGTAATGGCATCATCTTTAACACCATCCGTCCCAATTTGTGTTAATGCCATTATCCGGCTACCTCCTGTAATATAACATTTGATGAAAGATGAGCATCTTGAACACGATTTAGTCTAGTATGAGCTCGGTTTATGTATATAATTCCATCTGCTGTTTGACTATGTGTAAATCTAAAAGAATAAGTTGTTGAACTTGTTGTAGAAATACCTGTATCTAAAAAGCTAAACACTATATCTTCTACTACATCATCATAACGTATATCAACAGAAGAACTGGCACGTGTTATAGAACTATTACCAGTATCTTCACTTCCTTGTGCTATTTGCGTACTATCTCTAAATACTTTCATAAATACTCTTCTAGTATTCACATTAAAACCAATAGCAACTTTGGCTGTTATAAGAACATTACTGCTTGTAGCAGAAGGTGTGATACTACAGTTAAGTTGTGAAGGAGCCCATTCAGCACCGGACGCAGTTGTATTTGAATGTCTGGTACTTAAATGTGTTTGCTGAACTTGAAGAATTTTACCTTTATCACTTGCCCAACTAAGAACACCTGATCCGTTTGTGGTAAGTACCTGTCCAGCACTACCATCTGTTTGTGGTAGCGTATATGTAGCTGCACCGTTTGCTGTGTGTGCAAGCTGGTTTGTTTTTAATGTACTCATCGCTTCATTCCATAAAGTGTATAAGTGTGAGCAGCTATTGTACCAGTGTTCATATAAAACATAAAACCAGTTGGATATGTTGAACCTCCGTGAAATGCACCTCTTCCAGATCCTTGATTAATATTATTGTCTTGATCTCTTCCAGCATATTGGTAAGTTATAAAGTTTTGTAAATTAGCTGCGTGGGATTCACTTGATGCGGCAAAGTTGATTCTCATATTAAATGACATACCTTCACCGTCATCACTGACATTTCCAACGTTGTCAGTAAGCGATATAGTATTTTGACTTGTTTTTGCTATTTCACCAAAGTTATTTGTACCCCAATGCTGTGTCCATGAATAACCATAATTAGCAGCATCAATTACATCTGACCCAGAGGTTGCACTTCCTGTACCTGTTCTAAATCTAAATCGTGCATATGAGTTATCTGATGCAGGCACATAAGAAATATTAAAATCAAAATATTTATAAGTAGCAACATCAAGATTATTAAAAACTAAATATTGACCGGCACTTGCAGCTGATGCACTTTGTAATTTTACATAATCAGGAGCAGGGTTATCAACCCAACTTAGATTACCAGAACCATCTGTCGTTAGGACTTGCCCAGCACTACCATCAGCTACAGGTAACTTATATACATTGTCTGCACTACTTGTTGTTTGAGTTGGAGCGTCGAGTGCAACTGACCCTCCAGACGCTGCGTTTAATTTTATACTCATGATACGTCAACCTCCATTAAGGTTATAGTATGAGCGTTTGCACCTTCATTAAACAAGTAGAATGTATCTGAACCTGACTCTTTTTTTATAGCTACTTTATAGGTATGAGCGTTTGTATCAGCAGGGTTATCCAAATATATATGAGAACTTCTAAATGCTTTAGGAGCATTTTCACGATAAGCTACATATGTTTCTTCAAAAACCATAGTTGAATCTCTAAAAAGTTTTAAAGCATATCTTGAAGTGCTTGTACCGCCTAAATATGGGTTAAGACTAAGCATAACTAAAACTTTATTTGAGCTTGATGTTAACGTAATGCTAGCACTCATACCTCCTACATCTTGTCCATTACCACTAGCACTTGCTGTAGAGAAATCTCCACTATTAGCCGATGCTTGTTTAAATTGTAAAATTTTACCACCTTGAATTGTAGATTTAGCTGGTGTAACTGCATTTGTAGCTATCATATCGGTATCTACTATACCGTCTGGTAAACCACCAACAGAAATACCTGTGATAGTACCATTACCATTTATTGTTACTGACATTAAACTATTGTCCATGTTCTACCGGACGCAACTGTTACAGTTACTCCGCTGTTTATTGTTATTGGTCCAAATGAACCAGCATTTTTACCACTGGAAATAGCATAATCATGGGTAACAATTTGTTCATTTTCCCAGAATACTGCGTTACCTCCAGAGTTACCTCCAGTAGCACCAGCTTGTAAACCTGTTAGATTCGACCCATCTATAGCAGGGAGTGTACCAGTTATATTTGCAGCTGGTATACTTGTTAAATTAGCTGCACTAGCTGCTGGTAGTGTTGCAGGAAATCTTGCATCAGGTACTGTTCCAGATGTTAAATTACTTGCACTTAAAGCTGTTAAGTCTACCTGTGCCCAAGTTAAGCCACCTGTATTACCAGACTGAGCTGATAAGAAGTATCCATTAACTGGACTATTACTTACTTTTAATTTAGCTTCACTTACAGCATCAGATGTTAATTTAGCTTCTGTTACTGTGTTATCACTAGGTGTACCTATAGATGTAGCTGCACCAATTAGTGTTACAAATAAACTAGATCCACTAGCTGGAGCTGTACAGAATTTGATTCCGTTAGCACCTTCTAGGTAAAATCCTTCGTTACTTGCATTGTATGATCCACTGTTTGGTTTCTGTATTACACCATTAAGACTAACTATAAGTTGACCAACGCTTGTTACGTTAGCAGCTACAGTGTCATCTCTTAAATCGTATGATACAATACTACCATTAAATGTAGGGCTACCAGATGTAGCTCCGTCAGGTACAACTGTTAATAATTTAAAGTCTCCAACAGAGGTTACAGCATCATACTGTGTGTTGCCTAAGTCATACACCTTCATTATATTTGTAGATGTATCAAACCATAGGTCTCCGTCTCCTAGGGCTGAACCATCAGGATGTGTACTAGGTGCACTAGCACTGATCTGATATCTGTCGTTAAAGTCATTAACAAGTGTTTGTGCATTACTTACACCTGTAGAGTCCACAACAACTCTGTGAAACACGTAAGTGTGTAGTGTAGATGTTGTCTCTACTAATACACCTAATCCAGCATTTAGTGTAGAACTAGCTGTTAGACCGTTAATAGTAATTGTAGCATTGCTGCTAACATTACCATTTGCTATTGTAGCTACACCACTGCCATTAGCAGTAAGGTTAGCTGCCAAAGCTTTGATACTAACAATAGTACCAGCTCCATCATTGATGTCAGGGTTGGCGTCTGGGAAGTTGTTTTCGTTAGGTATGGGTACGAAACCACCTACCTCTGTTACGACTTCTACAATACGCTCATTGACAGCTTGAGCTGATGGTATCTGTACATCAGTTGCACTACCACCAATCGTTGTAACTATGCTCTTACCATCTAGTAAGTTAAGTTCTGTTGTAGATGCAGTTAAACCATCTAATGTTTCTACTTCAGCTTGTGTTAAGTCAGCTAAGGCACTAGCAGTACCACTACCCATTGTACCAAGCTCTGTAAGCTCAGAGTCTAGTGGTTGCTTACCGTCTAGCTGTGGTTGTATAGAGCTACTTACTCCATCAACAAAATTGATTTCTGCTGTAGATGCTGTCACACCGTCTAGCAGATTTAATTCTGTAGTGTCAGCTGTGACACCATCTAGTTTATTTATTTCAGCAGTAGTAGCAGTTACGCCATCGAGTATGTTTAACTCAGTTGTATCTGCTGTGACTCCATCAAGTTTGTTGATTTCGCCTGTTGTAGCTGTCACACCATCTAGTATGTTTATTTCTGCTGTTGTAGCAGTTACACCGTCAAGTATGTTTAGCTCTGATGTAGTTACAGTAGCATCATCTAAGATTGCTAATTCAGTTGTAGTTACGTTATTAATAGTACCTGTAGTCTGTATATTTTGACTACCAAAGTTAGGACTAATCTTTGTACCATCTATAGCTGCTGACGCATTGATGTCAGCATTAACTATAGTTCCGTCTGCAATATCTGTAGAGGTAACTGTTCCGTCAGCTATCATAGTTGATGTGACGGTTCCAGTATCCCCAGTCGTTACTACTGTACCAGTTGTATCAGGAAACGTAATTGTTCGATCTGCGGTAGGATCAGCTACTGTAATTGTTGTTTCATTAGCATCGTCAGTAGCTCCTTCAAATACTATGTCAACATCTTCACCGAAGTTAAGATTACCGGTCATAGTACCGCCGAGAGCACTGATATAACGACCATTAACTTCCTGTGTAACGTATAAGTTCTGTGTAAAGTTGTCGTTAAGATCTTCTGATTTTATAGCTGAACCAGCATAGAATGTAGCTGATAGGCTGTCAATACCTGTCTCTCTGAATATTTTGATTTTGGCTCCGTTAGCTGGAGCAGTATTAAATTGTAAGGTTGTCGCATTGGTTAAGGTAAAAGCCGTTGTGTCAACCGCATCTATAGACGCCTTAACGTCTGATGCCTTAAGATATGGAAATGTGAAAGGGTAAGAGGTTCTTGACCCATTACCCGTATAAGAGTCTTGTGTAACAGCCATGTGCTTTAGTTACCGTGTTCTATAAGTTTTTTAATTTTTAGATCTCTTTCTTGTATTTCAGCCGCACCTGTAACATCACCATCTTCCAAGCGTTGTTTAGCTTGTTGTGCATTAAAGATAGATTGTTCAACATGTGGATGTTCACGTAAGTATTTCGCTTCAGCTTGTTTTAAAGCGTTACGAAGCACTAAGTTTAGATCTTGATGTATAGGCAGAAGAGTGGTTTTTAATTCTATTTTATCTTTATTTAATTGATTATTATTATTTCTAAGAATCTTTAGTTGTTTAATCTGTTCTTTATAATCTTTACGATTCATGATACGTACAACTTCTTTCCAGATTTCTTGTTCACCAATATATTTATTTATTATTTCTCTGTCTTCTGGTTTCCATTCGTACGAACCAGTACTATCCATTTTAAGTATACCTAAACCTTTATACTCTATGTCCTTTAAGAACTGTCTCCAAGGCTCATTAGACCCACTGATTTGTATAGGGCTAATAGCATTAAGTGCACGTAAGAAAGGATTATCTATATCGTTAATAGGTTGTCCTGTCCATATATCTATCTGATTAGGTAAACTACTCTTAAGACCGGGTAACCTGTTTTTAACAAATGAAATAATCTCACCATTAATATCTTTCTGTGCAGCGTCTGTTGCGTTAGCTATAACACCAAGACCTCCACTGGCTGGAATCCATGATGATACACTTTGTGATACAAGTCTGTTAAATGCACGTACGTTACCGTTCATAGCATCAAATAAAGGTTCTACACCAGCTAAAGGTGTTTCGTTTAAGAATGTAGCACCGATAGTCCAAGCTAACTTAGACTCCCAGTTTTCTAACATATGCTCATCAATGTCTCCAGCATAATATGCTAGATCTCCCATAATAGCTAAGATGTGTTCAATACCTATGATGCCTTTATAACTAACCCACTTATTACCTATGCGTATAGTTTTAGGCTCGTAGCCCATCTGGTCTCTTTGCTTATTACGTTCACTTGCATTGTAGTGACCATTACCACGGATATTACCACCCATAGCATAACCAAATAATGTAGATACAAGTAAACTACTAAAAGCTAATCTACCTATATATTCTGCTTTTAAGTTTTCAAAGATAACCTGTGCATGAGGTTCTTTCGCATAAACAATACCATGCTCTAATAAAGCTTCAGCTATGTCATCAGATGTTTTAGCATATATAGTTTTGCTATACTTACTAATACCGGGTATTAATGTAATAGGTGTCCATGATGCAGCAGCTCTCATATAGTTAGAAGCTGTACGTGGAAACGCCATAACTTCTTTAAGTATAGGATATGCTGTTGTAGCATCTGTAAGATAGCTAGCTAATCCATCATCTAAGTTTAGCTGTATCTCACCAGCCATAGCTTTCAATGTCTTATCCTTAACAAGTCCATCTTGATCGAAAAACTCATTATAGTATTTTACTTCTGCTTCTTTTAATAGATCTGCTTTACCATATATACCACCAAATTCATAGAATACATCATCATAAGCTTTAGCTCTAGCTAAATAGTGTGCTAGGTGAGTAGTTGTAAATACGTCAGGAAATACCATAGCAGTCATACCATAACGTAATCCACGCATGCCAGCTATTTGCTTAAGTCTAACTGCGGTTTTTAACTGATAAGCTCTACCCCAGTTACCATCAATCTCATATAATTTAGCCATGTCTTCCATGATGTCCCAAGCTTTGTCAGTCTTAAATACAAAGTCCTTACGAAACTGTGCCATCATAGCAGTAGGATCTTTATGCGTCCTTTTCATCATTTGGAACGCATCAGTTAGTGCACGTCTGTTTGTTTCCCAGACAGCACCATTGTAATATATGGTACGTCGTAAACCATCAAAGTTACCAGTTACAGCATGTCCTAATACAGCTGTCATAGGTCTAAGTATAAGTTGTACACCATTACCTAGTCCAGCTCTAAATGCAGATATACCAGACAACATATTGTTATATCGTACACCCCATGCAGCCTTGGCAAACAAGTTCATGTTTTTAGGATCAGGGCTTTTTAACATACCTACTGGTGTAATCTGGTCTGCTGCCCATTTGTATAGTTTAGCAAGACTATCTACATCACCATTAGTATGTGCATATGCGTCAATCAAAGGACGTAGTGCTTCTGGTTTGTTCTTACGTAGTTCCTTTAGGGCTTTAGTAAACTTCTTATTCTTAGCATGTATACTGGTTTCAGCAGTCTTAAACTCGTCTAACAATATTTGTATACCTTCGTCTGCATCACGTGGTGGTATCTGGTCAAACCAGTTCTTATTACGAAGTGACCAACCTGATAGGTATTTGTTAAGTGCATACTCATCCATCAAGAATTGTAGCTTATCAAGTACAACATCCATTGCTCTGTAGTCATCTACAAACGGAGCCATGTCTTGAATAGATGCTGCAATCGTAGCAGCTTCTCTACCAAGTGTGTCCATAACTCTAGCAGATGATTGAGTAATATCTCTACCTAAAAATCTGTCAACTAAATCACGCATAGCAAATGCTGCTGCTCTTGCCTGATCTTCGTTAATGACATCAATCTTAAATTTACCAAGCATTAAGTTCTTAACATCTCTGTTTTCTAAGAACAGTTTTCTTACGTCATCAACAGAGGACATAGGATCTATGATATCCATATAAATACCCCATGCTGCTGCGTTCATTTCTTTTGAGCTAAATCTAACACCATCTACAATAGCATCAAATCTACCTGTCATTCTTGCAGCTTCTCCTACACCCATCACAGCATCACGACTTGTTGAACCTACCATAAGACCTTTACGTCTCATAGCATCTGTGATTATAGGTGCTGGATCTCCAGATGATGAACCAGTTTTAATAGCTGTAGTATCTGCCATGTTACGTGCTACGTTACCGGGAGGTACTTGCTGTTTAGCTTTAGCTGCACTATCTAATATATCAGCGTTTAAGTCAGGATCTAAGCCTACAATATTCAGTTCTAGTTGTTCAAAATTGTTAGCTATCTTTCTATCTATAGCTGCTTCAGTTTCAAAATCATTAATACTAGATTGACGATTCATAGCTGTATCAATATTAGTATCAGCTAGTCTTGCTTCTAACTCTAACTTTTCATTAATAAGTAAGTTTTCATTTTGCCTACTTAGGTTTTTACGACCTAGTGATAACAGTTCATCAATTTCTTGTATACGTATAAGTATATCAGGATCACCACCAAACTTAAGTACACCTTGTTTATACTGTTGAGATACTGTATCTTTAGGGTCAAACCAGTCCAACGTTTTCTTACCATTCTTAGCGTCTAAGAAAGCTCCAATAACACTACCAAATACAGCAAAAGGTGCTGACTCTAGCATGTTCTTTACTTTTCTTACACCGGGGCTATCGCTGTCCGCAGTCCTAAAAAGGTCAGGTAAAGGCACTCTACCTTTTGGTCCGAATGTCTCAGGAAACATATTACTAAGTTCTGTAGTAATAGTGTCGTCTTCTCCTATATCACTCAATGCTAGTACTGTAGCATCTACACCAACCTGTGCAAATAAATCAGCAGCTAGTTTTGTAAACCAAGGTTTGGTAAACAGTTGTCCGCCTGCAAGTTTAGAATTAACTAGACCTGATGCATAACCACCACCTAAAATAGTTGGTAATACAATAGACGATACACGTCTTATCATTTGATGAGTAGGATTGTCAAGCATAGTAGCTTTATCATACTTCTCATCTACCTTATCAAAGCCGGGTATTAATGTACCAGCAGCATCAAAACCAAAGTCTATAAGACCTAGACCGGGTGCAGATAAACCTTGAAAGTTATTCTCTAAACGCTTTCCTATAATTTTTAATGCGTTAGTACCACCAGTTATTTCATCTGTTTTCTTCTTATAGTCTTCGTAAGACATGCCATAATATTTTTGATACCATTCTTCTCTTTTTTTATTTCTTTCTGCTAGTAAGTTTTCATCATCTGTTTGAACATTGACTCCAAGTCCTAAAAACTCTTTTCTTTCTTGACCAAGGTCCCACCAACCATTATACTCTTTTAACATAGTATCATGGTTAGCTTCGACATTTAAGTCTACTGTACTGTTACCTACCTTGGAGTAAAATGGAGCGGGAAATACTGGTTCAGCATTTACACTATTTCGTTGAAATCTAAAATCTGATTTATAAATATTTTCGTTTATATCTTCCGCCATTAATTTCTCTCCTGTAGGAACTCATTAAGTTTTTCTTTCACCTTGGGATCGACCAAAGCTTCCCATGCTGGTATGTTAAAATCTTTTTCTATTTTTTCTACACACAGTGCTGTGGGTTTGTCTTTAGGGTTAAGACGAACAGAGCCGGGTCCTAAGTAGTAATTACACCACTCATCACCATCCATCATAACGTATTGGTTATAAACACTGCTGTCAAGTATCTGTCCTAAACTTCTTTTAAATTCACTAAGTGATACTGTATCTAAATGATTTTCAGCTAAGTGATTTAAAAGTTCGTTATCTGTTTTACCATTTACAATAAAATCATATAAGTCTTGATCTGATACTCCGTCTCCAGTTACGGCGTGGTTTCTGTAAGCATATTGAACAACTCTATTAAGTTTAACTACTCTAGAATCATTATCTTTTTCAGTGTCAGCATCAAATACAGTGTTAAACTTTTTGCTTAACATGTCGTCGATTTCCATCTGAGTAATACCTTCAAAACTTCTACCAGAATAAGGTGAGTTAGTAAATATTACTTTACCACCGACTACCTTATGTCTAAATTCACCCCAACCACGAACAGAATTGTTATCAACTTTACCCATCTGACCATCTTCATAACCAAGCATAGATTTGATAAGTTCAACAGTATTTTCATACTTTTCTTTTGGTGTGTCTCCCTCTGCTTTTATGTAAGTAGCTAAGAAAGTTGCTGTTATCTTTTCTTCTATATCAACTTGACTTACTGTTTTTAATTGACCTGTAACATCATGTTTTATAGCTTCATTTAGTAAAGCTTTAGATGCTTCACTAATTTTATCATCTACTTGAGTAATATCTACTTTTAAATGACTAGCTAAACCTTCTAAGTTTTCTGCAATAAATCTAAGATTCTGATCTTTTGCAGTACCTCCATCTTGATCCATTACTGCCCAAACTGCCATAATATCAGTTACACTACCACTTCTAAAAGCTTGTACAATAGCAGAATCATAATTTATGTTGTCACCAGCTAGACCAATATATCTAGACAAAAGTGAGTTAACATATTTATTACCTTTGTTAGATTCCCAGACTTTCCAGAACTCGCCATCCCAGCCCATTTCATTTGCAAATTTATTATTCTTAATATCAGCTTCTATTTGTGTAGAAACAGCTCTTAACTCGCTATCCTTAATCTGATTTGCAATGTCAAGTTTTTTTCTGTCTTCATTATACCAGTCTTCTTTTAACTGTTCTAAAAGAAATGGAAACTTACCAAGCAAGCGATCAGACTTCTTAGTAGACTTAGGATCTGCACCGGGTATTAGATAACCAAGAGGATTCTCTTTTGTAACACCTAGTATTTCTTCTGCAAATAATGTAAAACCAGAATCTCCATCTTCGTTACCTGTATGGTAGCGTGGATTCATTAAAGCATTACTAGCAAAAGCTACAATGCTATTACGCATATTAGGTGCTGGATTAAGAGAGTACAAACCATTATTACCTCTAAGTGGTAATTGGTTTTGGTTAGTTACAGCTTTAATCCATAATGCGTTTTTCTGCTCTTGATGTGATTTTAATGCAGCAAGATAGCCTTCTTCATTATCTATAAAATCATCAGGATTAGGTGGGTTTGCATCTAATGCTCCTATTTCACTAATTGTAGATTCTATAACAGCAGTATGTGTTTCATACTTGTGACCTAAAATTAATTGATTTTCAGCAACAGCTCCTTTATTTCTAAACAAGCGTTGTACTTTAAAACCAATCTCAGAATCAGGCTTGATACCATACTGTTCCAACCACTCTAAAGCACGATATTGATAATGACTTATTATATCATCTTTGTTATATAAATTATTAGCTTTAAGAAACGCATGAAAATGTGTCTCTAAACCATCAAAGTTTTTCTTTAAGTCTTCAAATAATAATGTCTTTAAATATGGGTTTCGTATTTTTTGTACTGTATTTATGTAGTCACCTACTTGGTCATCACCACGTGCATATGCTTGATATTGCTCGTTAGCGATACCCATAGTATCAGCATTACCTTTTACAGCTTCAAACATCTGAAAAGTTTTGTCGAGTGTACCATCCGCTTGCATGTCGTTAAACTTTTTGATAGCGTCAGTATGACCTAAATACTTTTCAGTTGACTCAAATAAATTCTGTGCCTTCTTGGCTAGGGTAGGGGACAAGCCAGCCCATACGCCAGATAGTTTGTCGTACTCTTCAGCTTGTCTCTGTAATGATTTAATTTTTGTTTCGTAGTTTTGCTTGATAGAGGTTTTACGCATTTCACGTGGTCTCTCTACTTCAAGCTTTTGCAGCTCTCTTCTGTTGTCTGCTTCTCTTTTTGCTTTCTTTTCTAGTCCAGAAGTAAACGCTTGAGATTGGATGCGGTTCTGTAATTCTTGTTCTTTTAGAGCATTTGTCATTCGAGTTGTTTGCTCTTGCATGGCTCGTAAGCCATCATCTAATCTCAAGTTTTTATTTCTACCACCAGATCCGTAGATCTTGTAGTCTCTACTTGCCATTATTAACCTTGGTTTGTTAGTGAAGGAGTTAATCCTGTTACAATTTGACTTGTCATGCCAGCTAAACTAGATATACTTGTACCCCATACTTGTGCCGCTGCCGCTGATGGAGAAATCATAGCTCCTCTAATTGGCTCAGGTCCAAAGTCGTAATCTTCGTATACCCGTGGGTACATAAAGGTTGCCTGTGGTGTAGGTAATGGTTGGATCGGCATAGGTAATACACCGGGATCTAACATTCTAGCTGCGTACGCATTTAAGTCAGACACAACACGTTCTCTGCCCAGTGCTCTCATTGTGCTTTGAGATTCTACAGTTGCATTATCTAATGACAAATCTAACATAGTCATTTTCTGTGCAGCTTGTAGTGCAGCTGTGGCTGTCAGCTTATCAGCAGTTCGACCAGTAACACCCCGTGCTCGGATTGTACCTTCTGCTTGTAAAGCTTCTAAATACGCATCGTTTTGTTCGTATAAAGATTTAGTTGTTATTTCTTTGAGCTGACGCTTTTCATTTAATTTAGCTTCACGCTCTTCGAGTGCGTTTATTCCGAGCTGATTAAAATATATATCTTCAGATTTGCGATACATTTTTTCATTTGTTTCTTGCTGCAAATTGCGTATCTGTAGATTATAATTATAAGACTCTGCTTGCTGTGCATCTTTGTATGCAGCTAACATGCCCTCTTGTCTAGCTCGTTCTTCTATCTCTCGTACAGCATATTCTCGATCAGCTATTGCTGCATCTTTTTGCATCTGCCATGCTTGTACGTCATATTGATATTGTTGATCTACCGCTTCGTTGCGATCAGATTGGGCTTGTTTAGCTGCATTAGCTGATTTATTAGCTCCGTACAGCCCAACAGCAGCTCCTATTATAGGTCCCCAAATTGCCATTATGTTCTCCTGTAAAATCTAGGTGAGTATATTCCTTCCCACATCATCGAGTTTAGAGAAACAGGAAACGGTGAGTCGTTAAATAATCGTAATGTAAAATTATCTGGTCTTTGATGTATCGGTAATGTAAATACAGTCTGATCTGACACAGCAATATCGTTAGCTAGATACTGGTCAGCATTGATAACTGGATTAAGACTATACCACTCATCCAGATATATAAGTATCTTAACACCATTAGCCGGTGCAGAGTCAAATGTAATCTTAGGTACAGTGCCACTTGTAGTATCTACAGTAAATGCAGTAGTCACCACGTTATCTAACTTGACTTTGATCTGGTCATCATCTACATAACTTAAATCATCATCTACCCAGTTATAAATTGTAGTAGATCCGTCGCCTACATATTCACGTTTACCTTGACGTACACCTTTAGACTTTAACTTAAAGCCCATAACTCCTGACAATCCTACAGCAAATCTCATACGAGCGATTGTAAGATTAGCAGTAAAGTCACTCTGCTTCATGTCATCATCTAATTTATAATATGTTTTAGGTAATGTAACGTCAAAGTCAAACTTATATCCTACTATAACATCACTAGCTACACTTGTCAAGTTTTTAAATGGTACTTTAAAATATGTGTTACCACTTTCTACTACACGCTCTGGAGATATAGTAAATCCAGATTCAATAAACTGACCTGTAGCTGTAGTACCTTTAATTATCAAAACAGGTGTCAGATTAGTAGCATCGTTATAAGGTATAAAACATTTACTAAACTCTCCAGCTGTGTCAAATGTAACAGAGCTAGCTGTAGCATATAGATCTATACATGGATTTAGTCTTTGACCATCATTGTTAACAATAATAGCATCTTCTGGACTTTGACTCAAGCTAGCTTTGCTAAGTGTAAACTGTCCGCCCTGTTTTGTTACAGCAAAAAATTCATCAGAATCTGCTGCTATAGTTTGTACATTACCGGGTGCTTCCCAGTTAAACCATGTACGTAGTTGAGCATCCTTACCTTCATTGTAAGATCTAAAGAAATAAATATATCGTGAACTCTGTCCAGATAGTGCAATAAATTGGTTCTGTGCACTTGCTATAAGTGTATCGACAGTAGCCGGAACCCACTCATTAACTACTCTACCAATATCAACTACTTGTGGGTTTTCATTTTCTCCACGTGTAACCATACCAAAGACTCTAGTGTAACTAGGTGTCTTACTGATAAAGTTAATTGTAGTACCAGTATCAACAGGGTCGATAACCGTATCCATTTCATAGTTAGCTATTGTACGTATAACTGTTTTTGTTGGTGTTAGTATACCGTCACCAGCTCCCATAAGAAACTGTTGGTTAGCACTAAATAATACTAGACCTTGAGTAGATGGTAATACACTATGAAGTGCAACCGGTTTAACTGTACTAGCACTGATATCAATAGGATCTGAGTCGGTAATAGTTTGTGCAGATGTATGATACAAGTTAAAAAACTTAGCTGACTGACTCATAGATACTGTGTCACCAGATAAGAATCCTAGTCTGTTGTTGTGAAAGAACGACTGAGTAATTTTCTGCCCTACAAATGATGGATGTGAGTTAGTTTCATCATCACCCACAGCTCTAGCATCATAAGTAATACGCTGAAATGTAAAGTTATTAACACTTGTATTTACTAACTCATGTGGCATGGTAGCATTATTAAGTCCTGTAGATGTATCAGGTGCAAGACCTTCTTCCCAGTAACCTTTACCAGATGTACCATTTTCTGCTACATATTTTAAGTAGTAAGTAGATGTTAACGCACCACTATTTATAATCTTAACAACATGATTATGTACTGACTCACTTGGTAACTCATCTAAGGTAGCTACCTGATCTTGAAAAACAGTTAGTTGTGTGCCATATGCTCCACCTGTTCCTGTCAATGTAAACGATGCATTACGTGTAAGGCGTAGATTATCTTTTAGTTTTGTTGTTGTTAATCCTGATATACTTAAATTATCAATAGCTGTCTTAATTTTAGTTAGTGCATCAGAGTAGGTGTCATCACTATCTGTTGTCACTGTCCAGTTAGAACCAGCTACGGACCCACTGTAAGTTGTGCTTGTAGATATACCACTTAATTTAATTGTACCTTGTCTATTGGCGTTAAATGTAGGGTCAGCATTTTTAGCTACTACTGTAGTTTTGTTTGTAATTATAGATTTATCTTGTATTGTCAGTATATCATAGTCTGTACGTACTCCTGTAAGGTATGCCTGTGCCCCTGTGCCATACGTAACAGTAGCTGCGGCAAAGGTTACAGCGTTCCATATTGCAATCGCTCCTGTAGAGCCTCCTGACGCTGGTGTGATACAACCTATATATTTTTCTGTATCGGTTCTAGATATAAAGAACCACTTAGAGTTGTCATATGTAGTGCCAGTACCTAGATTACCAATCCATTGAAACCCCGGTCTTTTTGTAAGACCGAAGGTTGGATCAGGATAGCCGTTGATACACTCCTCGACTTGACCGGGAAGTTTCTTATCATCAGATTGTCTAGATACTCCACCAAGATAACTGTCAATTCGTTGAGTTACTGCTGGCATTATCGTTGTAAAGCGTGAAATGGTTGATAGCTTTGATAGTAGTTCTGTGAATCTTGTGGGTGTCCAAACATAGTAAACTGACCTTGCTGTGTTTCGTACTCATTTGCTAAGACTCTAGATTCTAGTTCTTGTGCTTTAAGACGTTTGTACTGGTCATCGTCTCCTACTATTCTACCAGATACAAGGGTAGCTGCTCTGGCTGTTATATAATTTTGTATTGGTTCTGGTAAATCTATCCAGTCAAACTCCCATGTTATATCACATTCGAGTTCATCAACATCCCATGTATATGTATGGTTTTGTCTATCGTATAGTTTACCTGATCTTCTCACAGCACTAAATGTCATATTCTGTGAGTTTTCTGACAACTTAATTTGTATCATGTTATTAGGTATAACAATCTGTTTGTCAGTGTTAGTTGGCATTTTGTAATGATACTCTTTATTAAAAGTCCATCCTTCAGATTGTACCTCTCGGGACACCTGTAACAGTGTATCATAGGCAATCGCAACTTCCGGGTTGGTTTGGTCTAGTGTAGTTACAGGAGCCTGACCACATGATGTGAGTATCTGGTTTATAGCTGGTAGCTCTTGTGTAGCATTTGTGGTTGGAAAAGGCATAATAAAAAAGGGGAGCCGAAGCCCCCGTATAAAAATAAAAATTAAGCGTTAGCTGGGTATGTTGTACCGAATGCAGCATTACCTGTAGATCCGACAGCAGCACCAGCGATTAACTCAACGCAAGCAGCAGGGTTTAAGAAGT
>Ga0209348_1000829_pt1 | contig 15500 bp, 17 predicted proteins | sample ETNvirenome_2_30_FD_184065 | JGI IMG/M metagenome (GOLD analysis project Ga0209348, IMG submission 184065) | Marine viral communities from the Pacific Ocean - ETNP_2_30 (SPAdes) (version 2) | ecosystem: Environmental > Aquatic > Marine > Oceanic | place: Pacific Ocean | collected 2013-06-22 | reverse complement strand
TAAGCACATCAGACCAGGTATCAAGTTTTATACTACCCTGCAACATGTGTTTATATTTTACGTATCCTGCTAGAATCTCATCTCCCATGTCTCCTGACATTGTGACGATAACACCTTGTTCGGCTAAAAATTTATTTGTGTAACAGTACAGTGAGGAGTTGGCTGTGTATACCGGTTGTTCTCCATAGTACACTGAGTCATTCCAGGATTCCTTAAAAATTTTAGGAGTGATCTCGACTTCAGAGTGTATGAATTTATTCTCCTCTGCCAGTATTTTGGCCGCTTTTGCATCACTGTTAAAATCCTCATCGCCTTTCACTTCAGGCACAAATTTGTTTGTAAATGTATGCAGTTCGTCTTTTATTTTACCTAGCTCGTAAGCAACCACGCTAGAGTCAAGGCCACCACTTAAGAAAACTCCTATTTTTCTTCTACCGATAGAACAGCGTTTCACGGCATTTGCAAGTTGCTCTCTGAACTCTTCGGGATCGAATTTGGTATTAGAATTTGGTTTAATGTAGATACGTTTTGTATCACATATTTTTTTATTTTCTATGTCCCATACTATCGTTTCACCTGGCAATAATTTTTTTATTCCACTGAACAATGTGTTACGCAAAGGGTTGAGGCCTGTCCTGCTTTGAAAACTTGCGGCAAGATTATCTAATTTCCTTGAGCCGGGAACTTTGTCCAACATTCCTTTTACTTCTGATCCAAAAACCAATCCTTCTTTTATTTCTGCGTAGTACAACGGCTTAATACCAGCGTGGTCTCTACTTAATGTAATCTTGTCCTTATCTGGTTCGTAGTATGCAAAGCCATGCATAGAGTCAATCTCATCTATGAACTTTAAGCCGTATTTGTCTAGTCCCCAGGCAAGTAGTTCAGTATCACATCCTGTTGTATCTTTGAATTCAGGATATTTTTCTTTTAGTTCAAAGTAATTGAATATTTCTCCGTTATAGATTAAAGTGTTGCCTTTTGGTGTCCTCCATGGTTGATAAGACTTTTTAGGTTCTGCCATGATACTCAAAAGGTTATGCCCTAGTGTAACAGTGTTTCCGGATTTTTTATTTACAATTTCAATTTTTGATCCACCGTCAGGTCCTCTATGTTTACAAATATGCATGTACTCATTTATGAAATGTTGGTCACTAGCAGTAATACCGTATATCCCACACATACGTTTACAATCCTAGTTTAGATTTGAATCTTTTATAGACTGTCCCGTCTCTTATCTCTTTGATACTCCATAATTTATAACCCAAATCGTTTACCCACTGAGAGCGGTCTGGGTAGTCTGGAGATTCTATTTTAGAAAGATCATTGTTGGCTACAGGCCAACAAAGTGCAAGATCTGAGGTAACAAAGGTAGGGATTCCACGAACACAAGAGTCGACGCTGGCAGTAGAATTGTGAGTAACAACAGCATGACAATTAGTTATTACGTCTTGAAAGTGAAATCTATAATACTTTTTCTCATCACCAACAAAATGTTTTTTGGTGTATTGTATCTCAACGTCACTAGGAAGTTCTTTCTCTCTTTCGAGTATGTTAGACACATTGTTCGGGTGCGGCCTTACTATAAATTTTCTATTTGTAATAGGTCGTAATTTTTCATAGACTCCCTTAAACCAATCTATCGGGTCCAACTCGTTCATGCTCCAATTGTCTTTAGGTTGCATCACAAAAATTATGGGATCTGACGGGTTAGACTTTCTCCATGGTTCGTATTTTACATTAAATTTTTTAACCAACATGTCCCAACGATCACTTGGGCTATTGTCAGAGAGGAAATTTCCATCGTTCATTGGAGTGTACAATGATACTCTGAAATGGTGATCTGGTGATGTGGAAACATTGCCAAAACTAGAAAGTAAACCACCGTCGAAAGTGATTAAAGGAATATTTTTTGCCCTGCAGTTGTTGGCTAGTTCTCTACGCCTACCTTTAGTGTGATGCATCTGTTTGTCACCACCATATCCAAACATTGCGGCCATCGGCGCGGTGGGTGTCATTTCGCCTTCCACAGTTGGGCCGGACATGTTTTCATTGACTATGACTGCTTCATCGCCTGCCGCCTCAATGCCTTCTTTAAGATGGTATAAGAGTTCATAACTGTTGCCACGCTTACGATCCTTTACAGTTCTTCTAAATATTTCAACTTTCATTGATCATTCTCCATGCTGTTCCGTCGGCCATTTCGTTCATTGTCCAATTATTATACGCTAGACTAGAAAACAATGCAACTCTATCGCCATATTTAGGCGTTTCGATTCTAGTGAAGTCTGTCTCTGATATAGGCGCCGCGGCAGAATTGAGTGGATCACAAAACACCGGCACTCCCTCAGTGAGACTGGCTATCATGGTATTTGAATTATATGTGACCATGGCGTAATAATCATCCCAATTGATCCTTCCCTGGTTACTTGTCGGCTTGTCTACTTTTACTGTTGCACCCACATGGTCTATGGACACTGTAGGGTTGTAAGGTTTTTCCCTAACTACAATCTCTCTGTCCGTGTTCGCCCGTAAAGTTTTCAAAGTGTCATGTAACCAATCCTCTGCCTTGAAAAAGTTTGCTATTGCGTTCGTGGGAGGCAATACCAGAATCTTAGAGCCATCTTTCTTCCATGGTTTGATATCCTGCTTAAAATTTTTTTCATATCTGTCCGCAGATCTTTCCTGCAGTACATTTTGGCAATGTTTGTTTTTTGTTATTCTCAACCAATGCGGACTGTCATGTGCGTTGGTGAAATAGCCATGGTCCATAAAGTAAAAATCTTTTCTTTCCCTGAGACACCACTTGTAAACTTCTCCAGATCCTGCCAGTATGCCATACATTGTGAGATTCTCGTCTGGCAGATTTGTTAGATCTCGGAACTGATATATTTTCCTTGATCCAGGAGTGCCTTTAACAAAGGCATCAACGTATCTTTGGGTTCTTGGCTTGGTTGTATGAATACCTGCTATGTTCACTTCCTTGTTTCCTTCACAGCGAACATGGAACGTTTTGCAACTTTGTTAAATTCTGCAATGATGTTTACACTCCTCCTGTGTCTAACAGCACTCTTCCTGGCAGATACACTATGGACAGTGTTTGTAGAATTATTGCAAAACATCACGAAAGTGTTACGTTTGTATGGCACAGTCTTCACTATGTCTCCGGCCTTGTCTCCAACTGCTCTACCACCGTTCTTGTTGACTTCCGTTATCTTGGCTTGTTGTTTGTGTAATTGGAACGCTCCTCCGGTGCTTTTGTCATCTGCGTATGGCATGTATAGAAGACCTGCATATATTTCCCTTGGGTTGTCGATGTGTGGAGTTCTTGAACTGAAATCAACAGGTTTGTGCATTACTGTTTGGCAATCACTGCCTATTTTGTCTCCACCTTTGTCCCATCCTCGTGGACTTATTGTTTGGTCGATGTCTGCCACATCTGGCATCAGATCACCAAATATATTTTTCACTTCCCTGTAAAATGATGCTGAGGTATGGTATTCGGCAAACTCTCTCCATGCGTCTGAAACCACACCTTGTTTCAACATTTGATCTGATTTGAGTCTAAAACATATACCGTCGTCAAACGGTTCAGTGGATAGAAGTTGTTGGGTGGGCCATTCTTTTTCTAGCGTGGAATAGACTACTTCAGGTAAAGCATCTTCTATTATTACATGCGGATAAGGATCCATTTGCAACGTTGGTGTCTTTTGTAATACTGAAACGGTCATTCCAAGTGCTCCATTATGTCGGGTATGTTAATTTTGAAGTTTATCATGTCACTGAATCTTTTAATGCCTTTGGGTTTGCCACCTTTTTCCCTTTGAATTGGCACAACATCTGCCAGGTATAATTTATGACTTAGGCCTAGATGGTGTGATAGCAATGGATAAACTTTCTTGTGTATCATGTTTTTGTCTTGTATTTCAATTACTTTTGTCCCTGGGTGGCACCATAACAAGTTTGTCAAGCCAGCGCCATGGGCCGCCAATACATGTGAAGCCTCGGCAAATGTTTTCATTTGATCTTTTATAGATAATTTTTCTAGCACTACAGTTTCCCAACCCTTCAACTTCAAAAGTAATTCGTCTGAATTGACTAGTTTCCTTGATGTCGCACCCGGTCTTAGCACCACAATCTTCCTGTGAGGTTTGGCTCCTTTCAAGTTTTCAAGGCCCTTGAAATGCCTAAGCCATGGAGCCAATGGAGGTGTTGTAATCCCGTCTCTGACGTTGCTCATGCTTGGCACAATTAAATGTTTGAACTGCCATGTCTCTCCCTTGGGCATGACAACAATCTTGACATCAGGAAAGAGAGCCTTACAAACTTTTTCAAAATAAGGACTATGATTGGCCATAATGTAACAATATCTGTTGAAGTTTGTTGACCACCTTTTCTCTATTAATCTAAATTTTGATATCACATCTATCCATATATGCCACGGATTTGCCAGACTGTCCTCGTCCACAGGCAACCAGACATATGTGTATGTCTCGTTAAATGATTCTTTCACTGGTGGTAGTTCGATGTCCATTTTGGTATCCCAGTCTGTCCAAAGTTTATGACTTTTGTGTGGTTTGTGCCGGCTCTTGTGTGTCAGTTTCCATACGTGCTCTGTGATCAATTTGTTTTCCCTTGTCAGTAGTAAAGGACAGGTATGGACCTTGCAGTTATGAAACTCCGCAACAAATGTTGGTAAACTAGTGAAGTGTGGATCGATAGATTCGTGATAAGGCACTGTATAGTTGTACTCAGGATCGACCATCTCCCAACGATCGAGGAAATACTTTAGCGAGGATATATTTTTGACTGGCATTTTATTAATAATTATGTTATAATACACGATCATGATATTATTTTCAAATGGATGCAGTTTTCTAACACCTCGTCCCAAAGACGGTGTTGACACATTTACCACGAAAATAATTGCTGACAATTACAAAATGGATCTAGCAAACTTGGCGATGGGAGGTAGGGGAAACACAAGGATAGGATTTTCCACCAAAGTCTGGGTAGAACAAAACAATGACAAAGATATTTTTGCCGTTATAGGATGGTCCAGTGCTGTCAGGAACGATTACATAACAGATGATGGATGGAAGAAAGGACGCATACCAGGGTCCGAACTCACCTGGCGTACGTGGAAGACATTGGATAATGTAAGTTTCATACGAAGTCATAAGGGGTGGGACATAGAAAACAATCTTACTATGAATTTCCTTGATAATGTTTTTGATCTACAGAACTACTTTGAACGTAAGCGAATACCTTATGTGATGTACAATTCTTTGCCTAACGATTTTGGAAATGGCACAGAGGACTTTCATGTGATTAGGAATGCAATCAACATGGATAGATTTTTTAGTCCAAATGTAAGCCACCTTGAATTTGTTTCTGACAAAAAATTAATCGTTAGTCCAACTGACCCTCATCCATCCGCAGAGGGACACAAACAGTGGGCAGAAAAGTTGAAAGATTATATTGATGCTAACAATCTACGCACCATTTAGTAACGAAAAAAGTAAGGCCTGGGAAGTGTTCAAAGGTGTTGAACAGTCGTGGCCAGAACAGATCACAACGCTTGACAACGCCGTTGAATCGGAGCCTGTCAGTAACAGTATGTTTTGGGGATTTGTAAACAACAACCTCGATATGGTCAAGAAATTGGAAGCACGAAATCATGCTTTCTGGTTTGCGGACACTCCATATTTCGGTAGATTTGATAACAGTAATCTTAAACCTAATAACCATTACTGGAGAATGTGTAAAAATTCAATTCATGTTTCATACATAAAAGACTGTAAAGCAGACAGATTTGAAAAGTTTGGAATAAAAATCAAAGCACCGAACTTTGCTGGCAAACATGTTTTAGTTTGTCCTAGTTCTCCCGGAGTCAACAATTACTTGGACAAACCAAATTGGACCAACGACACTATTGAACAGATTAAAAGGTACACAGACAGACCTATCAAACTTCGACACAAGCCTAGGGGCAGGGGTACATCGGGACCGAGTGAGGCAAAGGTACCCCTATCCGAGGATCTAAAAGAGGCATGGTGTGTAGTTACAAGTTGTTCGATTGCGGCAGTGGAGGCCATATGTGAAGGTATTCCTGTTTTTTGTGACAATAAAAGTTTTGCTGTAGACGTTGGAAATGTAGAACTTTCAGACATTGAGAATCCTTATTACGGCGGACCTGAGCCATGGCTATATAGTCTAGCCTACCAGCAATTCACTCCGGAAGAGTTTTCAAATGGCGCCGCAGTTGAAATCCTATTAGACAAAGGAATATTATGAAGTTAACACATTTTGGATGTTCATTTGCGGTTGGAAATGCTATACCCCGATACATACCAGGGCTCAAGTCTAGTGGATTTGTTTCACGTCGAAAAAAAGAAAGAAGGAAACTTGAAAAAAAATATAACATTGATCTGAGTAAGCCAATCAATTGCGGGAAAATACTTGCACATGATCTAAATTTGAAATATAAGATGATAGCAGAAAATGGCGCCAGCAACGAGAGAATACTAAGGACCGTGTTACAAGCCGATCTGCAAGACACCTTTGTTTTGGTAGGATTGACCAGTCATAATAGGCGGGAAGGCTTGACGACTGCAAGAACAAATAGGTATGCCAATAGGAATACGCATTGGCAGACATGGAAAATAGTTGGACCAAAAGATGACACAAAATATAAAGATCTGAGATTTGATCCGTGGGTCAATAAAGGAAACAGAGAATTTTTTCCAGCTATTGAAGAGGAAGGACAGATAAGAACTGTAATACAGATACTTTACATGCAAAATTATTTTAAGGCAAATAATATTCCATATTTGATGTATAATGCTTTGTATAATGGATTGGATGATCCTTTTACCATTGAATGTGAAGAATTATTGGCAAAAGTAGATCAAACAAAATATTTCAAATTGCAAGGTGATTTCAGCAACACACAACACGGATTTTGCCTAAAAAACAAATTGACTGTGTCTGATCTAGATGAACATCCAAACATGCAAGGACATACGGCATGGGCTCAAGAATTATTACCTATGGCAAAAAAAATATTATGATAGAACAGTTATCAGATGGATTATGGGTGCCATCGTCTGATGCTCAGATAGAGCAATGGCGTGATAAAGGCTACCCACATATGCAAGACAAGTGCCTAAAACAATTTTTGCGTTGGTGTGATCGTAACGACAAGAAGTTCAAAATGGTTCTTGACATAGGCGCTTGGTGCGGCACTTGGTCTATGGCAATGCAAAAGTATGCTGACCAAATATTCTGTTATGAGCCTAACAAGACACATTTTGAATGTTTGATTAAGAACGTTGGACATCATGAACAAATTAAATTATTCAACCATGCTATAGGTAACCAAGACGGCAAGATAAGACTTACAAATGAGACTGCTACTCAAAACACAAGGGTCTTGTTAGAGAAAGGAGACACTGTGATATCTAGGTTGGATTCGTTGAACATATCAGATGTTGACATGATAAAAATAGATGTCGAAGGACTTGAAATGGAAGTGCTTAAAGGTGCAGAGAATTTATTGAAAAATGTCGAGTGTGTAATGATAGAGTTGAATAACAATAGTAAAAAATATGGTAGTAGCAACACACGTATTGAAAAGCATTTAGAAAGCCTGGGCTTTGATATTCTAATCAAAACTTGGCCAGACATTGTTTACAGAAAGACATGATGTACGAATATTTGAAAAAATTAAAAGTTGAAAAAGACTTTACTCCTGATAGGATATTAGATATTGGTGCCTGGAATGGATTTTGGACCAGAAATGTTAAGGAGATTTGGCCTGACGCACATTATACCTGCGTAGAAGCAGGACCTAAACATGAGAAAAAATTAAAAGAAATAACCTCGGATTACCACATTGCAGTGCTAGGTGATAGCAATCGAGATGTAAAGATGTATCTAAGGGAGATTGATAAGGGAAGCAAAAAGAAGGTGACTTACACTAAAGGCTCAACATTGTTTGGAATATTCAAAGATTATGAAATAAGACAGATGACAACCTTGGACACTTTGGTTGGTAAGGATGCACAGTTTGACTTGATAAAACAGGATGTACAAGGTGCTGAAATAATGGTAATGCAAGGTGCTCCGGACATCTTCACACGTGCCAAATATGTAATACAAGAAGTAAATTTATTCAAAGATAAAGACTTTCCCGACATGCCTGCAGAAAGCGAAATGGATGAATTCATGTTTCAACTTGGTTTTAACAACAGCGAAATAATCGAGCAAAAAGAAAACGTTGAACAAATAGATAAAATCTATTTTTGAAATTTTCCTACGATATTATTATAAGCATTAACATCTACCTGCATCTGAAAAACTGGGCTTCTAATATATTTTTTTGTGCTATGAAAGAATTTAATAGTTTTACATTTTGTAAGCAACAAAACATTAGGATGATATTTTATTTGTTTACCGGCCAGGTGTACGTAGGCGGAGGTGCCGTCACTTCTTTCTTTGAAGAACCAGAGACAAATGATGTCTTGGGATAAATCTAGTTTGTCAAAATTTTCATGTAACACTGCTTTTGTATTATGTTTCTCGCAGAACTCTTTCCATATATGATGACTAGTGTTGTTTTGATTTTCGTATAATTTGTCATAATCATTTAGTTCTATAAGGTTGGTAGCCAGCACATGTTCTACTGGTTCTGTATGATAATTTTGCGGTTTTAGTTTGTTCCAATCCATTATGCACTGAAGAGATTGATTGCTTCCTTTTTCCAATCGTCTGAGTAATCACAGTGCCTGTATCCATCGAACCACGGTCCACCTTCTGTGTAGTGTAATATCTTTGGTGACCCATCCTCAGGTTCTCTGTACCAACCAACAAGCCAGTTGTAATGATGGGGTAAGTCGCCAATTTCTGAATCTTCGAGCCAACTGAATCTGTGTAGGAATTTTGGTGTTTGGCTATTTAGGAATTCTGGTGTGAGCATCTTATTCTTTTCGTGTTCGCAATTCCATAGAACCATGCTACTCCAATTTTTTCTTGGGTATACTGTTTGCACTTGTCCGTCCATTTTAGTGGTTTCTTTTGGTGTGTAATCATGCTGAACGCAAACAACTGCCTTACTTGGGTCCATGTACTTGGTCAACATATGACTAGGGATCTTCCATAAGAAGTCACAGTCACAGAACACTGCCCATCCTTTGAAGTCATTCAAGTAAGGAACAAAAAATCTAGTGAATGTAAATTCTGTTGAGGCAAGTTTATCTTTTTCTCGTGTGTAGATTCCTTGGGCTCTCATATCATTTTGTTTGAGAGCGATAACTTCGGCAGAAGGATCTCTACGTTTTATAGAGTGTTCACAGACTTGATATGCTATGTCTTCTCTGGAGTCCCAGCCTACGTAAATTTTCATCTAGATAATAATTCGTGTATTTGTTTCCAATTATTTACACGGATTATATCTGGGTGATTAAAATCTCGATTGTATGGATGGTCAATTAATATAGGCTTTAAACCGTATTTGAGCCCGGCTACAGCGTTCTTTGGCTTGTCTTCCACCCAATATAGTCCGGTACCATGAAATTCGGCCAAAGCAGAATCTTTATCAGCACCAGTGTCTAGAATATGATAATTCTTGAATATGTGATCACCGAATAGTTCACCAAGTCTTTTCTTCCTTACCAATTGGGCAGGTATGTCAGATGTCTGTGAAGTTATTGGTATAAATGTCCAACCTTCTGCCGCTAAAAGTTTCACCCATGTCTGTGAATCTTCCATAGGACATTGTGTGGCCATCCATGCACTTTTATTGAATTCTCTTATTTCTTTTCGTATTTCTGGTATAGTAAGGCCAAACCTTTCGGCCATCTCATATGTGTTTTCTTTGTTTGGCAGTAGTTTATATGGATACACACGTTCATTATCGTTATAGTAAGAACGTTGCAACATCCAGTCCGTGAAATGTTTCTCCCATTCCAGTAGGACACCGTCTACGTCTGTCAGTATTATTCTATTTGATGTCTGCATCTTCCATACCTGCGACCCTCAATTTAACAATGTTTGTAATCTGCCATTGTTTCTGATCCAGTCCTTTGGTGATGCCTAGCCATTGATTTCTTATCAAAGCAAAGTCATTAATAATTTTATCCATGTCAACAACATCGTCCTCACCGTCAACATACTTTTCCGCATCTCTGCTTGATAATGCTCTGTTGTAGTTTTCTAAATATTTTCTAAATGTCTTAGATCTTAATCTACGCAACTCTATGTTGAGATATTCTAGTATTGCCTCTAGTTGCTGTAGTTGTCCGAATCTTTCTTCAACGATACCTGGCAGTGCGGCACTGGCTCTTTCAAGGTTACCGTATATCTTGCACTGCTTTTTTGCTTCTAGTAATTCTTTATCAAAGTATGCTATGCAGTCTGGTATTTTGTCTAAGTTCCTGCTAACTTCGTTGTACCAATTAATCATCTTCACCGTATCCGTCCGACTCATCGTCTTCTTCGAACACAGTATTAATTGCTTCTTCTAATTTAGGATCGTATTCGGCTGACGCTTTTATTTCGTCAGTTTCTACACCGATATCTTCTAAACTTTTGATGAAGTCTATTGCCATGTCCAGTTTTTGCCTCTCCGGTACGTAGTGTACTACAGAGTCCCATAGTCTTTCTATGTCTTCGTGTGTAAAGTCGATCATTATTCTTTGACGTCCTCTTCTACTTCTTCTGTGGGTACAGTTTCTTTAAACTCAGCCATTATCATATCTAATTTATCACCTACCCATGCTTTTCTAAACTCTATGTGCTCCTTGCCTTTAGAATCAACGTATTTTAGTCTGTTACCTTGTTGTACAAGCAGACCTTTTTTCTCAAATAAATCTACAAGTCCACTGTAAGGATCCATTCCTGTGTCATATGGAATCTTAACTTGCACACCTTCAAACGGTTTAGCATATCTTGTTTTCATTACTTTACATGCCGCTCTGATACCTCTCACATCGCTTACCTTGTTGCCTTTTTCGTCTTCTTTTAATTTTAATTTCTTCATTGCGACAACTATGCTAGATGCATAGATAAATCCTTGTCCACCTGATATTTTATCATCAGGATCAAACATGTCCTGTGATGCGTAGGTATGATTAGTTGCTATAAGTCCTACATTCCAACTTCCAAACATGTTTACGCAGTTTCTTACAAGTGCTGTCAGTGCCTTTGGTTTTCTACCTAGGTCACCTTTCATCTCACCTGCTTCAAACTGATTAACATCAGTTGGTGTCAACAACATGCCTAAACTGTCTATCACGAATAGAACTTTGGGTGCACCTTCCTTGTTGTCTGCATGTTGTTCTTTGTAACCTTTCATGAACTCTGAAACAGTTTTTGCTACATCATCAACCATTGACATACTTAATTTCATAAGTTTGTCTTCGGAAGTGTCAACGTTTAGTGCCTGTAACCACTGTTCATCTAATGCATTCTCTGTGTCGATCAGTATGACAAAGATGCCTTGGTCTTGTGCGTTTTTAATAATGTTGCCTGATGCTATGTAAGATTTACCTGCACCAGACTCACCGGCAAGTACTGTAACTTTGCCTAGGGGAATTCCTTTGTTGAAATCACTAGTCATCAAATAGTTCAATGCGTAATTTCCTGTTGATATCCAGTCTGTCGGGTCACTGAAACCTATGCCTAGTCCCTGGATTGATTTGGTAATGCTTTTTCTAAACTTTGTTGCGTCAAATACTTTTGTCATAATTTATATCCTTGTAATCTATATTAGCATACCTAGGCCCTAACGTCAATGCTAGGGCCTTGGTAAAATGTCAGATTATTTTGCTTGTCTTGATCTAATCAACTTCAAGATGTCTTCTGCTCTCTTGGCACTGTCACCTGCAGGAGCCGTAGCCGCCGCTGGTTGTGTTGCTGGTGCAGATTCAGTTACAGGAGCCGCAGTTGTTGCCGCTTCTGCCACTGGTGTCGCCGCTGGAGCAGATGCTGTTGGAACTGCTGTTTGTGGTTTACCTTGATAAGCCACGCCTGCGGGTCTGAAGTACTGACCGTATTGTTCAAGATCATAAGCCTCACCTTCAACAGATTTCTCAAATAATTCTTTGATTATTTTTACTTCTGCCTCAGTTGGTTCTTTTGGTCTGAAGTCATTCAAATTGAACAAACCATTTGTTTCAATTGCGGCTCTTTCTGTTTCGTCTAGAGCTCTTTCTCTTCTTGACCATTTTGATGTTGAGTAGTCAGCATATCCACCTTTAGTTGTTTTAGTAATTCTAAAATCAACACCTTTTACATAATCAGTTGGCATTTCTTCCATCTCTGGATCCATCAATGCACTTCTAATGATGTTAAAGATCTGAGGTCCAATAATAAATCTTCTGATTGGATTCTCAGGTGTTGTGTCCTCTGCTAATGGATTAGTTGTGACAAAACCTTGAAAAATATAACTTTTCTTTTTCCAATATTTTCTGCCCATGTCTTCCATGCTCTTGTCTTTGAACCATGGTCTAACTTCTGTTAGTACTGGGCAAGTTTTGCCATACATCTCCATGCATGGTACCTGTACCGTTACTGGTCTTGAATCAGTCTGACCTTTGATACCTGCGAACGGTAGTTTGATCATGTTTCTTTCAGTCCAGAAAAACGTGTTGTTTGTATCCTTATCTGGTAAGAACCTAACAACTGCTTCTGATCCTTCTGATATGTTCCAGTGTGGGTAGATGGCGTTGTCTCCGCCTGTTGATGAAGTGGAGCGATTCACTTCTTGAGATTTTAACTTCGCTCTTATTTCAGCCAATGATGCCATAATGTAAGCCTCCTTTTATTGTGCCTATGTTGTTTGTGCCTAAATGTATATTAGACATATAGTACGTAATATACAACTATATTTATCTAATGTCTACTACTATTATTGGTAAAATGCTAGGTTTTTGATACGATCCAGCTCTGGATTTTCTTCTGAGACTGATTCTTTTTGGATTAGGTCTCTGTTTTCATCCCAAATCATTGCAAGTGTTTCTTGTTCGTCACCTTTTTCTAATTCTAAGTAATTCATGTCCTTAATGTACATGGTTTCGTCAGTTTCTTTGTTGTGAATTGTTACATTGACTTGCATTGTGCCCATTGCACCTGTGCCTGATCCACGTTCTGCTTTGTATCCATACTTGCCACCTTCCGGATATTCAAAACCTTCTTTATCGCTTTTATCTTCTTCTGAGAAGAATTCTTCTAATTGTAGGCCTGCCATCTCGATTGCATCTTGAAGTGTGTATTCTTTGTCGCCTACTTTGAACTTGTCACCTTTTTTCATACCAGCCGCCTTGGCTTTCTGCACTGCTTGAGCAAATGCATTGCCTTCTGTTTTTGTTTTGTCTGCGTATGTTGGGTCTCCTGCCTGCATTCTCTTGTATGCAGTTGTGTTCATCATCTTGTCTGCTGGTGTTACGTCAAGTTTTTTAGTTGCGTTTTCTTTATCTTTTTTTTCTATTTCAGGATCCTGCTTTGGTTCAGTTGCATATTCTCTCAACTTATCATAATTTTGCCTCAAGTATTGTTGTGCCGCATCAAGATCTTTTGATTTGAAAGCTGATTTACTGTCTTTGTCTAGAACATCGTATATCATCTTGCCGTCATCGTCGTCTCTGTACATCGACACGTATGGCTTGATTGTTGCTTCACCAACTGAATCTACCCAACCTTCGAACGCTTCTTGTTCTTTTGCTTTGCCTTTCAGATCTTTCTTTGGTGCGAATGCTCCTGGCTCCATTCTAATTTCTTTTTCGTATCCTGGATCCTTCTGCATTTTCTTGTAGTCGTCGATGTATCTTTTAGCCAACTGCACTGCAATTTTTTTATTCTTAATGTAATCTGGTGTTGGTTTGAATGTTGCTGTTTTTTCCTGTTCCATCTCATCTGCTACTCTTGAAGCAAAGTTTGCCACCCTGTCTTCTTCGCCTGACTTTGTAAGCAATCTTGATGCTATGTCCGAAAGTATGGAACTCAACATAGTGTTCTTGTCTTTGAATTTTGTCACTGTAAGCATTTTATCTGCACTGTCATCTTTTCTTAAAACTAATTTTTTGTCAGGATCTGTAAGAAAACTTTGCACGATTGGTGCATGGTCCACTGGTGGTTCTATCGGTGCGTCGATCGGCTCTGCATCTGGCTCTAGTTCGTTTACCTGCTCTGCTTCTTTTGTCTTCTCAAATTCTGCCATTACTTTATTAATAAGTGGAAAAGCGTCTTCAACTCTGCTATCCAAGTTTGTCATTGTGAATTTTTCTCTTAATTTTGCAACTGTCTCGTCATCTAGTATTTGTTCTTCAGAACTTTTGAAATCTTTACTTGCATTCTCGTAGTGTGATTGTTTAGACAAGTTTCTCATGTATTCTCTAAGGTTCTCAAGTTTCATTTTAGTCTGTTCTATGATGTCACCTGCGTTATCATTCAGTTGGTCTTTATTAGATACATATCTTGAGAAGGAGTTTAATTTTGCTATATCTTCTGAAGTCTGGACTATATGTTGTCCAAATTCATCGTGCGGTCTTCCGCCGTTAGCAACGTGTCTTGTCATTGCTCTCGCACCTGCTAGGTGTGTTAATGGATACTTGAATCTTTCACCGTCTTCATTTTCTATGTATAGTGATTGTATCTGTCTTGATCTTGCACCTGGCACAGTTTCGTCAACTTTGCCTGAGTGTCTGATTATTAATTTTGTCTTATCTAAGTTCTCGTATGAACGCTTTGCTGAGCCTGTTAGGCCTTCGTTCACACCCGCTAATTTAGTAATTCTTGCTAGTTCTTCCGACATCTCGTCAGTATTTACCGTTTTGTTCGTATCTGCAATATTTTGATAATCCTGCTTCGTTAGGTTGTTTTTAGTAATATCCCTCACATCAAAACGTAGTTGATGCTCCACAGCGAAGTCTTTCAATTCTTTGAGGAATGCATACCATTCGTCCTTGCTGTCCTCGTCTATTTTGTTCACTAGATCTCTGTTGTAATACACTTTCATGTTCTCACCGTCTGCGAGACTGATGCTAACTGCACCGAATGTGTCTGCATCTTCTCTGAATTCGAACTCAAAGAATACAGCACTGCTTGGGTCTGCTGTTGCGGCCCCATTTTCGTCTCCAAGTCTCACGTTTGAGAATTGTGATCTTATCTTATTGAATAAATCTTGTGAATTTTTAGGGTTCATATAGTGTATTTATTAACCTGTAAACGATCCGAAGATTGGCATTGGGGTGATTTGACTAGTCCTATCTGTCCATTTTTCAAATATTTTAGGGTCAAAATCTGCTAAAACTTTCATCATACGGGTCATTAACAAACATGCACTTACTAGATCATCGTGCTGTCCTGGTTTAGCGTTATAGCTCATCCCTGACGCAACAAAGTCTTTTAGCTCAGAGATTAGGAGTTGCGAGTTGATCTTCATTTTGTCGTTCTCAATGAGTTCTTTGAATTTAGTACAAGCATCTATCTTGTGTTTTGCA